>Ga0193736_1000064_pt1 | contig 17723 bp, 18 predicted proteins | sample L2m1metaG_FD_160566 | JGI IMG/M metagenome (GOLD analysis project Ga0193736, IMG submission 160566) | Soil microbial communities from a riparian zone of the East river system, Colorado, United States - L2m1 | ecosystem: Environmental > Terrestrial > Soil > Riparian zone | place: USA: East River... | reverse complement strand
AGCCCCTCTCCCGCCGGCGCGGCACCGAGCGCGTCGAGCCAGCCGGTGGAGGCGATGAGAACGACGACGATTGCCAGGACTGCTGCGAGAGAGGCGAGTAGCACGCGGCCCAACCGGGACTTGGGGAGAAACGGCATCGATCGAATCTAGGAGCGCTTTGACGGTTGGGCCATTTAGCGGAAGATTCAACGTCACGGAGCGCGTAAATTAGGGAAATCAAATTTCTGAACACTGAGGGAGATTAAGTGAAACTTGGCCATCTGGTTCTCGCCGGCACGCTGCTATCCGCCGCAGACAGTTCAGCGCAGCAGAGTGGCAGCGCGCGCCATACGATCACACACGAGGACATCTTCCTCATGAAGCGTGTCGGTGCGCCGACGCTCAGCCCCGATGGACGGTGGGCGGTCTTCTCGGTCACCGAGCCGTCCTATGTAGAAGCGAGCCAGGTCAGCGATCTCTGGCTCGTTCCCACCAACGGCAGTGCCGCTCCTCGGCGCCTGACCAACACCAAGAGCGGTGAAAGCAGCGTTGAGTGGAGCCCCGACGGGCGGAAGATCGCGTTCGGCGCGCGGCGCGAGGACGACTCGACATCCCAGATCTACGTTCTCGGAATCCTCGAGGGAGGCGAAGCGACACGCGTCACCAACGTCTCGACGGGAGCTTCGACGCCACGTTGGCGACCGGACGGCCGCGCGATCCTCTTCACCAGCATGATCTATCCCGGCGCGATCACAGATTCCGCGAACCGCAGCGCTGCTGCCGACCGGCGCGGGCGCAAGTACGTCGCGCGTGTTTACGAGAGCTCGCCGATTCGGTTGTGGGACCGTTGGCTCGACGACCGGAAGCCGAGTCTATTCATTCAGCCCCTCGAGCTCGGCGCTCCAGCCAAGGATATTCTCGCCGGCTCGCAGCTCGTCGCCGGGGCTGGATTCGGCGGCCAGCTCGGAAGCGGCGGCGAATCGATCTCCGCGGCGTGGACGCCCGATGGAACCGGGGTCGTGTTTGCCGCGACCACGAATCGCAACGAGTGGACTTTCCACGATGTCTCGCAGGCGCTATGGCTGGTGAGCGCTGCGGGTGGCGAGCCTCGACGCATCACTTCGGACGCCGCCGACTACGGTGCGCCCCGTGACGCCAGCCAACGAACGCACCTTCAACAACCCGCGCCTCGTGACGTGGTCATGGCCCGCATCGGGAACGCCACAGGTCGTGGCAGGTGGAAGCGACCGTTCCGTCGATTCCTGGACGTTCAGTCCCGACAGCCGCAGCGTGTTCTTTCTGTCTGAGACCGAAGGCCATTCCAGGTTGTACCGAGCGCCAGCGAACGGTGGAGAGACCCGCGAAGTGGGCAGTCTTCGTGCGGGAACGTTCGGCGGCCTCAGCGTAGAAGGAGCCGGCGCGGCCACCGCCATTGCCACGACGTGGGAGAGCGCGGTCAGTCCCGCCGAGGTCGGACGGATCGACCCTGCCACGGGGCGATGGACCGCGCTTACGCGCTTCAACGCCGAACGCATTGCGCGAATCGATTGGCAGCCGCTGCGTGAATTCTGGTTTACATCGAAGCGAGGCAAGCGCATCCACAGCTTCATCGCGCTTCCTCCCGGTTTCGACTCCACTAAGAAGTATCCGTTGTTCGTGCTGATCCACGGCGGCGCCGCCAACATGTGGACCGACAACTTTGGCATCCGCTGGAACTTCCATCTGCTCGGGTCGCCCGGCTACGTGATGCTCATGACCGATTACACCGGGTCGACGGGATACGGAGAGCGCTTCTCGCAGGATATTCAGTTTGATCCGCTCGCCGGTCCGGCCAACGACATCAATGAAGCGGCCGACGAAGCCATCAAGCGCTTCTCTTTCATCGATGCATCGAGACAGGTCGCGGGTGGCGCGAGCTACGGCGGCCACCTCGCCAACTGGCTCGCGGTCACGACCACTCGCTACCGCGCGCTAATCAGTCACGCGGGCGAATGGGATCTCGAGACGCAGTGGGCGACCAGCGACTACAACTACGACCGGGAGCGAAACGTCGGCGGTCCGCCGTGGGCGGGTGATTCGCTGTGGAGAACTCAGAGTCCAATGCGACTCGCGGCCAACCTCAAGACGCCGGTGCTCGTCAGCGTCGGCGAGCGCGATTACAGAGTCCCGATGAACAACGCGCTCGAATTCTGGACCGCGCTGCAGCGGCAGCGGGTGCCGAGCAAGCTGATCGTCTGGCCAACGGAGAATCACTGGATTCTGAACGGCGAGAACAGTCGCTTCTTCTACCGTGAGGTGCACTCCTGGCTGGCTCGTTGGCTCAACGCGCCCCCGCGATCCTGAAATAGAGTCTCTTGACAGTTCAACGTTATCTGGCTCCCAGCGACTTCTCGGTTGATGAAGCCTGGCGGCTGGTCGAGTGGTGCGGGCAACGCGGAGCGGATGAATTCACGATCGATTGCCTTGGCAGCGAGAGAGTGGGGGAAGCCAAGGTCTGGCGGCCGTTCGAGAAACTGGTGCGGCCATTCTCCAAGGGAGAGATGGTGCGCGAGCGAATGAGTGGGCGCACCGCCGACGAGCTGACGCGCGCCAGCAAGGTCTGGGAGCTCAACGCCACCACGATCGAGGCTTTGCAGCGGGCGCTGCCTGGAGGGCTGCTCGCATACGATCCAGTCGAGCAGGGCTGGTTCGAAGATCCAGTCTTCTACCGCGATGGACGTCTGATGCTCGGCGTGCTCTCTCACGAAGCGTTCGCGATCATGAGACTATCGGAAACGGAATCGACGGAGCTAACGGCCGCGGGCTTTCCCAGCCACGATTCGCTGCCACGCGTTGGCTGAGTGACAGTGCTCCGCGTCAGCGCTGACGTCCTACGCGGGTGAGCGCGCGGTCGAGCGCGTTTGCGAATGCCTGCTTCTCGCGCGCGCCGTAACCAGCTGGACCACCTGTCTCGACGCCAGTCGAGCGCAGGCCGTCCATGAAGTTCCGCACCGACAGGCGCTCGCCAATGCTATCGACCGTGTATTCATCACCTCGCGGATCCAGCACGACGACGCCCTTCGGAACCAGCAGCGCTGCCAATGGAATGTCTGCCGTGACCGCCACATCACCGGAAACGGCGTGCTCTGCGATATAGCCGTCCGCGACATCGGGCCCCCCGTCGACACGCACCGCCGAGAGGTGCGGGTAGCCTGGCGGAAGCTGGAGCCGCTGGTTGGCGACCAGAATCGTCGCCAACTTGAGACGCTCCGACGCGCGAAAGCAGATCTCCTTCACTTCGCGCGGGGCCGCGTCGGCGTCGATCCAGAGTGTCATGGCCACGAAGTGTACATAAGCGGGCTACCCGGGAAAGAGGATTCATGCATCGCAACGCCGAGCTGATCCGCAAGTTCTACACGGCTTTCGCAAAACGCGACGCCCGTGGAATGGCCGCCTGCTACCACCCATCCGTGAGGTTCTCGGACGAGGTTTTCACCGACCTCCGGGGCGCTCGGGCAAACGCAATGTGGCAGATGCTCTGCGAGCGCGGTAAAGACCTGAAGATCGAGTTCCGCGACATTGTGGCCGACGACGCCGGCGGGAGCGCCCACTGGGAGGCCTGGTATACGTTCTCGGCAACCCGCCGGAAAGTTCACAACAAGATCGACGCTCGCTTCGAGTTCGAGGACGGGAAGATCATACGACACCGCGACAGCTTCAGCTTCTGGGCGTGGGCATCACAGGCGCTCGGTCCAACAGGGGTGCTGCTTGGATGGGCGCCGTTCGTAGAGAAGCGCGTCCGCTCGCAGGCAGCGAAGAATCTCGACGCTTTCGTGCGAGAACGCGGTTGGTAGGGATTTTGCCCTCGGAGGCTCCGCCGCGGCGATCGTGCCGCGTCTTTGACTTCCGCCTGGAGTATCAATGCTGATTACTCGCGTAGTAGCACTCTCCTCGATGACAGCGCTCGCGGCTGCGGGTTCGGCGTGCGCCCAGAGCGGGGGCGATCCCGGCCCGGGCACCACTGCCTCCACCGCTAACTGCTCCCCGATCGAGACGCGCGCACCGAACGCCCCCGATCAACGTCCGGCTTTCCCCGGCCAGACTCGCACCTGCAAGGTCACGTCGAACGTGGGCTTCGAAGTAGTCGTGCTGACGAAGGAGCTTGCGAAGCCGTGGTCCGTGGAGCCGCTACCCGGCGGTGACCTGCTCGTCACGGAAAAGGGTGGCCAGTTGCGGATCGTGTCGGCGACCGGCGCGATCGGCGCGCCGATTACAGGCCTGCCACCGGTCGATGCGCGCGGTCAGGGCGGCCTGCTCGACGTCGCGCTCAGTCCGAGATTCGACTCCGACCGCACGATCTACTGGAGCTTCAGCGAGCCGCGAGAGGGTGGTAACGGAACGAGTATCGCGCGGGGGGTGCTGTCGGCGGATCGTCGCAAGGTGGAGCAGGTTCGAGTGATTTTTCGGGTGTTGCCGACCTACGCCGGCTCGATGCACTACGGCTCGCGGCTCGCGTTCGGACCGGACGGGATGCTCTACGCGACGTTCGGCGAGCGATCCCAGACATCCATGCGGCGGTACGCTCAGCAGCAGGATAGCCATCTCGGCAAGATCGTGCGCATAACGCCCGACGGATCGGCACCGGCTGACAACCCGCTCGCCGGCCAGCCCAACGCGCAGCCCGAGATCTGGACGCTCGGCCACCGGAACGTGCAGGCTGCCGCGTTCGATCCACAGGGACGCCTGTGGGGGATCGAGCACGGAACCCGCGGAGGCGACGAGCTCAACCTGATCCAGAAGGGCAAGAACTATGGCTGGCCACTCGTGGCGTACGGCATCGAGTACTCGGGCAAGCCGATCGCGGGCGCGGTGACGGCACGCGAGGGTTTCGAGCAGCCGGTCTACTACTGGGATCCTGTGATTGCTCCCTCGGGCGCGCAGTTCTACACGGGCAGCGCGTTCCCGGCGTGGCGCGGCAATCTGTTCATCGGCAGTCTCGGGCAACAGAGACTCGTGCGGCTCATCATCGACAACGGTCGGGTGACCGGCGAGGAGCACCTGCTCGTCGACCGCGGGCAGCGTGTGCGCGACGTGAAGCAGGGTCCGGACGGCGCGCTGTACATCGTCACCGACCAGGACAAGGGCGAGCTCTGGCGGATCTCACCACGCCGGTGAGAAGCTAGACCATTCCCAGTAACCACCGACTTCTGACGGAGAGCCTATGCACCCGATGATTCGAAGCGCGCTCGTATTGGTTGCAGGTGCTGTTGTCCCCGTGCTCGTCGTCGCACCTCATACCAGTGCGCAACAACCAGGCAGAGCCCTCATAGAGGAAGTCGCGCAGGCCATGGGAGGTCGGGACCGAATCCTTGCCGTTCGTACCCTCGTCCTCGAGGGAACCGGCGAGAATTACAGTCTCGGACAGAATCCGTCGCCCGAGGCGCCGCTACCGGTTTTTGCCGTCACCGAGCTCCGTCGATCGATTGATTTCGCGAACAAGCGCTGGCGGCACGAGCAGTCGCGCGAGCCAAGATTCCTAACCGGGAATACCGCCGCCCAGCGCGCACGCCTTGGCTACGACGGTGTCGCCTACGACATCCTGGCCGATGGAACCACGCGGCGCGCCGCCGCGCGCGCCGATGCGGAGCGCGCCAACGAGTTGCTGTATCATCCGATCGGTTTTCTGCAGGTCGCGCTTGCACCGGGAACCGAGCTCACCGAGGAACGCTCGAGTGGTCAGCTACGCCACGTTCGGATGAACGCTGCCGGCAACAAGCTCTCAATTTTCATCGACCGCCAGACCAAGCTGCCGGTACGGATTGAGAAGATCGAATACAATCCCGTGCTCGGCGACGTAGTCCTCGAATCGCAGCTGTCGGACTGGCGCACAGTCGACGGGTTGATGCTCCCGATGCGCTCCGTATGGCGGATGGATGGAAAATGGCCGCTAACCGATTTCCGGTTTTCGAGAGCGAGCGTCAACGCGGACATCGGAGACATCTCGGCTCCGCCAGCCGTTCGAACTGCGCAACCCCTGGCACCACCGGTCATCAACGTCACCTCGGAGGAGGTCGCTCCGGGCGTGTGGTATCTGGCCGGACAGTCGCACCATAGTGTGGCGATCGAAATGCGCGATCACCTGCTGCTCGTGGAGGCGCCACAGAGCGACGCGCGCACGCTTGCCGTCATCGAGAAAGTACGGACACTGCGGCCCGGCAAACCGGTGCGCGCGGTGATCAATACGCATCACCACTTCGACCATTCGGGCGGGGTGCGCGCGGCGATCGCGGAAGGGCTGCCGGTGATCACGCACGAGCGCAACAAGGCGTTCTTCGAAGAGCTTGCTGGCCGGCGGCATTCCATCGTGGTGGACGCGCTCGGCAAATCGCGCCGGCCGACTCGGGTTCAGGGCGTCGGCGCCCGTACTGTTCTGAGCGATGGCGCGCGGAACGTGGAGATTCACCACATCCGGGGCAGTCGGCACGCAGAGACGCTGTTGATGGTGTATCTCCCGGCCGAGAAGCTGCTCATCGAAGCGGACGTCTACTCGCCGCCCGCGCCGAACGCGACTACAGTGTTTCCCGCACCATTCGCGGCGAACCTCGTCGAGAACATCGATCGGTTGGGACTCAACGTAGATCGGATCGTGCCAATCCACGGGCCGGTCGTGCCAATCAGCGCGTTGCGCGCGGCAGCCAATCCGACCGTAAGTTCGACACCGGTCATCCAGCAACAGCCCTCGGTGACGCTTCCGCCGGAACTGGCGCGAGTGCTCCGCGACTACGAGCGGGAATGGCAGGCGCGGAGCGCCGCTGGACTCGCGGGTTTGTTCACGGAAGATGGGATGACACTTTCTTCTGGGCGCCCTCTTCGGCGCGGACGCGCGGCGATCCAGGAAGGGTATGCCAACAGCGGGGGTCCCCTTGCTCTGCGCGCTGTCGCCTACGCGACTGACGATACCGTCGGATACATCATAGGAGGCTACGCCGGGCAGCCCGGGCAGCCCGACGACGGGAAGTTCGTTCTCGCGCTGCGCCGATCACCGGGCGGACCGTGGCAGATCGCGGCGGACATAGACAACTCAAACCGACCGCCGCAGGTGCGTCCACCGGGTAACTGAGGGGTTCGATGGTTCACTGGGCTACTGCAGGCCGATACGACGCCGTTCTCACAGCACCGACCTGACCGAAGTCACGAGTTGTGGTCCTTCTGCGACCACTTCGGCAGGAGCGTGACGGGCGACGATCGTCGCGGACGCCATGTGACCCGTAACGTTGAGGACTCCCTTGAACAGATCGGGAATCGCGTCGGCGGCGATGACGATTCCGAGTGCCTCGACAGGAATGCCGAGACCAGCGAGAAACGGCGCCATGAGAAATAGACTAGCGCTCGGAAGTCCTGGAACGGCGAAGCTCAATAGGATCCCGTTGCCCACGAGAAGAGCGAGGTGCGCATACCCGAGCTCGACGCCGTAGAGCCGGGCGAGGAACGGGAGCGTGATCGACCACATGATCGGCGTGGAGAGACGCAGCGTAGACACCGCTAGCGGAAGCACAAAGCTCGTCACCACTGGCGGCAGCACGAGCCAGCGTCGTGCGCCCTCCAGGAGCGCGGGTAGCGCCGCCAGCGAGGACCGGGCGCTGAATGCAACGGCCTGAGCGGGAGCCACGGCACGGGCGAAGCGCGACAGCGATACGCGTCCGCCGAACACCGCGGCACCGTACATCAGAATGGTGGCGAGAATGACAACGCCGCTCAGAATCACGACGTACCCGCCGATAACGCCTACAGCCGTCAGTCCGATCCGGGCGCCGAGGCCAACGGCTAGCGCAAAGACACCGATTGGAGCCACGGCAATCACCCAGCCGACGATCACCAGCATTGCGTCCGACAGGCTGCGGAAGAACTGGACGAGAACCGCGCGCTCCTCCGCTGGAATTCGCGTAGCCGCGGCGCCAAGGGCGATTGAGAACACCACGAGGGGCAGCATGGCTCCATCGGCGGCGGCCCGAATTGGATTTGATGGGACGATATCGATCAAGGTCTGACCGATGGTCGGCATCCGCGCCGCGTTGGTGGCGATTGTTGCGGCATCGGTCGTTTGCAGCGCCGCGGTTGTCGCGGCATCGATTGGGAGCATCGCGACGAGCGCCGGGCCAATGAGGATGCTTACAACACCGGTAGCCACGAGGAAGACGACGAAGACTACGAGAGCGCGAATCCCGAGCCTGCCGGTCGAGCGCGCATTGGGGACAGATGCGATTACGCCAATCAGCAGCGAGACGACCAGAGGGATCAACGTCATCCGAAGCGCGTTCACCCATATGCTGCCGACGGGGTCAGTTACGCGAATTAGCGCAGAAGCGCCGGCGTCATCGATCGTGGTTGCAACGATCCCCGTCACGAGGCCGGCCACTAGTGCGAGCAGCATCCGCGTTGTCAGCGACATGTCGAGACGACTCGCCCGAAAGACATGGGGGTAAGCTCAAGCCCGACCGGACTGCCCGCAACCCGAGGCCCATTATTGATCAAGGGCGCTCCTGATTCGAGTTCGTTGCTGCTAACGTATGTTGTAGTTTGTGAGGTCTTCCACAGCCTGGAGCTCTCTGCAATGATCAAGCGTCATGCGCTGTTGATACTGCTCGCTTCCGCCTCACTCGGGGCCTGCGGATCAGAAAACGCGGGTGACCGTCCTGGGGCCGCAAGCTCCGCTGTCGCGCAACGCTTGAATCCAGAGCAGGTCCCGGAAGATCTACGGCATCTCATCCCCCTGGCCGAGAAATGGGGAATCGGCGACGATGTCGACCGGAACGCCAAGGTCGAAAGCTCTACTCCAGCCGAGCGCAGTGAGCTGCGTGCCGCAATCACGCCGGTCTCTTCCAGCATCACGATGTGGCTGGATACCTTCGGTAAGGGACCCATGAGCGACGAGGCCGCCGCGTTCATGTACATGCAGTTGGCGCTGGAAGAGATGCCGGCCGACGGCCAGGAATAGCATCGATGATTCCTCGACGGCATCTGTTGGCGCTTCTACCGTTCACACCCTCGAATTCCTGAAGAACAAGTGACAGAATCGAAAGCAACGCGCCGCGAGTGGATCGGGCTCGCGGTGATCGCGCTTCCCTGCATGCTCTACTCGATGGACCTCACGGTGCTGAACCTCGCAGTGCCGCACCTCAGCGCCGACCTGAAGCCGACGAGCGCGCAGCTGCTCTGGATCCTGGACATCTACGGCTTCCTCGTCGCCGGCTCTTTGATCACGATGGGCACCCTCGGCGACCGCATCGGCCGGCGTCGTCTGTTGCTCATCGGTGCGGCCGCATTCGGAGTCGCCTCGGTAATCGCGGCGTTTTCCAACAGCGCCGAGATGTTGATCGCGACGCGCGCGCTACTCGGCGTCGCCGGTGCCACGCTCGCACCGTCGACGCTGTCGCTGATCCGAAACATGTTCCACGACCCCCAGCAGCGAACTTTCGCCATCGGCGTCTGGGTGACCAGCTATTCGGTCGGTGGCGCGATCGGGCCGTTGCTCGGGGGCGTCGTGCTCGAGTACTTCTGGTGGGGCGCAGTGTTTTTGTTGGGCGTCCCCGTGATGGCGCTTCTCCTCATCGTCGGTCCCAAGCTGTTACCGGAGTACCGTGATCCGAACGCGAAGCCGCTCGACCTTCTGAGCGCGGCCCTGTCGCTGGCTGGCGTTCTCCTCGTGATCTTCGGCCTAAAGCGAATCGCGGAGCACGGCTTCGGACTGGTGGCCGCCGCATCCGTCGGGGCCGGCGTCCTCATCGGGGTCGTCTTCGTGCGCCGCCAGCGGCGGCTCGAGCATCCACTGATCGAGCTTCAGCTCTTCAGATCTCGTACGTTCAGCGCGGCGTTGACCATTTACATGCTGGCGACTTTCGCCGCATTCGGCGCATACGTTTTCATTGCCCAGTATCTCCAGCTCGTGCTTGGCCTATCGCCGCTCGAGGCAGGTTTGTGGTCACTGCCTTCATTCTTTGCGTTCATCGCCGGCTCCATGATCGTGCCTATTCTCGCGCGCCGGTTTCCGGCTGCACAGCTGATCTGGGCGGGTCTCATCGTCGCCGCCGTCGGATTCGCCGTGCTCACTCAACTCGACCGGGCCAATCCACTCGGCATCATCGTCACCGGCTCCGTCATTTACTCCCTGGGAGTTTCGCCGGTGGTAATTCTCGCAACGGACATAATCGTTGGCAGTGCGCCGGTCGAGCGTGCCGGCGCCGCATCGGCGATTTCGGAGACCAGCTCCGAGCTCGGCGGGGCACTTGGCATCGCGATCCTTGGAAGCATCGGGACGGCTGTCTACAGAACGAGGATGACAGCCGCGATACCCAACGGAGTCCCCAGCGATGTTGGCGAAGTCGCGCGTGGTACGCTTGGTGGTGCGACGGCTGTCGCCGAGCGGCTACCCGATCAGGTTGGCGCCGCGTTGCTCGGGACCGCCCGCGACGCGTTCACCCAGGCATTCGTAGCGACGGCAGCTGTCAACGCCGTTCTGATTCTGGTGACAGCCATCGCGGCGACAGTCATGCTCCGACACGCTCAGCACCAGGCGCGCGCCAGGGAGAGCTCCGCCGCGTAGCTGCGCGTATATTAGGGTGCGGTCCGTGGGGGAATAACTATCGACGTGCGCGTACCAGAACCAGCCCTTGCCATGAATACTCGCGATCTAGGTACTACTCTTCCCACTCTGTTCGCGGAGCTGGTCGACGGCGCTCCACAAACAGAAGCGTTCATGCTCAACCGGGGCGACGCCGGCTTGCTGCGCTCGCTCGACAAGCTGTCCGCGACCGCGGCATCTGCCACGACCCAGCTGGGATCGTCGATCGCAGCCCACGTCGACCACCTGCGTTACGGACTCTCACTCATGAACCGGTGGAGTGCGGGTGAAAATCCGTTCGATGACGCGGACTGGAGCGCCAGCTGGCGCAAGACGCGTGTCTCCGCCGCGCAGTGGAGGCAGCTCCGCGACGAGCTCGGGACCGAAGCGCACCGGTGGCTCGAATCCCTCAAAAAGCCGCGCGAGATCGAACAGTCGGAGCTCAACAGCGTGGTCGGCAGCATTGCCCACCTCGCCTATCACGTGGGCGCCATTCGCCAGATCGACCTCTCGGCCCGCGGTCCCTCCGCCAACGACTAGCGACACCCAATAGATTTGCTGGAGCATCATGCCAGCAACGCCATTCCACTTTGGTCCCGGCCTGCTCGTCAAAGCCGTCGCGCCGCGCCAGTTCTCCATGGCCGCCTTTTCGTTGTCGCAGGTGGTCATCGACATCGAGTCAGGTTACCACTTGTTGCGCGATAGCACCCCGGTGCATCGACAGGCACACACCTTCGTCATCGGTGGCCTGATTGGATTGCTATGCGGACTGGTCGTGTCTCGCGTGGGTGCCTGGTTCGCGAGACCGCGCGACGCCATTCCCGAAGCACTCGTGGCCGAGTATCGGCTGCCAATCGCGGTGGTGAGCGGGATATTCGGTGGGCTATTCCATTCTGTGCTGGACGGCATCATGCACGCCGACATCCGCCCGTTCCGACCCTTCACCACGGCCAACCCGTTGTACGGCCTGGTGAGTGTCGAGATTCTCTACCTGTTCTGCATCGTCACCGGCGTGATCGGAGCAGCGCTGTTGCTGTGGCGCGAGAGGCGCCCCCGGAGATTCTGACTCAGTCTTGCGGCAGTTCGTGCCCGAGCGCTAAGTAGTCGACATCCGCGACGCGAGGGCGAGTGAAAGAGCGAGCACCCGGTCCGTCGAGCCTCCTCCAGGATTTCACCGCCCAGCAGCACGCGAACGTGTTCCTGAGAGCGTTCTCGTTTCCCACGATGCAGCTGCCGCGCGCCTCCGACGAAGCGGTGGAGCTCGCCGAGCGCGTTGTCCTCATCGACAAGATCGGGTTCATCGTGCAGTTGAAGGAGCGCGAGCAAAAGGTGGCTTCGAAGCCGGGCGATCTCGAGAAGTGGGTCACCAGCAACGTCCTCAAAAAGGGCATCAAGCAGGTTCAGAACACCCGCGAGCTGCTGCGCGCCTACAAGGGATTGTCGCTGGTGAATCATTTCGGGCACCGCGTCTCGTTCGCGCCCATCGATCCGGACGATCTGGTCAGCATGATCATCTACCGAGTCCCGGCCAAATCGCGGCCGTTCCGGGCGGCGAGATTCAAGAAGGGGCGCAATGGCGGCTTCGTCCACATCCTGAGGGACGTCGACTACTTCGAGATCTGCGAGCACTTCGTCACGCCCGTCGAGCTGCTCGATTATTTCAGCTTCCGCCGCGACGTTTTGAACAACTGGGATCCCGCCGGCACCGCCGTGAGTGAAGAGGCCCTCATCGGGCAGTATCTCCTGGAGGATTATTCTTCCGAGCCGGACCCGAAGTTCGAGAGGGCCGCCCGCTCTCGTGGCGGGCCGACCGCGTGCGAGTTCTCGTTCGTGCTGGACAGCCTTTCCGGCAAGATTGCGTCGCAAACCAGCGATTACGCCGACACTGATTGCTATGAGATTCTGACTGAGATCGCGTTGCTGGGCCGGTACGAGCTCAAGGCCCTCAAGCAACAGGTTCGGCTCGCGCTCGAGGCGGTGCGAGCGAACAGGTTCGAGCTCCCCTTTCGAATTGCATCGGGACGGACCGGCTGCGGATTTCTCATCGTCCCTGTCACGCGCGAATTCCACGCGCGCGCCGTGGACGCCCTGGAAAGTCTGTCGATAGCGTCAAAGCACGAGCTCGATCTACCGAGGCAGGTGGGAATCGGCATGTGGAAGAACAGTGAATTCGTAGACATCGAATGGATATTCCATGAGGGGACCAACCCGCCCAACCCCGGCCTGGACGAGCGCCTCACGCACAGTTATCCGTTCCGGAACGCTAGCGAGCAGCGATTGCCGCCGATATTCGTTTAAGGAGCCACGGAATTGGGTGGCTCAACAGTCGCGCCAAACCCGGAACAAACCGCCCAATATTCTGGTCTAATAGGGATCCCTCCTGCCCCGAGAATCGCACGATGACTCGCTCCCTTCGGAACGTACCCGCCATACTTGGGGTCATGACTGTTGGGCTCGTTCTGTTCGCGGCCAAAGCCACGAGCGGCGCATCGAGCCAGCTCTCAGCGCCGGTTGCCGCGCCCTTTGTCGACGCGATCGCGACCTCGGCCGCCCAGGACACGGCCGTGTTCGCCGGTGGCTGTTTCTGGGGGATCGAAGCAGTGTACGAGCACGTCAAAGGCGTGAAGTCCGCCGTTTCCGGCTACGCCGGCGGCAGCGCCAGCAACGCCAACTACGATCAGGTCAGCAATGGAAACACCGGTCACGCGGAGTCCGTGCAGGTGATCTACGATCCCTCGCAGGTGTCGTACGGAAAGCTGCTCCAGATTTTCTTCTCCGTCGCGCACGATCCAACCCAGCTCAATCGTCAGGGGCCGGATCGTGGCACCCAGTACCGCTCGGCAATCTTTTACAACTCGCCGGAACAGCAGCGTGTCGCCGAGAGCTACATCAGGCAGCTCACGGAAGCGAAGACTTTCTCGCGCCCGATCGTCACGCAGGTCGCGAAGCTACAGGCGTTCTACCCGGCCGAGGCGTATCACCAGGACTACCTGGTGAACCACCCGAATCAGCCCTATATCGTGATCAACGACAAGCCCAAGGTTGAAGCGCTGAAGAAGCAGTTCGCGGACATCTACAGGTAGCCTACCCGGAAACTTTAGGGATCCGATGGGCGTAAGGGGAAGATGATGATACTCACCCGGAGTTATTGCATGCGCGCATCGAAGGTCGGTCTGCGATTGTCCCTCGCGGTGGCACTGGCTGCCATACTCACACCCAGCAACGCCCAGGGCCAGCATGCGGGCTCGATGCACGTCAAGATCAACTCTCCCGACTCAGTCGCCCACATCGTCGACAGGGTAAGGCTGGCCAAGGCAAACTTTGCGATCGTGAGCCGCGATGGAACCGCTGCCCTGCTGCTCATGGATACCACGATCGTCGCCGAGATGACGGATACCGGCCTCGCCCGGATGAATGCCCGCGAGGCGACGGACACGATCAAGGGCACAGCGAATCGCATGGTCGCGCGCATGGTACTCGGGGCGCTACAGCCGTTGTTCGACCATGGCATAGCCTACCACCTGCGCGACCTCGCTGATGCTCGCTACGAAGATGGACGCCTGAAACTGACCCGGGCGAACGGCGAAGAAGTGTTCGGTGACACGGAGATCGGACACGGCCCGCTAATGGAGCAGTTCGCGCCGTCCGACGCAAAAGCGTTCGCCAAGCGGGCAAAAGAGGCCAAGGCAAGGCTCCGCTAAAGAAGGGGCTCGCAGCTGGCAGCTTTCAGCTAGCAGCGGGCAGCTTGGCAGTTCTCTGTTGCACTTGCCGTGGTAGTTTTACGGGATGGACATCCAGCTCCTGCTGGTCCCGTTCGACTCCGGCATTCGTAGCGCCCGGATGGGCGCCGGGCCGGAAAGACTCCTGGACGTAGGCTTGGAGCGCACGCTCCGTGAAGGCGGCCACAGCGTGCACATCCGTATTGCCGAGCTACAGTCGGAATCGTGGCGCGCGGAGATCCAGACAAGCTTCGAGCTGATGCGGATGCTCTCGACGGCAGTTCGCGAGGCGGAGGAGGCGCGTCGCTTCCCGATCATCCTCGCTGGAAACTGCAGTACCGCGGTCGGTACAGTCGCCGGCCTTGGCGCTCAATCGACCGGCGTCGCGTGGTTCGACGCGCACGGCGACTTCAATACCCCCGAGACGACGAGCAGCGGATTTCTGGATGGAACTGCCGTCGCGATCATGACCGGCCGCTGCTGGACCCAGCTCGCGGCGACCGTTCCCGGATTCACTCCAGTAGCAGATGAGCGAGTCTGCCTGATCGGAACGCGCGATTTGGACTCGCTCGAGGGCGCGCTGCTGGACGAGTCGGGTGTCGAAATCGTGGAGCCGAAACACCTTCGCTCTGCCTTGCCTACCGCTCTAAAGAGCATGCGAGAGCACGTCGACACGATCTACGTGCACCTCGATCTGGACGTTCTGGATTCCGACGTGGCTCATGCCAACTCCTACGCGCTCTCTGGCGGGCTGACGCTCGAAGACACCGAGTACGCGCTGTCCGAGATTGCGCGCGTATTCCGGATCGGCGCTGTAACGCTTTCGGCGTACGATCCAGCGGGAGATACATCTGATCAAGCCGCCAAGGCCGCGATCCATCTCATCTCCGCTGCTGCGCGGGTAGCCGAGCGAGCGTAGATTTGCCCGGCTTCTCCCCTCAACGGAGGCATCTCGATGCATGTCCCACCGGTCAACTGGCTTGCGATACTCGTTGCAGGAATCGTCATCTTCATGCTTGGCGGCCTTTGGTATTCTCCAGTTCTTTTCGCGAAGAAGTGGATAGCACTTCAGAACAAGACTGAGGAGCAAATGAGGGCTGAAGCGGCTGGTGCCAACATGCCGCTGATGTACGCCAGCGCATTTATCACCGGTCTCCTCATCGCGTGGGCGATGGCGATGGTATTCGCGCACATTGCGAATGATATGCCGATGAACGCCGCGCACGGCGCGTTGCTCGGTGCCATCCTTTGGCTCGGATTCGCCGCGTCAACCAGCTACGCGACCGCTCTCTTTTCCGGAAAGCCGCGGCAGCTCTGGTTCATCGATTCCGCCTACAACCTCGTGTCGTTCGTGCTCGCGGGAATCATTCTCGCAGTATGGAGATAGCTGAATCTCTCGCTGGGACATTGAGGAGGAATCGAATGTCGATCCCACGTACCTTGTTTGCTGTTGCGGCACTGACCCTGGCGCTTGCGTCGGTAGGCGGCGCGCAAGCAGCCAAATCGCAAAAGGATAAACCGAAGACCGCCCAGACCACGGGGCGGCTGAAAGTGACGGCTCCGGATCTTGTTTCGCGGGGCCGCATTGCAACGAGTCACGTCTTCAATGGAATGGGCTGCAACGGCCAGAACATCTCGCCCGCCCTCGAGTGGTCGAACGCGCCGGCGGGGACGAAATCGTTCGCCGTCACCATGTATGACCCCGATGCGCCCACGGGAAGCGGCTGGTGGCACTGGGTGATGTACAACATCCCCGCTTCAACGACAGGGCTCGTTGCCGGAGCGGGCAACAATCGCAACGCGCCCAGTGGAAGTGTGCAGGGTACGACGGATTTCGGTACGAAGGGATACGGCGGGCCGTGTCCGCCGACCGGTGACAAGCCGCACCACTACCACATCACGGTGTTCGCGCTCAAAGTCGACAAGATCGACGTGCCCGGCAACGCAACCGCGGCGATGGTCGGCTACAACCTGAACGCGAACAAGCTCGCAACCGCGCGAGTTACTGGGCTTTACGGACGCTAGTTGAATCGCTCGCCGGCTTGAGGATATCCCTGGGGACGACGTAGAAATTGGCGTCGACGCGGAAATCTTCGGGCCGCGCGATGCGTATCGCGGTTGACTTCCAGCTTTCCGTCGGCCGGATCCAGGTCAGCGTCCCCGCCGATGTGGTGACTTTGACCGGCATCGCAAAGCCGCGCACGACGTTGGTCCAACGGTAGGATAGCCGCGGTCCCTCGAGCTTGTACTCGAGCACGGGAATTTGCGCCGAGCGCAGGTATTGATCGAACACCTTGTTCAGGCTCAAACCGGACTGGCGACTCATGTAATCCTCGATCTGCTTTCCGCTCACGGTCTGGTGCCAGTAGGTTTTGTTCAGGCCGCGTAGAATTCCGCGCCAGCGGGAGTCGTCGTCCACCAGCTGCCGAATCGTGTGCAGCATGCTCGCGCCCTTGTCGTACATGTCGCCCGAGCCTTCGTTGTTCACGCCGTACGCGCCAACGATAGGCTTGTCGTTTCGGATCAGCTTGCGCTGTCCGATGGTGTATTCGGCTCCTGCCTTCTTCCCCTGCTGGCATTCGGTGTAAAGGCCTTCGGCGTAGGTGGCGAAGCTCTCGTGGATCCACATGTCGGCCGCGTCCTTCATGGTGACGTTGTTGCCCCACCACTCGTGCGCGGTCTCGTGGATGATGATGAAATCCCATTTCAGGCCGTGCCCGGTTTCCGAGCGATCGCGACCGAGGTAGCCGTTCTTGAAGCCGTTGCCGTAAGCGACAGCGCTCTGATGCTCCATGCCGAGGTGCGGCGTTTCGACCAGCTTGTACCCGTCCTCGTACCAGGGGAACGGACCGAACCAGGTCTCGAAGCATTGAAGCGCCGGCTTTGCCTGCTGAAATTGCTTTCGGGCAGTGTCGAGGTGGATGTCGAGCGAGTAGAAGTCGAGAGTGAGCTTGCCGCGCTCGCCCTCGAGCTCGTCGCTGAAGTGGGCGTAGTGGCCGGCGTTGACCGTGACGTTGTAGTTGTTGATTGGATTGGTGACGAACCACTCGTACGTCCTGGTGCCGTCGGCGTTCGGAGTCGTGCTCCGCAGGCGGCCGTTCGACACATCGATTAGCGAGCCCGGCACGGTGATGCTCACCCGCTGGCTATCGGGCTCATCGGAGTAGTTGTCCTTGTTCGGCCACCAGACGCTGGCTCCCAAACCCTCGTTGGCCGTCGCGACCCAGGGGCGGCCCAGACTGTCTCGCGCCCAGGCGAATCCACCATCCCAGGGTGGGCGCTTCGCCGCGGTCGGCTTGCCGTGGTAGTAGACCGCAATCTTTCTCCTGGTACCGGGGCGCTGAGGCGAGACGAGCCTGACGAAGAACGCGTTCCCATCCCGGCGCGCGCTCAACTCCAGCCCGTCCTGCACGACGCTGTCGACGTCG
>Ga0193736_1000061_pt1 | contig 18767 bp, 19 predicted proteins | sample L2m1metaG_FD_160566 | JGI IMG/M metagenome (GOLD analysis project Ga0193736, IMG submission 160566) | Soil microbial communities from a riparian zone of the East river system, Colorado, United States - L2m1 | ecosystem: Environmental > Terrestrial > Soil > Riparian zone | place: USA: East River... | reverse complement strand
TAGGGGACTAGCCTTTCCAAAGGCCTCACCGCATAGAAGGGGGCCATTATTCTAGTCTGTTGCTACCTGCCAAAGTCGGAAGTATTTCATGCTAACCTTTTTGATAGTTCCGCTTACTTTTCTAATAATATTCTATCTCTAAATTCAGATTTAACGTAGTAAAGAAGACTCTCTTCTTTTCTTACCATCGCTTCCTTCCCAATTTATTTATACTCATTTTAGTATCAATTTATGACAACAATGTTGAACACAAAAAATGTGTTAATGCTTGTAATACTGTCTGCAGGTTTGTTGACAGTGATTACAGGAACAGGAGTGTCAAATGTAACGCCAGTATTCGCTGACGACGATGACTGTGAAGACAATGGCGACGATAGTTGTAATGAGCAAACCCAAAAGATAAAACTGGAAAATGACTGTAAGATAGTTGCTAAAATTGAAAATGATGACAAAAGCGACGAAAATTCAAATTCTGCTAGTAGCAGTGGCGACATAACTTGCTCGAATTCGATCTTTAGTGATGATGACGAAGTTAGTAACGAGCCAGGTGATGTATTGATTTGTCACAGACCAACTGGCAATCCAACACAAGAGCAAACAATGAGCCTATCTCAAAATGCGGCGGACAGTCACTTAAATAATCATCCATTCGATGAACTTGGCGCTTGCCCAACAGATGACATCTTCGGACCAATATCGTGACATGTATCAAAAATACAAAATAAGTATGAATGTTCCAAGTCACTCCCCATGATATTTTTTTTCTAACGACATAAACTGATTTTGTCTTCTAAATAAGTAACGAAACGATTCAAAGGTTACGAGCAAACAAGCAAGCTTGGGAGAAGTGCGATTCAAACAATCATGAGTATTATGGTCCAACCGTGGATTTAGGAATGCAAATTTTTAATCTTTCAAATTTGCAACATTATACTTGAGCTGGGAGACACTCCGGGCATACATAAAGGCACTCAAAACAATCGCAAGAAGAATGGCCGGAGCAATAAAGTTCTGGTAACTAATATCTAGCGGGGCATTTGAAGCGGGTTGATTATAAATATCATATGATTTCTGCGTCTGTTGCACAGTCGTAGGTCCTGCACTGGGTTCTATCATCCCAATAGAGTTGCCTCGCTGTTCAGCGAACCATATGTTCCCATTTGAATCTGAAGTAAGCCATTGTACAAACGGCGCAGAAGTTTCAAGGGTTACTTCTCTAATCTTTGATTTTTGAGTATCTATCACCGCAATCTTGTTTATTGTATGTTCTGCTACCCACAAATTTCCATATCTGTCAAATGCCATTCCGAATGGTAAACCGGATTCATTAATTATTGGCAAGTCGGTAAATGTTCTTGTCAGAGGATCAAATGAAGTTACTTTGTGACCATCATGTTGTGAGATAAATATTTCACCTGTTGATTTGTCAATTAACAAAGCAGTAGGACTCTGTAGTGATTGGTTACCACTAGGCGAGTACTCAGTTATAGAATAGTTATTAGTAGGATCGATTTTCGCTAACTTTCCTCCTTCGTCAGTTAACCATACTAGGTTATTCATAGGGTCTGAGACAATCGCAAAGGGTCGTCCCCTATTGTCATTAATAGGCAATTTGAGAGTCACATTACCTATTTGTGGATCAAAGATTATAACTTCTCCCGATGTCGGTGAGGTTATCCAAATTTTGTCACTTGAATCAATTGTAATTCCTGATGGGGTAACATAGCTTGGAAATTTAAACTGTTTGTTAAGGTTTGTAGATGGATCATAGTTTCCTATAGTTTTTGTAAGCGGATCTAGATACCACAAATTATTCTTTGAATCCATAGCCATTAATGTTACTATACTAGTTCCATTAATTCTGTGCTCAACATAATGTCCTCCGTTTATATCAAATGCGAAAATGCGACCGCTCCCGATAATGGTATCACCAAACCAAATAAAGTTTCTGTTCTTGTCATAAATAGGATATAAGGGTTGAATAGTATTATTTGAAATCTGATAATCAGTTACATTAAGTGTTAACCCATCAAAGTTAGGTTTTACCAGTAAGTTATTGAACGAGGCCACTATACTTGACATATTTTGTTTTATTGGAATAGCCTGCACTTCCATATCCCAGATACCAGGTATACCAAACGAAGCATTAGTAGAGAACACCCCTGTTGATTGTTTTTCAAGGTCCGCGGTTATGGGGCCAATTGATTTTTCAAGTTGTCGATATTTTAGTCCTGCCGATTGTATTTCAATTGGTTTACCATTATTATCCAAGTAAGAGATCTTGAAATTATTATTTCCAACCTCGAATGGATTTATCGACATGACAACTTGTGTATTATTATCTACGAATCGAGTTGATTGATATCGTTCTATCTGATTTGATTGGGCAGCTCCTGGTTGTGATTGATTCTGTACTTCTTCACTTGCTGGAATTCCAGTATTTACCAAAAGACCAACGCTAACAAGCAATGCAATTCCAAGAATTGATTCAATTACAAGAGCCCTTCTAAAGTTAACAACTATGTGCGTTGCTCTTCTTTCAGTTTCAGACTCTTCGTTTTGTAACTTGGAATTTCCAGGATTACCACTAACAACTTGAGATGCTTTCAATAATCTAATAACCCGATTATAAATAAGTACACTGCTATACCATCCTAAAATTACCATTAACCCTGCTAGTAACAGCTTTATCACCAAAAAGGTACCATATAAAGAATCAACAACCAAACTCAAATTATCTTCAAGAATGTACAATAGGAATGGACCGGTAATAACTAAAATTCCCAATAATGTTACTATCAACGACGAATACCTAGGGATCAGTATTGATAATGTAGATAACTTGTAATGCCATTCCATTTTAAACTCCCTTAATTTTGGAATCAGAACAAACGCAAGATAGAACGTACCACCAATCCAAATGGAGGCAATCAAATTATGTACAAAGTCCAAAATTATTGGCGCCACTTGCTGACTTGAGGCACCGTGTCCAATCAAACTTGTGGTAGCCAATAATGTTATACCAATTATCAAAATACCAAAGCTTTCCAATCTAGAGAACATGTGAGATTCATTTTTCCTAAATTGTCTGTACTCGTATAAGGATAGACCAAATATTATGAAAGATATGACTGATCTTTCTACTAATACAGTACCAAATTTGGTCCCAAGAACATCTATTATACTTGCGCTAATAGAAATTGCCTGAAAATATAAAATGGCAAAATTTGAGGAGATTAGTATTATTGAGGCAATTACATAATATGTTGTCAGATTTTTGCTTACATTCTTTTTTATCTTAGAGATTGGTCCAGTAAGAGCAGAGATATTTTTTAATGGTCCCCATACCCAAAGGTTTGCAAAGGCTGCTCCTACTATCATTACCTGAGCTAAAAGAGTAGGAAATCTAGCTAATGCTTCTGGCAAATAGAGAGTCGAGGAAGGGCCAGTACTAGTCACGTTGGTGGGCAATACTGCTTGTCCAACAGCAAATACAAAAGCATTATCCGTCACATGACCGTCAATTTGAGATAAGACACTTGTTGATACTGTGTAGGTGCCATCTTTCAACACAGGTACAGAAACTTCCAGCGAAGACTCATCGCTTCCCTTATAGTTGACCTTCCCCAGGTCGACCTGTTTGCCATTAGAATCCAAAACTTTTAGACTGCTGTAACGTAGATCAATGGGTTCACTAAAGTAAACATCTATTTGTTTCGGAGACATCGATATTGATTGTGATTGTGATGGAACACTATTGGTCACAAAGGCATGCCCATAAGTTGAGTGAACAGCACCAAAACCAATGAGTCCCGTCATACATAACATTAAAACCAAGGACAAATTTCTATTGGGATATGATGAAATTGAATAAGTAGGAAAATGTAGAATCAATATGATTACATGGAAATGATATTGATTTGAATATTTTATTATTCCTTTTTTTCTAGTACACTAATCGAAAGAAGAGGATAAAGGATATAACATGTATCAAGACTTTATTTATCCACATGAAAATTGTAGGGATTACTATTTTTGTAATTGGAGCTTTTCTGATGACCTTTGTAACCTTTATGATTGTCCCTCAAATTTCGTTTGCACATATTAGTAAGACTTTTGGAAATACAACTATCGAGGCTGGCTGGTTATCTGAACCTCCTCTCGCTGGTGACTTGAATAGTATTGTACTTCAAGTTAGTAGGGGAACAAGTGGCGAACAAACACCTGTTGCTAATGCCCTAGCGAATCTTACACTATCTGTAAAGTCAGGCACTATCACAAAAGTATTAGATTTCCAGCCCTCTCCAACAACCGACGGAGGATATGAAGGTATGGTACTTCCGACAAGGGTGGGACCATATAGCCTGGTACTTCAAGGTGACGTCAAGGGACAAAAAGTGGATAGCGAATTTAAAATAGAAGATGTAGAATCAAAATCCATTTTCTCATTCCCCGATAGTTCTATAGATACAGCCAATACTAATAATATTAATCAGCAAGTCCAGGATGGTATCAGTAAACTCTCAAATGACATTCAAAAAAGTAGAGATGATTTGAATAAATCACAAAATGAAGTACTTGGTATTCAACAATCTGTTGACAGGCTACAAGCGGATTCGGGTATTTCATATTTAGTATTATTGACTACCCTTGGTATCAGTATTGCAGGAATTGTGATGTCGGGATATTTGTATTCTTTACTACGAGATAGAAAGCCAGCAAGACTTGATTAACGTTTGTTTTGTTTGCAACCAGTAGTCATATATGTTTCTGATAAAACGAAATGGAATGAATTAAAAATAAGGTCATATATTGGTCTTAACACAGAATGTTTATGTCCGTACAAAAAGTATTCTGTTTTAAACATCTCTTAATGTTCCTCATTTTGCTATGTTTTAGTATAAATATTAGCTCACAATTTACTTCTGGTCATTTCTTTGGAACAACCAAGAATATTGGAAACTACCAAATAGTATTTGCGCCATATCCACCCCTTCCTTTTGCTGGTGATAACTCAACTTTACTAAATTTTAGTATTCTAGATAAAGAAAATCAAAATGTGAATAATATCTTTGCATCACTCTTAATCAAAAATAAGGAAAATGGTTCAATTATTACTGATATTCCATTCAAGTTCTATGAGTTTAGTGATATTACTATCCCATATACTTTTAAGGAGATTGGAGATTACCAAATTTCTTTATTGGTTAGGATAAACGGCGATCCTGCATACTCCCAAAATCCAATTACTGCAGATTTCGACATTTCAACTACAGATCCAAATCAGATAATACCCACGAATGAACTAATATTGTACTACTTGGTGCCAGCATTAGTGGTTATAGCTATTATTATAGTATATTTGAAGCGTAAAAATAAAATTTAATCCCATAATTCCAAAAGTTATGAAGTCTTTCCAACATGAAAAATTAATACTATTATCGATAGTGGGAGTACTTTCTTTTTCTGGTTTAGTCCATGGACATACCTTCACACCAAACGAAGATTCGTCATTTCTTTCTTTGATGGATGACCTAAAGAGCATCATTTTATCGATAAGAGCAAATGGAGACAACGTGACATTAGTAACAGAATATGCAAACGATGCATCTTTGCTTCTTAACAGTGCAACAATGAAGGAAATCAATGAAAAAAATCAACGTCTAGGCACTACTCTGTCATCCTCAATAACGGAGCTACGAAATGCAAGTGGGAGAATCGGAGAAGATGAGACAATCATGATTAAAGACACAATTGATGAAATCATTTCAGCGAGGATAGACAAATCAGATCTTGAAAATGCAACTATACAATCGCTTGCAATCTCTTTGGATCTGAATAAAATTATTGAATATTATTCGAAAGCATACGATACAACAAGTACCAAAATGAATAGGCCTGGACATATTATGATGAAAGAATTGCATTCTCAGAATTCTTCATCGACGTCGAACTCAACAAGTGGTCATAGTAATAATACAATAAATGACATACGATTCTATTATCGAGGTCTTAGCCTCGCTAATGTAACCACAGAGAGGTTTAATACAGAGGTAAAAGACAACCTTTTCCCCAAAGATATCGAATTTTTGAATACTGCTTTTATTGATCTTAGGACTAGGTTGAACGAAAAAAGTACTATTAATGAGATTAGTGGAATAATTCACGGTCAAATACAAACCACTTTACAAAGAATATTCAAACTTGTATTGGAATAGACCTACTTGAGCGGGTTGGGAATTTGAATTTATGAAATAATTCTTAAAGTGGATGATTGTCAGTGTGATCTCTTAATATCCTCGGTCAATTCCTTAGAAAAACTGGTATTGTTATTTTCCCGAAGATATTCGAATATTGCATTTCTCTTTAAAGTTAATTGATGCTCATCTGTTAATGTCTTGTAGTAAAACGCAGTGTACGAAATGACCAATATGATAACAGTAACGATAGACGCAATTATAATTTTTTTGTGTTTCATATAATTGTCTATTAATTAGAAACCTTGATGAAATATAGTTTGTAGTACATTTTTGAAAGCTATTATCAATTTTTTACCCGAGTAAGAGATTTCGATTGTTGTACCATAATGCTATTATTATGTTGAACTGCTATCTCCTTAAATGATAAAATTAATGTACTATTCTATACCTGTACTGGCATTACTGATTATGATCGGTCCAACCGTGAACAGATCTGTGTACGGCCATACTTTTTCTGGAGACGAAAGCGCCTCTTTCTTGACCAAAATCGAAATGATAAAAATAGAATCAAAACTGGCATTAGACCAAGTTTCAAGTGACCCTGAACTAGCAAAAGAGCATGCCAAAAACGTAGTGAATCAATTGACCACAAATGATACTGAAGAGATTTCAGAAAGAAATTCTCGTCTTGCAACTGAGCTCAATAATGAATTGAATAATTTTAGTAACGCTTTTGAATCTGGAACTCTATCACAAACAGAGATTTCAGACAAGGTTACTAGTATAAATGATATAATTGCTGATGTTGTTAACTCTAGAATTGATCAAGAACAACAAGAAAATGCTACTATGAAGGCATTAGTGGTTAATGATTTAGTAGGTGAAACTTTGGAACATTATGGAATGGCTCTAGGAATGGAAGAGGGCGAGAATGAAAGTGAACATAATGAAAATATGACATCTACCGAACACTCTACTGACAGTAGCAGTAATGAAACTTCAAGCATAGTTGACGAAGCAAACTACCAGACAGCTCAGGCAACTATAACCCAAGCAATCCAAAACTTTGATGAAATCAAGGAAGATTCTGACACAAATTCCACCGAATTGGCAGATTCATTAAATGCAGTAAAAGAAAAGATAGATAGTAAGGCGGCATTTGATGAAATTGATACAATTGTCGATGATAAGATAACTTCGTTGCTTAACAGCGTTTATGATTTGAATCTCTCTGAAGAAGAAGAACATGCTGAAGGAGGAGGAGAACATGCTGAAAATGAGGATAATTCATGATTAGAAAATGAAATCTCCTGCCACTACGGAAACAACTCTAATTTTGCGACATTTTTTTCATGTTGCTCCAAGCTCTGAATTTTTTTAGTTTTAAATTTATATTTGGTGACTAGAAACTCATAATGATGTCCTCTGTTGAGGCCGCAGCATGGTGATAACGGCCCTATGAAAATTTCAAAATTAGAAAACTTGAATCTTAATTTAAAGCTCGTCGTAACTCTGGTGTCTTTAACACTTATGTTGTCTAGTTTGTCTATACTGAGTTCTCAGTCAACATATTCTCAAACATCAGAAGATCCGAAGAGTCTCAATTGTAAGGACAACAAAGATCAATCTCAATATGTTAGTAATGTTTCGTTAGTAAACGGTACTGTCGGAGTTGGGCCCATTACTGATGATCTTCCGGGATTTCATTATGTTAAAAAATTCGATAGCAATGGCACATTGATAACTGCTTGGGGCATTAAAGGGACGGGACCAGGACAATTTTTACATGTCCATGGAATTGCAGTTGATTCCAATGGATTTGTATACGTTAGTGATGCAGAAAAATGCAATATTCAGAAATTTGATAGTGAGGGGAACTTCATCAAAGCCTGGGGTACTAAAGGTAAGGGACAAGGACAATTCTTGCAACCTGAGAGCATGGCAGTAGATTCAAAAGGCAATATTTTTGTGGCTGATTACGCAAATCAGCATATTCAGAAATTTGATAGTGAGGGGAACTTCATTACTATGTGGGGCTCCAAGGGCAGGGCGGATAGTCAATTCATAAAGCCTTGGGGAGTTGCTGTTGATTCTAATGATAACGTGTATACAAGTGATCAAGATAATCCAGAAGTTCAAAAATTCACCAATGATGGAAAGTTCTTGACTAAATGGAATTCTTATTCTCCAGGAATGTTATTCGTGCATTTACATGATATTACTATAGATTCGCATGATTCAGTTTATGTTACTGACGGTAGAAACAATTCTTTTGTTGCGAAATTTGATGATCAAGGTACTTTTACAAAGAAATGGGGAGGTTATGGTTACGGGAACAGTCACTTTGTTGAAAACCATGGCATAGTTACTGATAAAGAAGGTAATGTATACGTTGTTGATACCAGAAATGTACGTATTCAGAAATTCAATAGTGAAGGGGATTTTGTTACAAAATGGGGATCACTCGGATGTGGGGATGATCAGTTCCTTATTCCTCATGATATTGCGATAGATTCCTCTGGAAATATTTACGTTTCAGATAGTGGAAATGTTCACTTCAGGGCAACTAAGACCTGCGAGTATTATGAAAATCAATAGTAAAAATAAGCTCTCAACATCAGTAATCAGAATGAATAAAGATGTATCTAACCAGAACTTGAAGAGTAAAAGAGATTTTGATGTAGTAATTTGAAAGTAGTACTTTTAATTCTATTAGTTACTATCAGCACAAGTTTAGTATCATGTGTTCAAACTGTAGCTGCGGATTTGCTAAGTAATTCATTGCAACAGCGCATTGGAGACTATGATGTCCGGATTAATACTATACCAATGGTTCCAATATCAGGACAGGTCACACGAATAAACATCATGATGACTACAGTTAGTAACATCCCCATAACAGATACTCCCATTACTATAAGAATATCAAATGAAAGAGAAGAATTGGCAAGGTCGCAACCAATATTATTATCAAGTGGCCATTACTCACATAGTTACAATTTTGACAAATCGGGCTTGTTTCTTTTAAGTATTGATATTCTGGAAAATCCTCTAGCAGGAAATTCTAATGGCTCAAATAGGATATTGACCTTTGATTTCCCAATTCGTGTTTCAGAACCCTTTTCGGTTGATGTGGCTAATTTGGCACTTCCGATCATCATCGCAGCTGCTGCTGGTTCTGTTGGGTCATTAATAGTGTTAAAAAAATTGAAAAAAAGTAAGAACATCCCATAAAATACTAATTTTTCATACGAATGTGGGACTTGAAATGCACGAAAAGAAATCTATTCAAATTCATATTCGTCAAGCTGGGAACAATTTCCTGCATATGAATTAAAGATATGCTCTATTTGATCTAGTGCAGTCTGATTTACCTTTTTCTCTGAAACCTGATCGCCAATATCCAACGCTGAAATTGTGTCAAATAATTTCCTAAAGTCAGTACATGAAATTGTAAAACTTTGAACGACGTCTTGAGTAACAATTCCCGAATAGTTAGTAGTAGAATCAGAAGAGTTGTTATTTGTGGTACCTGGTGTAAACAAGCCATCATCATTTTCCTGCCCGTTAATGCGTGGGTTATGAACATTTAGATCTGGATATAGATTTAGTGGAGCCGATACTAGCAGTATGAGGATTGTAGATAGAATTAAAATGATCCTCCGATCCGGATTTGTCATGAGATTCATATTCAATTGTCTATCATTATAACTGAGATGACGACTATTTAATGATTGGAATCTAATTTATATTAAAAAGTTCCATTTTCCCACTCCAGAATTTTCGACAAATTGTTTATTAATTTGATTTATATTCTATTAAATTTTATTAAATTGATATTACGATATAGAATAGCCCAAGGAGATACCTTGAATGGTATAGATATTTATAATCTAATGGTTAACTTGAGCAAAATATCATGATAAAACTAACCTATGGAATAACCATACTTTCTGTACTGACGATATCAATTTTGTTAATAAGCTTTTCAATAGTTTGGGCAGTGGACATCAAGGGAACTGTTGCAAATGACAACATCATGGGAACGGCCACAGATGATGACATGAGAGGATTTAGGGGCAACGATATATTGAATGGATTGTCAGGTAGTGATGAAATCCAAGGTGAGGGCGGGAATGATATTTTGAATGGTTCTGATGGGAATGATTACCTTAATGGCGGCGATGGGACGGATGTTCTTAATGGAGGTGTTGGTAGTGATGAGCTACACGGAGGAGATGGCCTCGATAGACTAGTTGGCAGTACTGAAGGCGACGTTTTGTATGGTACTTCTAATAACGACATTCTTGATGGTGGACCTGGAGATGATCGACTATATGGAGGCCAAGGTAATGACACCCTAAGTGGAGGCGAGGGAGGAGACTTCTTCAGATGTGGAGATGGAGGGGACAGAATAACTAATTTTAATCCTGCACAAGGGGATCGTGACTTTGGAGATTGCGAAATTAAATGACCCGGATAGACTCATCAGGTACTCGATTTCCAATTATTTACACTCGATTAGAATTTGATTTAGCTTTTCTTAGTAGAACATATAACTATTTTTAGGTACTACAGTGCGATATTCATATCCAAAAATTTATGTAATGGACCTATTCAGTTATTTCTACTATAATCCCAAGTAGAGTAATATTTTGGTTTGATTTCCAGTAACACTGAATTTCCATTTCTTACGTTCTCAAGCAATAATTTCGCCATCGGATGATCTATACTTCCGAGGTACTTTACCATTATTCTCTGTGCAATCGGAAGATTTGCGTCAGGGTTGCTTAAAATTTTAACGTCTCCTTTACCCCTTATGCCTTTATATGGTGGATTTCCCTCATCTATACAAAAATAGATCTTGTCATTTCTTTTCAAATTGTTGGTCTTTTTAGATTCCTTTCCAGTTTCTATAAAAATTACATCCTTAGACTCATCATAAAGATACCAAGTAGGATGTACATTTGGGTAGTCATCTTTATCGACGGTTCCAAGATGAAGATTTAATTTGCTGTCTGAAAGAAAATCCTTAACTTCATTCTCTGAAAGTTGAACACCAAATCCCGGACTTCCATGTAACACTTTCATTTGTATATTTAGGGGCAACATTAGATATAAGTTTAATCAGTACTGTTTGTTAATGAAAATAAAAAAATGAAGGTTGATAGTTGTACTAACCGATATCTCGGTTAATTTTTTATCACGGCAATTCGTCGAGGATATTTATTTCTCCGATTCCCCTGTTCGATGTGATTATACATTCACTTTCATTGTCCCCATCTCCTTTTTCATCGCAGTCGTTGTGGTTTTCTCCCTCTACGTCAATTGAAATCTTATTCTTCTCGCCTTGCATAGTAAAGGTGCCTGTTTCGAAATTATCAGTGACAACACAGAGTCCTTGATTAAATCCCTCGCCAGATTCATTACACGTATTTTTGTTATCCACATCGGTGTCAATTTCTACCTTGTTCTTAAAAGGATCATCTGCTGCGAATGCGCTCGTTGCGGTAGTACCAAATACAGCACCAATCAGTAGAACTATTGAAGGTAGGAGTACGGTCCTTGAACTGAGATTCATCGTTCTCATAGACAAGTTTTAGGTTATATGACCTTGGATGGATCATATCCTAAAATTATTGTGTATATAGATTCTGCAATATTTACGATTATATAACACTGAATGATGAGACATAGAAATGTTAGGTAAGATGAACGTATGGAAGGTTATAGATATGTGTTGTTCGAAACCAAAATACAATCGCAATTAAAACAACTTCAATGCCATGCTCATCCTAGGATCGGGATGTGGTTCTTTACCTTCTACTTAATTTATTAAAGACAAGAGTACCAACTAACATAGCTGCAGATAGTGCAAATCCAAAATATGAGAAATTCCTTTCATAGGGAAAGATAAAGGTTGATCCAATAAAAATTGCCGATGATATGATACTCATTGGAAGAACATTTGAATTCGCCTTAATCTGATATTCTGATTTCTGATCAGTCAAATATTGCTTTAACATAGGTGCAAGTTCACTTGAGACCTCTATACCCTTTACAAATCTGTTTACATATCTCTTAAATTCTTCTATGTAAGCTTCTTTAATCAAACCTTCCTCTTCAAGCAAACTTACCAGTACACGAACAAATTGAAATTTTACATTATGGTAATGGTAAATACCTTCAAGAATCGAGGCCATTCTCATATATAGCGCAAGATTTTTGGGCAATCTAAATGGAAACCTACTTAATGTCTTATTTGCCAAATCTTGAAGCGCTTTTATCTCCATCCTATCCACCTTTCTACCGTGCAATGATTGTATACTCAATTCGAGTCCCTTTTCCACTAATCTTCTATCAACAGAGGGTTCAAGGGTTCCTAGTTCTAATAACACATCAGTAGTCCTTACTGGATCTTTATCTACAAGCCCCAGATATAGCCTTACCAATCTTCTTCTTGTTTCATCATCAAGTCTTCCAACCATTCCAAAATCATAAAGTATTATTGTTCCTTCATTCGTAATCGAAATGTTACCTGGATGTGGATCTGCATGGAATACACTGTGACGCAATAACATTTTAAAAAACAATCGATGTATGCGATATACTAATTTTGCTCTATCGATGTTATTTCGATTTAGTGTCTTTATATCAGTTATCTTGGTTCCCGGTAAATACTCCATTGTAATCACGTGACGTGAAGTTCTATCCAGGTAAACTCTTGGGATAATAACTGATTTATCCTCCTTTAGATTATTTTTTATCTGTATCAAATTTTTTGCTTCTATTCTGTAATCCATTTCTTCATGTACTGTTTCAATGAATTGAGAAAGCATTCCTTCTGCTGAAAACCTGAGGTTTTCATCAATAAACCGAGTGGCCAAGGGTAACAATTTTCTTAAAATGTAGATATTCTGTCCAATTGTTTCTTCAATATTTGGTCTACTTATCTTTACTACTACATCTTTTTCTTTGTATCTTGCCCTATAGACTTGACCTAAACTGGCTCCAGAAATTGCTGAAGGGTCAAAAGACTCGAAAATATTTTCTAGTGAACCTAGCTCCCTTTCAAGAATTGGCTTGACATCTAAAAATGGTTCGGGTCGTACATTATCTTGAAGTTTTTCCAATACATCCAAGTAAGGTTGGGGTAAAAGATCTGCCCTTGAGGATAACCATTGTCCAAGTTTTATGTACGATGGTCCAAGTGTGACAAAAGTCTTTAATGCCCTTTCCGCGTGCTTTCTGAACTTTTTTTCATTTACATTTTTCCCTTCTTTTTTCACCCATTCTCTTCTGTCCTTCCTAAGATACACTATGACAGGAATTAGCTTTAGTATAGTCTTGAATATGAGCCAAATAGACGGTTTCTTGAATACAAATGTAGGTTCTTCTCTGTGGGTTTCTATGACTGCGTCGAATACCTCTTCGCTATCTTCTAACAACGGCACTTTTCACTCTTTTAGAGTTAACTTGCAAAAAGTAATCGGGTAACGTTGGAAAAACAACAGAATTAGTGGAGATATGTGAAAGTTCATTTCGCGTCATCTTACCTTATCTATAATATAATTCGAAAGTAATGAAAGCATCATAACGCCAGGAAAATACTTTGAAGCATCCATTATTATATGTCCAAAAGGATCATTCCTAGGATCAATTTTGTCATAATGAACACTGTAATAGGTATCATATTCGCGTATGTGTAATTTGCCATGTCTGTATTGTTTTAATGACCCCCTTTTTTCTCCCAGCATGGTCGGTTCATATTCTATAAGAGGTCTTACTGTTTTTGGTACAATGATATTTCCATCACTGTCAACAAAACTCATAGCAACCTAACAATAACTTCAGATATAAAAATTACCTTCAATTATTAGATTTTGCATAATAAATGATTTTTTGCTAAGATCTAATTCAAACAGTCAACTATTAACCTCATAACAAGACTTTTATAGAATATTACCTATTTTTTTTGTTATGAGTGATACAAAGAGTAAGGTTCCAAATATAGTTGCAATTGAGGTTATAAAGAAGAATGGCGTTGACGTCGAAAAATTAAAAGAATTGATAACCAAGGGCGTAGGTGCTGAATTTACTACATATTATTATTATACAATTTTAAGAATGCATTGCACTGGGCTTGATGGAGAAGGAATTAAAGAAATTGTAGAAGAAGCAAGGATCGAAGACAGAAATCACTTTGAGGCCATGGTACCAAGATTGTATGAACTTGGAGGGTCATTACCAAGAGATATTAGAAAATTTGCCGATCAGGCAGGTTGTCCTGATGCATACCTTCCAGAGAACTGGGAAAACCTAACTCCCATAATAGAAATACTACTTGGTGCAGAACAATGTGCTATACGTTCATGGGGAGAGGTATGTGACATGACATCTGGGAAAGATCATCGTACTTATGATATTGCTCAAAGAATCATGCAAGAAGAAATTGAACATGAGGCTTGGTTTATTGAGTTGCTCTCTAAGAGACCTTCTGGACACTTTAGGAGGAGATCAGTTGGACAATCACCGCATGTTGGACAACAGGGTGGACTAATACACCTATAAGACTATGTCAATATCTATTTTTCTTTATCTATATCCTTTTTGTTACTAAAAGAAAGGAGATTAATTTCCTTTTGGATTTCGAATCTGTCATATCACTTTAATAATTTAATATCAATTTTGAGATTTTATTCTAGAGAAACTACAACAAAATTGTAGTACTATATATGACTTATTTGAAATATACTACCGAGTCCTATTGATACGACGTATAGATTACCATCGGAACCCATTTCCAAGTCAGTGATTCCTCCAAACCCTTCACCAAACACAATACTGCTAACTCCAGGAGATGATGGTTTTTCTATAATTCTCGATGAGAGAGCTTGTGGAAGAACCAGGTCTTTCCTATCAGGAGTGAGATCAAAATGATAAATCCTGCCGTTATGCACGTCACCTACAAACATATCGTTCTCATATGTAGTTCCAAGCTCAGTTGACTCCAAAAATTTTACAGCGGTTGGTCCAGCTGTATTTATCCAAACAAGCTCAGGATCGCTATAATGTCCCTTCCCTTCAAAGTTTTGTAAATCAGATTCGCTGAATGAATCTTCCATTGAAGCCAAACCCTGTACTTGTTGCCATCCACTATTGAAACCAGGGAGGACTAAATTTATTTCATCACCGTTTCCTGGTCCATTTTCTGTATCCCATAAATTACCAGAAACAGGATCAAAGTCCATCCCAAAGCTATTTCTTATGCCATATGCGTAGTATATTCTCAATGGAATGGAATCACCAAGTATACCGTCGGTAGGTTGTCCGTCCTGCGATATCCTCAAAATACCTCCCCTTCCATCAGGATCAACACCGTCCTTGTAATTCTGGGTCTTGGTTTCTGTAGTTGGTCCCTTAAAAGAACCATCTACGTCACCAATCGTTACATAGAGATTATTGTCCGGGCCGATTATTATGTCACCACCATTGTGTCGAGGACCTGGATTGGCTGGTAAGTCCATCAAAAGTAATGGATTAATCAGTGCATCTCCCGACAGTTCATATCTATAGACCCTATTCCCAATTGGTTGCTTCCCGGCCTTGTCGTCGCCATCTTTTCCATCAATTTCAGTGTAGTAAAGAAAAACATATGTCGTAGACTTGTCTCTGGATGCGGCTATTCCACACAAGCATCGCTCAATCGAATTTGCAACATTAATATCAAGAACTGGTTTTGCAAGAACTTTTCCATCGACTATCCTTTTAACCATACCAGTATCTTTTTCAAGAACCAAAATATCACCAGGGCCCACGAAAGCCATACTGGTAGGAGTACTTAATCCCTCAACAATCGTAGAAATTTTGAGGTTTGTATCAAAAAGCTTTGGTTTTCCTTCTTCCTCAAACTCTGTATCAGCAAATTCCTCTTGAGCTCTAACCGAATAAAAGTGCGTAATTGAAGTAAAAATCAAAAGCGAAAGCGAAATAATCAGTAATGTGATGATAACACTGACCAAGGCTTGGAACATTCATCTACTTCGGATCTAATATACATATCGAAGAATGGTATATGAGATTATTATCAAAATATACAAGCTATCAATGTGTTAACTCAAAAGAAACCAAAGGACAGCAGAGAATAGATAAATCTTTTACACTGAGAGAAATTGACTTGAGAGCAAGAATAATGAGGTACAGGCCTCAGTTATAGAGAAAAATCATCGACTCGATTATGATTAGTGATTAATACTTTTTTTAACCTTTTGATAGTAAACCGATAACGATAGTAAATCACTTGAATCCAGCAATAATAATCGGAATATCAATCGTTACCGTAATGATACTCAATGTACTTTTAGTGGAATATGCCCAATCTTTGTCGTTAGAATCAATGGAACAAAGTATGCCGTTATATTGGCCAAGAAGAGGAGATTCAATTACTCGAGTTTTGGCTTCTAATCAATTCGTCGCTCTCATAGTGTTTATTGTTGTTATTGGAGGGCTCTCAAGTTCTCTTGGTTATACTATATACAAGATTTTTTTCAAGTACAAGTAAATTGATTGATCCGATAAAATCATGCTATGAAAAGTAATAAACAGTTATGACGAGTTTTTAAATAAATATTCTACGAAATATATCTATCATCTCACCTGATGATATGATTGGTGCTTTCCTATACCGAAGACACCAATCAGTTTGGTTATAAGAAAAACAAATCGTCGGAACCTAATTATTTAAAATAATTTTCTTCACCGGTTAGACACCAATCAACTATATAGTTTTACATTTAATAATTAGAAAACATCAATTCTAAAGATGGGACAGGATGTTTTCGAGGAGTTATTTATTGCGGATAATAAATTAATAAAAGAAATCGAAAACGCTGGAGAAGACCATTATAAAATACTCGATAACTTCGCTAAACGAATTACCCTATACAAGGATTGGTATAATAAAGAGCATAATCCAGTAATCAAGGCAATTATCGACGCAAAGAAATCTGTAATAATGAGTGATATGGGATTACTTGCTGCACAATATGATATTCAATCGGATATCGCAAAAATTATTTCTCGTCTTGATGCTCTTGAGAGAAATATTTCTCGTATTGAAGACCGAAAATCTTCATAATTATTCTGTCATTTTCCTTCTTAATTTCTTCAATATCTGTGTCTTTAGTGGTATCGGTCATTCCAGTACAGTGACCTTCAAACAATAATAACGGGTAATTCTAGCGGCGGGAATTTACCTAATGGCAAGTAAACCCCACCTGATAACGTACACGCACTGGTAAACTGCATAGTGCAATAAATTATAAAAATATACAGCGATGGGGTTTTGGTCTAATCGAATTCTATGAAGCCCCCATCCGCGGATGTATGATAGTTGAAATTCGTTCGCGTTAATTACTAATGAACAACAAATTATAAAAATAATTCCAATACGTTATATCTGTATTTCATCTTCCCGTTTGAGGCTCTTGCGGTTTCAATTTTTTATAATGGTTATACGCATCCCATAATTGCCAGATCCAATAAGCAATTCCTATCAACCAACTGAAAGGTATGGGAATAAGCCACGAAACGACAATCCATATGACTATTCCAATAATTAGAATGATAATTCCTCTTTTTACAAATCCTAAATAGATATGACCTAACCCCGAAAGTACCACCGCAAGGATCATCGTTAAACCTAGGTTTTTTACCAATTTTTGTACTTACTCTATAACTCCCTAATAGGACTTTCTAAAAAGTTAAGAAAGGCTAAGATAGACAAGGCATTTATGCAATAAATCCATGGCTGTATTGTGATACGGACAATAGGCTTTGAATCTGACAGACTAACCTCGGTGACAGACAATATTGACAAATTTATGGAAGACATAACAAAGCAGCACGGTAGTACATTCAGACTTATTGACATAAAATTTTCATCTACTTCCAAACTTTTGCAGGACGTTAGGCAAAATTCAGATGTCAATTATTCAGCGCTAATTATCTATGAAATATAAATAAATAATATCGGGCACAACTGGATTAAGGAATTAAAACTGATGGGCCAATCCACAAATAGCCCACCAGCAATGCGCATATTCTTGGCACTTGTCGACACTTGTAAGATAGTAGCCAACAAACAATAAAAGAGTTAAACAATGACGGTCAGCATTAGTATCATTCGTTTGCCTTAATCGGGTTAAACCAAAAAAACTTGTCATACTACAGATATCGTCAGTGGCCGGAAGATAGACATGTCAAGAAAAACTATAGGGGTTGACTCCGGTATGACAGATTTGGCTATTGATGAGTTATCCAAACTTATACTTCGGCTCGATAAGAATCCGAAGAAATCTAGGAAGGAACAGAACACGATTAAGAAAATTCAAGAGATTCGGGATACGATACAAGATTCAGTACTTATGCGAAATTGAAAAAGAGCATAGAGTAACACTGATTGCAAGAAAGTGATACCCATTTATATCGCTCTATCTATCGCTCTAATGATCTTCCATACAATGAATTCTATTGCGATATTTATCCTGATGTCCGTCACACTGGTTG
>Ga0193736_1000060_pt1 | contig 18863 bp, 16 predicted proteins | sample L2m1metaG_FD_160566 | JGI IMG/M metagenome (GOLD analysis project Ga0193736, IMG submission 160566) | Soil microbial communities from a riparian zone of the East river system, Colorado, United States - L2m1 | ecosystem: Environmental > Terrestrial > Soil > Riparian zone | place: USA: East River... | reverse complement strand
TTTAAATTTTTTCTTAGCAGGAGCCTAAATGAAACATGCTTAAGTGGAATCTTAAAGAGTTTTAATATTAAACATTCGTACCTTAAGTCGAATTCAATAAATAAAATGCAATCACACTAGATACTCCACTAAGATTATAATTTCTCATTCTCATTATCATGATTAATGATAGTAAAGATGGGCACTAGACCAGTCTAGAAGTATTATCTGAATATGTGTCAATACTAATAAAATTCTACTTGTTAAAAATGAACTGGTTAATGAAAAATTGGGGAAGTAGAATACCCTTACCGTATGGAATATTGCGGATAACGTCTACCTTTTCCTGACCGGAAATAATATAGGGTATTTTCTAATATAGATTGATTTCTTAGAATTTGATTAATGAACTAATTAGGTTTATCCGATCAGTAGTAGTATTTATTATTCTTAGCTAAATTTATTAACTTCAAGTTTGTCACACTGTTAATTTGAGTCGCTCCGTTAACCGGAAGGGAATGGGTTGGCTTCCTGATTACCCTAGCTTCAGAGATTATACTCCACAGAGTACTAAAGTAGCAAACATGTTTAAAAAAGTAGATTTGGAAGAAACTCTCAAAACTAAAGTATTAAAAGTGTCACTACCAACAAAAAAAGATCTTAGAAAATGGTGTTCTCCAATAGAAGATCAAGAATCAATAGGTTCATGTACTGCAAATGCAGCTGTTGGGTTAGTAGAATACTTTGAAAGAAGAGCTCATGGGAAACATATTGATGCTTCTAGATTATTCCTTTATAAAGTAACACGTAAAATGCTCAATTTTAAAGGTGACACTGGGGCTTTCTTAAGAACTGCCATGGGCGCTCTAACATTATTCGGGGTACCTCCAGAAGAGTACTGGCCGTATGATATAAAGAATTATGAAAAGGAACCTCCAGCCTTCTGTTATTCCTTTGCAAAGAACTATCAAGCAATAAATTATGTCCGGCTTGACCCTTCGGGCATAGCAAAAGATATTCTTTTACAATCAGTAAAAGATAATATTGCAAAGGGTTTTCCATGTATGTTCGGATTTACCGTATACAATTCTATCCAACAAAGTGCGAGTACAGGAAAAATTCCATATCCTTGTGAAGGAGAAAAAATAGATGGTGGCCATGCAGTGATGGCGGTAGGATATGATGATAAGATGCCAATAAAAAATGAAATGTGTGATAAAGTAACGAAGGGCGCAATAATTATTCGAAATTCATGGGGTGTTGAGTGGGGCGATGGAGGATACGGTTACTTGCCCTACGATTATGTCACAACGGGACTAGCCGAAGACTGGTGGACCCTTATTCAGCAAGGATGGGTGGATACGGGTCAGTTCGGTGAATAATTTTCTATTTTTACTGTTTGGATCGTAAAATAACTAATTGAATTGATTAATCTAAAAGACCAATGAGCGCTGACCGGTACGAATTGATTCTAAATAACTTCTGTTTGAATTTGCCAAAATTGATTTATTGAACATTGATGCAGTATTTTACTGGTTAATGGTATTGGGAACATCAAAATCTGACAACTTATCTGGTCTTTATAATAGATTAGATAAGAGGATATCGCTATTATCTGGCTTTCAACTTACTATTATAGTACTGATAGTTCTACCTTCTGCCGTCATAATCTCACACTATTTCCTTACTGAAATAGTGATAAATTATTTCAAAAACATTTCCACTATTGATACCATTAACCAGAATTTAGAATATGCAAAAATATCTGTAAATGCGTTTTCAATATTCCAGATAATTGTATTTGTCGTGATGGTGTTAGTATACCCACCATATCCGGCACCCTTTTCACTTGAAAAATATTTTATCAAAAGAGGTTTTGAATCTGCAGTTTCAGAATTTGAGTTGGTAAGAAAAATTCTCTACGTTGCGATTCCCTTGTTGATATTTTTTACAGTAATAGATCTCTTAAGACCATTGTTTGAACAGTTTGTATCTGACGAAATTGTATCAATGTTAACGGAAAATATTGTGTTCTACTCTGCAAGGGGATTTCTTTTTCTAACAGTATTGGCCGGATTACTCAAAATGGTATTTGCTCTTTCCAGGAAGCGATTCAGGCTTTATTTTGCAAAAGGTTGTCTTTCAATTACAAAAGACAACAAGGATGAAGTCGAAAAGATGGAATATCTGATTAAGGGATTGGATTCTTACAACTCTCATCTCAAGCGGCATATCAAACTTGGAATAAATGAAATTAAAAAGATCTATTCAAGAATTGCCACCCTTCCAGCAAAGCAAAAAACGGATACCGTCAATAGGATAATTCAATCTTTTGAATCAGGAGATACATTGGAACCCGTGAGATACTTGTCCTCGCTTCATGAAAGCAAGACAGAGCTATTTCTTGCTGAGGAATCATTAGAACAAAAGATAAAGCTCCAAGTAACGTACGCGGCAGGAATCATTCCAGTCATCCTAACCATCATACAAAGTGTAATCAAGTTTGGAGGTTGAACCTTTTACTATTATTTTTTAAAACTAGTGCCGAACTGCCTTAAATCAGAAATGAAAACTATATTATCATGCCTTTCGGATGATGTAATATGTGGAAGAATAATCTAGTCATCATAATGACATTCTCCATATGCATTGGATTAAGTCTCTCAGGTTCATTCCAGCCTGTGTTCGCACAAGAAGATACACAGTCAAACATATCATCAAACTCCAGTGGGATAATGAATAATACTACAGGGATGATAGACGATGCATTCGATGCACTGAAGGATTCATTTGGTACTTTTTTTGGTGGTAACTAGGTCTTTCTTATAATAATGGTTGTTGTTACCATAGAGGTATTTGGAGCAAGTATTACATCTCCTTCATCTGTCCGAAGTCTGCTGTACAATAGCCCTATATCATAAATAATGCCAGTATTACCAAATACAGTAACCTTTTCTCCTATTCTAAAAGGTCTTGTAATGGCCAGATACAATCCAGAGATCAAATTTCCAAGTACATTTTGGCTGGCAAATCCTATCACAATCGCAGTAATGGTCCCAATAGATGTGGCAATAAGAGGATCCTGACTAAGATAGGAAATGATAACCGATATGACTACTATTGCACCAATGATTCTGATAAGGATTCGAATTATCTCTGCATTACTTTTCAAAGCATCATAGGAAAGCTTGTAAAAAATATTTGCAAGAGAATTAATTACAAAGTATCCGATAACGGCAACAACTCCTATCTTCAGGTATGGCCCATACCTGTGTTCTAATAGCTGCTCAATAAAACTACTTGCGGCAACTACCACTGCTACTGCAATGATCATAATTGTTATTGTTTTAAAGAGAGATCGCTGTTTTTTCTCTGTATTACTAGAATTATTTGAATTATTATTATCATTCAATTCATTCTCCTTATTGCCGTTATCATTTCCACTGTCCACGATAAGGATGATAATGTACTGACTATATTTCAAATTTTCATGAATTATTAAACGTAAATATTGTAATTTCCTGTATTTGAATTGAGGAATTAGCTTTTCAGTACAAATGATGACTAGGTTTGACTAGGTCTTTCTGCATTCTCGTGTTGTTTCTAAAGATTTAAAGCGATGACAATGTGATATTATAAAGATCTTTATGGTAAAATGTGTAGATTGTGGAAATGAACTCCCACAAGATGCTAAATTCTGTCCAAATTGCGGGGCACAGACTGGATTAAAAAAAGAGGTATATGAGGTGTCAGCAGGTGGACTTGTCGGCAAGGTTAAAGAAATTATTCAAGATGCAACTGTGAAACGCATTGTCATAAAAGATGAAAATGGTAAAATCCTTCTATCCATTCCAGTGACGTGGGGCACAGCCGGTGCGGTTGCAATGATTACACTAGCACCATGGTTGGCCGCTCTTGGAGTGATTGCAGCTATAGTTGCAAGATGTAAGATAGAGGTAGAAAAATCTCCAGAACCTTAATTGAAATTTACATTGTACGAGAAAGGTTATCCTTGTCTCAAAAAATAGTGAGCAGTCATGTCAATTCATTCCTTTCATGAATTACTTTCTGAATAATTTATCGAGGGAAATTAGTCTAAAAGTTTGAAAAAATTTACTAAAATCATATATATACGTGGTGATGAATATCTAGGACTATCCGGTGAATCTAACGAATTATTTCCTCCCTCTGATAATGATGCTGTTATTTGTATCGTTCGCATTTATGGCATCAGCTCAAGTTGGAATAATGCCAAACGCTATGGCTCAGAGTAAAACTAGTGAATGTGTACAGTATGAGGCCAAGCAAAAATTAATCCATATTAACTGCAAGTCGATTCACCTTTCAGATATCAACGAGCATTTAAACAATGCAAGTATATTGCGTTCAGAAAGTAATGACAGCACAAACGAAGTTACTTCCAATGGTAAAGTATGGGTATTGAACGCCGGGATTGTAATAGAAAAAGGAGGAGAGCTCATCATAGATTCTTCGGATACCAGTTGGCTGAAATTAGTACCAACGTCCACCATTCAACCTGCAAAGCAACTAATACCTGTTGTTGAGGAGAACGGGACCGATACTTACGATGAGGAACAAGTCGAGGGTGTGATAGCTTCAAAGCTTGCGAGTACCCAAAATAACTCTAACACTAACAATAGCGTCAGTACCAGTAGCAATGAACAACAACCAGTATTAGTAAGTAAAAATAATAAAAATAACCCAAATGGCATCCATGTTCGTGGTTCATTGACAATAGACTCTGTAAAAATAACCTCATGGGATCCAGAAAAGAATGATGTAATAGGTTTTGCATATGGCAAGAGGCCAGGCGAGGAACATACAAAATCAGACTATGATACCGCAGAACCTAGAGCGTTCATAAGAGTCTCCAAAGAGGCAACTGGGACAACAAATATTACAAATTCTGAACTTGGATACCTGGGATATTCCTGCAGTAGATGCTCTGGACTTAGTTACTATGGCGGAGAGGGTTCAGTAATACAGGGTAACGATATACATCACCTTCTAAAGGGATATTATTCAAAGAGCATGGGCAGCATGCTGATCGCCGATAATAAATTTCACGACAATTACCTGTATGGAATAGATCCTCACACAGGAAGCCATGATATGTCGATATTAAGGAATACTGTGTATAACAATAATGCATCAGGTATCATTTGCTCAAAACACTGCTACAACCTCCTGATAGAAGGTAATAGAGTTTATAATAACACTGGAGTAGGACGGGGAATAGCATTTAGCATTAACACAACCAATTCAGTGGCACGAGACAATCATGTTTCCGATCAAATACGATGCATTTCATTTAATAGAAATTCAAACTTCAATGAAATCTACAATAACACGGTCTCTAACTGTGTGAACGGGTTTTATCTTTCCAATACCACTAGTAACAACATTCATGACAATATGGTACATAATGTAAGTCATGCGTTTGTCATGAAAGATGTCAATAATACCATAAATAAAAACACAGTAGATGGTGCTGAATCTGGAATTGTGTTTACATATAGATCTATTCCAACCGGCCTGCAACCGACCGCAGTTGATTTTGTTTTGAGAGAAAGTAGTTATTATGAAAATATCCTAAACGAAATGGCAAAGAATAATACATTTTCAAATATCGGAAATGTGACTTGGGTTAAAGTGTTATCATTCAAAAACCTGACCCAGATTCAAAATATTGATCAGGACAACAAAACGTCTCTCGCGCTGAATTTTGTGGAAGAATAACGCCAAATTTTTTTTGGAAATTTCGATTCATTTCTATTTGTGTAGAATGTTGTCATCTTTGTATTGGTGCCACATCTAAAACCGAACACCTTTTTCATTCTAGTGTGAATAATTGCGCAACCCAACCGGGTCTACGAATTTGACTATTAACTTGAACCAGAATGCAGATATGATGTAATAATTGATGGAAAGTTATCGACTTTATTTTAGAAGAAAGCTTGGACCAATTACGTTGGCGAGAATTAGGGTTATAGCGCTTTTCCTCTCCCATCAGTATCAAAACGCCCTTTAATTTCCCCCAACAAATGGAAAATTGTCTCTTAAACTGAATTAAAAGGCATTACAATCTGAGAATGTATTTATTACGGATATTAGATTTTGAATTAAGATTCTCGAATTTTGTCTTCTGATAAAAAAGATATTAAAATTACGAACCATGTATATCAGCCCAAACACGAAATTTTGTCTAAAAAAGAAGCTGAAGGAGTTTTAAAGAAATACAATACAAAGCCAAGTCAGCTCCCATACATATTAATTAACGACAAGGGACTAGAAGATCTAGACGTGAGACGTGGCGATATTATTAAAATAACAAGAACGTCATTTACTGCAGGCGAAAGTGTCTATTATAGGTATGTAGTGGAGGATTAGCCTTGTCACAAAATACACTCGATATGTGGGCAATTATCCACAACATTTTGCAAAAGGAAGGAGTAGCAAGACAACATCTCAATTCCTATGGCGAATTTATTGAGAGGGGATTACAGAGTATCATTGATGAAGTTGGTGAGATAGAAATTGAAACTGCTGAATACCCCTATAAAATTAGGCTGGGTAAAATTAAGCTACAACAACCACGAATAATGGAACTTGATGGTTCGGTAACTCATGTGGCGCCTGTTGAAGCCAGACTTCGCAATCTAACCTACGGCTCACCTATAATGCTTGAATGCAGTATTGTTGAAGACGATAAAATACTAGAGTCGAGATTTATCCATATTGGAGATATCCCCGTAATGGTAAAGTCAAACGCATGTATTTTACATAATCTTCCTGAAACTAAACTTATCGAACTGGGCGAGGATCCAAAAGACCCGGGTGGCTATTTTGTAATTAATGGTTCGGAGCGAGTAATCATCGGCTTAGAAGACCTGTCATATAACAAGATACTTGTTGATACAGAAGAAACGACAGGTACCTTGGTTTACAAGGCTAAAGTTTACTCCTCAATTGTGGGATACCGTGCGAAACTGGAACTAATAATGAGACCAGACGGCTCAATCGTTGCTAAAATTCCTGGATCTCCTGTAGACATTCCACTTATCACATTAATTAGGGCCTTAGGTCTTGAATCTGATAAAGATATTGCAGACGGTATATCTTTAAATTCAATAATACAGGATGAGTTGGAACCCTCCTTTGAAAAAGCCGGAGAAATAGTGACAAGTAGCGATGCAATTGTATACATAAGCAAGAGAATAGCTCCTGGAATGTTAGAAGAGTTTCAGATAAAGAGAGCTGAAACTTTACTCGATTGGGGTTTGCTTCCACACCTTGGAAAGAATCCTGAAAACAGAAACGAAAAGGCACTCTTTTTGGGAGAGGCAACATGTAAGTTAGTTGAACTCAGGCTTAGTTTGGTAGCATCAGATGATAAAGACCATTACGGTAATAAGGTAATAAAATTCGCAGGCCAGATGCTAGCTGATCTCTTTAGAACTGCATTTAGAAATCTAGTACGCGATATGAAATATCAACTGGAAAGGTCAGGTCAAAAACGAGGGATAAATGCGGTTGCAGCTGCAGTAAGACCCGGAATCATTTCTGATAAATTAAACAACGCCATCGCAACAGGAAACTGGGGAAGGGGAAGAGTTGGTGTAACCCAGTTATTAGACCGAACAAATTACATTTCAACTATTAGCCATCTCCGTCGAATTCAATCACCTTTGAGCAGAAGTCAGCCTAATTTCGAAGCAAGGGATCTTCATTCAACGCACTTTGGTAGAATATGTCCAGCTGAAACTCCTGAAGGATCAAACTGCGGTCTTGTAAAAAATATTGCTTTATCTTCCATTATTTCGGTAAGTGTTTCTGTTTCAGAGATAATCGAAAAATTATATGAGTTGGGAGCACATCCTGTTGAAGAAGCGTCTGACATTTTGCGTAAGAGTGGTACCAGGATATTTGTAGACGGACGCCTTATTGGTTACTACGATAACGGACAGCATCTTACAGATACGCTAAGAAGTTTGAGAAGATCCGGGAAAATTCATGCACATGTTGGAATTTACTTTTACTCAAACCAAAATGAAATCGCAACAAAGCGACTTTATGTAAGTTGTAATTCCGGAAGAATACTTAGACCTCTTGCAATAATAAAGGAAGGAAAACCGGTAATAACACTGGACGTACTTGACTTGATAAAGAGGAACATGAAATCATGGTCTGATTTGTTATGGATGGGTATGATAGAGTTAATTGACGCAAATGAAGAAGAAAATTGTTATGTGGCAATGGACTACGCCAGTCTTGAGCCAAATCACACTCATCTTGAAATTTATCCACCATCAATACTTGGCGTTGGAGCTTCTATTATTCCGTATCCGGAACACAATCAATCTCCAAGAAATACATATGAGAGTGCAATGGCAAAACAGAGTCTTGGATTTTCCACACCTTTGATGAATGCCAGTACTTATGTAAGACAACACTTTATGCTATATCCACAGATACCGGTTGTTACTACCAAAGCGATCAACCTTCTTGGACTGGAAGAACGTCCCACAGGTCAGAACTGTATTGTTACAGTATTACCATTTGAAGGATATAACATTGAAGATGCAGTAGTCTTTAACAAATCGTCAGTGGATAGAGGCCTTGGAAGAACCTTCTTTTACAGGGTATACGAGGCAGAGGCAAAACAGTATCCAGGCGGAATGAAAGACAAGTTTGAAATTCCATCATCTGATGCAAATATCAGAGGATATCGAGGCGAAAAATCATACCGTTTACTCGAAGATGACGGTGCTATTATGCACGAATCAATTGTAAACGGAGGAGATATTTTGATTGGTAGAACATCCCCGCCCAGGTTTATGGAAGAATACAAAGAATTTGAGGTAAAGGGTCCGTACCGAAGGGACACATCCATAGGGGTAAGGCCATCTGAGAATGGTGTTGTTGATTCTGTTGTGATGACTCAGTCTGTAGATGGAGGAAAAATGTACAAAATTAGGGTTAGAGACATGAGAATTCCTGAAATTGGCGACAAGTTTGCTTCAAGACATGGACAAAAGGGTGTAGTAGGTATGCTTGTTCCACAAGAAGATCTTCCTTACACTGAAGATGGAGTAGTTCCGGACGTTTTGATTAATCCCCATGCATTTCCATCAAGAATGACTGTGGGTCAGTTTATGGAATCCTTGGCAGGAAAATCCTCAGCGCTTAGAGGAAAAGTTGTTGACGGTTCAGCTTTTGTTGGTGAAAAGGTAAACGATCTCAAAGAGATACTGGAAAAATATGGCTTCAAATCAACTGGAAAAGAGGCAATGTATGATGGACGTACAGGCAAAAAGTTCAACGCAGAAGTATATGTGGGCGTTGTCTATTACCAGAAACTTCACCATATGGTTGCTGACAAGATTCACAGTAGAGCGAGAGGACAAGTTCAGATGCTGACAAAACAGCCTACAGAAGGTCGTGCAAGAGGTGGAGGTCTTAGATTTGGTGAAATGGAGCGGGACTGTTTGATTGCATACGGTGCTTCTATGATGTTAAAAGATAGGCTGTTAGAAGAGTCGGACAAGGCGGAAGTAAATATTTGTGAACGCTGCGGATTACTGGCTTATTACGATGTAAAACAAAGAAGATATGTATGCAGAGTTTGTGGTGACAGAGCTAAAATATCGTCAGTTGCTATTGCATATGCATTTAAACTGTTATTGCAAGAGATGATAAGCCTCAATGTTGCTCCAAGGTTGATTCCAAAGGAGAAAGTGTAAAATCATGGAAGTTGAAGATACTCTAAAAATTTTAGGAGGTATAAAATTTAGCGTTCTATCTCCCGTTGAGATACGCAAGTTCAGTGTAGTGGAAATTACTGCCCCAGAAACATATGATGAGGATGGGATGGCTGTTCAAGGTGGTCTTATGGACAATAGACTAGGAACATTGGAACCGGGCCAAAAATGTGGAACCTGTGGAAATACCTCTGCTAATTGCCCTGGACACTTTGGCCACATTGAATTGGCAGAAGCAGTTCTGCACATTGCCTTTGTTGATGATATTCACAAATTGTTACTTGTATCTTGCAGGTCATGTAGCAGGATAAAACTTTCGAACGAAGATCTGGCAAAATTCAAAGAGCTTATAGATACAAAGGCCGCATATGCGGTAATTACCCTTGAAAATATCAAAGAGGACATAATAGAAAAAGCCAAGAAGGTAAAAATCTGTCCTCATTGTCAAAAGGAACAATATGATCTAGTATTTACAAAGCCTACAATATTTGTAGAAAAAACAGAGATTGGTGAAAACAGGCTTCTTCCGATTACCATCCGAGAAAGACTGATGAATATTCCTAATGAGGATCTTGTTTTGCTGGGCTATGATCCCGAAACAGCAAGACCTGAATGGTTTGTTCTCCAGGTCCTACCAGTTCCTCCCGTTACCGTTAGACCTTCTATTATTCTGGAAACTGGAATAAGATCAGAAGATGACCTTACCCACAAATTAGTCGACATAATTAGGGTCAATCAAAGGCTAAAAGAAAGTAAGGAAGCAGGAACACCTCCTTTAATCGTTCAGGACCTAGTAGATCTGCTTCAGTACCATGTGACTACGTATTTTGATAATGAAGTATCTGGGATTCCTCAAGCACACCATAGATCTGGAAGACCACTGAAAACACTAACACAGAGATTAAAAGGAAAGGAAGGTAGATTCAGAGGCTCGTTATCTGGCAAGAGAGTAGACTTTTCAAGTAGAACTGTTATTTCCCCGGATCCAAATTTGACAATCTCCGATGTTGGCGTACCGGTAGACGTTGCAAAGAAACTGACGATACCTGAAACAGTAAGCGACTGGAACATTGAAGATCTAAAGAAGATGATAACTAACGGACCAAACGATTATCCCGGAGCTAATTACATCATTCGAACGGACGGAGTTAAAATACGACTTGATTATGTTACTGATAGAACGATTCTTGCCGATTCTATAAGTCCCGGATACATTGTGGAAAGGCATCTTCGTGATGGAGATGCGGTGATCTTTAACAGACAACCTTCTTTGCACAGAATGTCCATCATGGCACATTACGTAAAGGTACTTCCTTACAGAACGTTTAGACTACATCCAGCAGTATGTCCACCCTACAATGCAGACTTTGATGGAGACGAAATGAATCTTCATGTCCCACAAAGTGAGGAAGCACGAGCCGAGGCTGCGCTCTTGATGAGAGTGCAGGACCAATTAATTTCTCCAAGATATGGCGGCCCAATTATTGGTGCAATAAGGGATTTCATAACAGGTGGATTTATCCTGACCCAGGACAAGACATTTTTGAAAGAAGACGAATTTACAAATCTGGCACTGTTAGGCGGATATTCCGGACCACTTCCTGAACCAAAGCACCTTGAAAACGGCAGAAAAATCTACACCGGAAAGCAGCTCTTTTCACTATTCCTGCCAAAGGATTTTAATTTTGTTATCACATCAAAATGGAACAAGGCTTCTAAGGGTGAAGGCAAAGACGTTGTCATAAAGAATGGTGAACTACTGAGTGGAGTAATTGACAAGGCATCCATCGGAGCAGAAGAACCAGATAGTGTACTACACAGAATAGTCAAGGATTATGGTAACGAAGCAGCAAAGCGATTCTTGGATTCAATTCTTATTGTATTGAAGACATTTCTGACACATAACGGGTTTTCGTACGGCTATTCAGATCTATGGTTATCAGATGAAACAAGAGACGAAATTAGTAACGTTATTCTCAAGGCATATGAAAAAGTGTATGAACTCATAAAACAGCACGATGATGAAACGTTACCCTTGACAAGAGGTTTATCACCTTCAGAAGCATTGGAACTATATGTAGTAAATGAACTTTCAAGAGCACGTGACAGAGCAGGCAAAACAGCTGACCGCGCTTTTCCAGATGATAATTCTGGTGTCATCATGGCATCAACTGGAGCAAGAGGTTCCACTCTAAATATTGGACAAATGACAGCCGCATTGGGCCAGCAGTCAATTAGAGGTAGAAGAATTACCAAAGGATACAGAGATAGATCACTTCCTCATTTCAAACGCAATGATGCTAACCCGGATTCCAAAGGATTTGTAAAATCAAATTATAGGGACGGACTAAGCCCGCTAGAATTTTTCTTCCATGCCATGGGTGGCAGAGAAGGACTAGTCGATACTGCAGTTAGGACTCAGCAGTCTGGATACATGCAGAGAAGGTTGATAAATGCACTTGAGCATATGAAAATAGAATATGATCAAACTGTTAGAGATCCACATGGCAACATTATACAGTTTGTATATGGTGAGGATGGGATAGATCCAGCAAAAAGCGATCATGGTGAAGCTGTAAATATTTCTAGATTGATAGAAGGCGAATTACTTGTCGATGAAGGCAAGAAAGCCAACGAAAAGGAAGTTTTAGAAATAGTGAATAAACACTCAAAAACTCTTAATCCGAAAATAAGAGAAAAATTGTTACTATCTCTTAGTGAAAGTAAAATAAGTAGAGATGGGGCTAACAAAGTCGTAAAGAAAACGATTGATCTAATTAACAGAGCAATGGTAGAACCCGGAGAAGCTGTGGGAGTTGTTACAGCTCAGTCTATTGGCGAACCAGGTACTCAGATGACACTTAGAACTTTCCATTTTGCCGGGGTCAAAGAAAGAAACGTTACATTAGGACTTCCAAGGCTAATTGAACTTGTCGACGCAAGAAAGAAGCCGGTTACACCTACAATGGATGTTTATCTTGACGAAGAACATAGAGTCTCAAGAGAAAAAGCGCTCAATGTGGCAAGAGATATTATATTTACAAAGGTTGCGGATCTAATTGAGAGGAGCGAGACTGATTATTCTGGTATTCTGACATTCCACATTTCTGACTCCAAATTATCTGAACGAGGATGCTCAATTGAAGATATCATGGAGGTGCTGAAGGGACCCAAGAAAAAATATGAAGTTACCCTACAGGAAGCAAAGAAAATTATCAAAATTTCTATTGCAGGCGAACCTGACGCACAAACGTTACTGACAATGAAGAACAAACTATTGAATGCTAGGGTTAAAGGTGTTCCAGATATTGAAAGAGTAACAATTGTAAAACAAGATGAAGAATGGGTTATCCAAACAGCAGGATCAAATCTATCAAAGATTATTGCAATTGATGGTATCGACACCTCCAGAATCATAACAAATAATGTTTATGAAGTTTGGCAGACTCTTGGCATAGAAGCAGCAAGGAATGCGCTAATAAAGGAAGTAACTAATACGTTGGAAGAACAAGGACTAGAAGTCGATATGAGACATATTATGTTGGTTGCTGATCTTATGACATCAAAAGGCCACCTGCAACAAATTGGGCGACACGGAATCGCAGGTACCAAAACTTCAGTGCTGGCGCGTGCCGCGTTTGAAATTACAGTACCAACAATTGCAAAGGCTTCTTTGGAAGGACAGATAGAGTCCCTTAAAGGCGTAACAGAAAACGTTATAGTGGGCGCTACTGTACCTATTGGTACGGGCATGGTCGAACTTTACATGAGTGTGAAGGATGAAAATGAAAAATCTCGAAAAAACAATTAAAGAAGCAATTAGTTCTAAGAAATGCAAAATAGGAACCAGAGAGGTAATGGGCTCAATTAAAAGCTCAAAACTTATAGTTCTTTCAAATTCATTGATTGACACTAATAAATCAAAAATCTTGGAGGAAGCAAAAGCTGCACAGGTGCCAACGTTTCAATTTGATGGTAATTCCGTTCAGCTGGGAAGATTGTGTAATAAAACATTTAGAATAAGTACGATATCTCTGAAAGTTGGCAGCGATAATGAAATTCAGGAATTACTAAATGAATTTGGAAACAAATGATACATATGGTCAATTGCTGTTACTTTAAAGAAACTTTTCAAATCGAATTTTTATAAATGACTGCAAAATGGAAAACCAAATTTCAAACTCACCAAACAACCCAATAATAGAGGCTAAGAATTAAATTGACTGAAAAAATCAAATTAACTTCTGGAGAACTAAGACTAATGTCTTTATTTCAGAATATAACAGGTGCAGTTGCACGTGATTGCGTTGTTGACGAGAAAATGGATAGAGTAATTTTCATTGTAAATAAAGGGCAGATGGGCTTGGCTATTGGTAAAGGTGGCTCAACTATAAGGCAGCTGCAAGGGATAGTCACAAAGAAAGTCGAATTAGTTGAATATTCAGAAGATCCTTCTGCTTTTTTGGGTAATGTGCTTAATTCTGATATGATTAACGAGATAAAGATTAATAATAGATTTGATGGTTCAAGACAGGCTGTTGTGGTAGTGGATTCAAAAAAGAAAGGCATAGTAGTGGGTAAAGAGGGACGTAATGCGGAGAAGGCAAGAATCTTGGCAAAAAGATACTTTCAGATTTCAAATGTTATGATAGTGAGTGAAGATCGTGCACAGAATTATTGAGGTTAGTTGGTAATTGGCAAAATCACCCTTAGGACTATTTTCTGGTAGAGTTTTAAAATCAAAGAGAAAGAGGATGAGATGGTCAAACAAGTACTACAAGAGGCGAATGCTCATGCTAGACAGAAAGGCAAACCCCTTTGAAGGAGCTCCTCAGGCAAGGGCTATAGTTCTTGAAAAAGTTGGAATCGAGTCAAAGCAGCCAAACTCTGCTGTCAGAAAGTGTGTTAGAGTCCAATTAATTAAGAATGGAAAATCAATAACAGCATTCCTGCCGCGTGACGGTGCTTTAAATTACATAGACGAGCATGATGAAGTTTTGCTAGAAGGAATTGGTGGATCGATGGGAGGTGCTATGGGAGATATCCCTGGAGTTAGATGGCAAGTGTTCAAAGTAAACGGAGTATCACTTATAGAGCTGGTATACGGGAGAAAAGAAAAGCCTAGGAGATGATATGAATGGTTACAAAAGAAACTGTCATGTTGTTATTTAACAAATGGAACACGGGTGATATTGAAATCCAGGATTCTGGCCTAAAAAATGTAATTGCACTGAATCCGGCTATAATACCGATTAGCTTTGGAAGACATGAACATCAACGATTAAAGAAAGCTGAAGTCCACATTATTGAAAGGCTTGTAAACAAGTTAATGCACTTTGGCAAGAAATATGCGAAAAATACCGGGAGAATGGGTGGTAAAAAAGGAAGGATGATAAAAACTGTAAAAACCGCACTTGACCTAATACATTATGAAACTGGCAAGAATCCAGTAGAGCTTTTAATCAGGGCAATTGAAAATGCTGCACCTAATGAAGACACCACAAGAATCGTCTATGGTGGTGTTGTATACCATGTCTCTGTTGACGTTGCACCGCTAAGGCGCATTGACCTCGCACTCAGATTTATTGCAGAAGGTGTAAGGGAATCAACCTACTCAAATCCAAAAACTATTGAAGAGTCCCTGGCAAAGGAGATAATCTCAGCATCGAGTAATTCCATGGAAAGTCATTCTGTAAAGAAGAAAAATGAACAAGAAAGAATAGCCATGTCTTCAAGGTAGGCATGTTTAACTTTTTCTGATATTCCAATATTTTTCTATCTTTCATTCTTTACTTGAAGATAAATTACTAATTCTGAAAGTTAAATAACGACGGATTATTGTGAAAGAATTGTAAATGAGTGCTAAGGAAAGTAAAATTTTTTCAAAAGTTTCATTATGGAGTACTAACTCTGGTAAGAAAATAATAAAGCAAGTGTTATTACAGGAAAAAGGGTATAAACAATATAGTAAATACCGGAGCCAATCTGAAGGGGAATTTACAGAGTTTACAAAAAGATTTCTATTATCATTACATCAAAAACTCATTTCAGATACAAATCCTAAAGCGACAATGAAAAAATTTATCGACGAAATAGAATCTAATGAATTGTCGTTGGATGATTCAAAAATTGATTCGGTACGAGAAAGGCTTTCAAAACCTGACGTACTGGCAGATAGGGTACAGAGAATATTGAATTCTAATTTTGTAAAAATGACCTTTCCTGTTTTCTCCGCATTGATTGATAGTGCCTCTGATTTCTATAAAGAACCGGTATCAAAAGAGGTAAGGACGTCCATTGTTGATGGACATGTTATTGCTATCGATCTTAGTGAACCGATGGATAGGATAATGGATGCTGACGAAGATATCGAATTCTTGGATGATTACAGACTTATGAATCCATATATCCTTGAAATAGCGCGAGAAAAAATCTCGACAGGTGGTGATTCTGTACTTAAGGCGTTCGAAGATGGATTCAAAGACGCAAGGATTGGACAGTATATTGACGCTAGGCTAAAACTAAAACCCGAATCTATAAGCGACGAAAATATGATTGGATGTTATAAAAAGTATCGTGCGGTCATGGGTACTGCCGGTCGTAACATGGCATTTAATATGGCTCCTCTCAATGATATTTTTCATTTAGGGATGGCAAAGGCAGCTGAGTGCGTGGGATGTGGCAATGAAATGGAAGATGCAATAGTAAATGGAGGAATAAAGATTCCCTCATGGCCGCTTTACTACTCGATTGTTACAAATAATGTTGAAAAGGCGTTTGAACTTACATTGACTAAAAGTGAAATCTATTTAGATGAAGCAAAGATTGCACTTGAAATGTTACCAGAAGAGATGACTATAAAGCCATTTTTGAAATTCTTGTTCCTGACCGTCAGTCACTATAATCAATACTGGTTTAACGTTATGAAGCGTCGCGATTTGTTTCCATATTTTCAAAAGAATCTCTCAATAAGTATCAAAAATTCCAAATGATTGTATTTAGTTCCTTATACTATTGATGATTCTTTGATCCACCCCAAAATATCCGATTTTGTTGGCAATGAAATCTCTCGGAAGAAAATAATAGAATGGATAGTAAAATGGTCAGATGGCTCAAAACCCTTGTTACTCGTTGGGCCACCGGGTGTTGGTAAAACGTCCTTTGTTCATGCATTATGTCAAGAATTTGATATTGATCTGATTGAACTGAACGCAAGTGATACTCGCAATAAGAACTTGCTTACACAAGTCGTTACACCTATATTTTCAAATTCGAGTCTAACTGGAAAGAACTATCTACTTTTTCTGGACGAAATAGACGGGATTTCAAAAAGGGAAGACTCGGGAGGACTTGATTTCTTGATAGATTTATTCAAAGAGCCTTCGATAAGGGTAATTATGGCTGCAAATAAATCAAACGAGGCGATAAAGAAGATTTCCAAAGTTTCAAAAACAGTCACATTCTCTCCAATCCCTCCAAGGCTTTCTATGCTTTATTTGGACAAGGTTTTGAGACTTCAAAATGCCTCAATGACCGATGAGAACAGAATTACTGTAGTACGTAATAGTTTTGGTGATATTAGATCACTCTTGAATGCAATACAGGCCATGAAGGCAGGCTACACAACGATCAAAAATCCAATAGTTGATGTTGATATCGAAGATATGATAGGGAAATTTTTTTCTGTCAAGACTTTTGGAGAAGCATTGGACATAGTTCAAAGGGCAGATATCTCTTATTCTGATCCTAGGTTTGGTCAGTCTTCTGAAGATAGACGGAAAGACATACTTGCTGCTTTTTTCTCAAGCATTGTCATGTCCAAGATTGATATCCCAACAATCGCCGTGCTCTTAGACAAACTCTCAGAATTAGATGTGATATTGGGGAGGTCTCTTGTATTGAGAAACTGGAAGATATTGAGGTATTTTCCACTGATACTAACTAAATCATTATTTGAAGTGTCGCGAAATAAGTTTATTCGATATAACAGATATAGTATTGGTTTTGAAAATATGGGAATTTTATCAAGGGCCCAGGGCTTGAAAAAGACATTACAAATTCTGGCACAATACTTCCATACTTCAAGAAGCGCTTTTGGCTCCTTTTACTTTGAACCTCTAAGGCAAGTCTTATCAGGCACAGACCAATATGAGGACTTGATAAGAAGCACTATTGCATCAGAAAAAGAAGCTGATGTACTGGTCAGGGAAATATCAAGACCAACGGAAAATGAACGTTTATAGCAAATAGTAGCCGACGAATTGGACTATAATTGACTACGACTGGTTGCAGGCAGTGACATGTTTTGATAAAATTTCAAAAATTATACTTACGTATTGACTGTTTGGATAATTCTAGAATAAAATAGAATAGAAAAACATTAAACTTCCAAAAAGTCTCTAAGCATTATGTCTAGCGAATACGAACAGAACGTTGGAAAACTTCTTACCGAAAAGACTGAAAGATATGATAAATTGAAAAATGATCCCAACGTTTCAAAAACTGAACTTGAATCTCTATTATCAGAGATAGAAACACTAGAGTCTCTGTATGATAATTATAATCTAGGAATGAACTACTTCCGACGAGCGAAAGGCGGAAGGGCTGGCTTAAGAGAATAAGATACCATCGTCCACCATTCAATGATTTATTGTTACAAAATATGCCTTTTCTAGTTAGGTAGAACTAGGTTAGCTATAATGAATTTATATGCGAATATATGCTGTTTAAAATTGTTATGCATGATGAAAAGATAAACCGTCTGCATGAAATGAAAAAAAAAGCAGAGTTAGGAGGGGGCCAAGAGAGAATTGAAGCTCAACACACAAAAGGAAAATTAACTGCAAGAGAAAGACTGGATTTACTTCTTGACAGTAATTCTTTCATCGAAATAGACAAGTATGTTGTTCATAGATCAAATGATAGTGATGCAACCAAATACTACGGTGATGGTGTCATTACGGGTTTTGGCACAGTCAACGGAAGACAGGTGTTTGTTTATGCCTATGATTTTACAATTTTAGGTGGATCCCTGGGCGAAATGGCTGGAAAGAAAATCGTAAAGCTAATGGATCATGCGATCAAGGTAGGCGCCCCGCTCAT
>Ga0193736_1000059_pt1 | contig 18880 bp, 23 predicted proteins | sample L2m1metaG_FD_160566 | JGI IMG/M metagenome (GOLD analysis project Ga0193736, IMG submission 160566) | Soil microbial communities from a riparian zone of the East river system, Colorado, United States - L2m1 | ecosystem: Environmental > Terrestrial > Soil > Riparian zone | place: USA: East River... | reverse complement strand
GACGACCGAGTTGCCCAGGCAGTCTGGATGCAGCTCCTCATCTCGAGGACTCCAGAGAAGCGGAAATCCTGAAGATTCTTCTTGCGATCGGGTGCGTCTTATGATAGAATGCACCCTCGCGTTGGGCTGCACCCTAGCGCGACCAACAGTACGACAGCACGATGGAAGCGACAGCAACGGAACCCATGCGGCCACTTCGCCTGGTACCCACCGACTATCTCGGTGTAGACTGGGTCGGAGACCACTTCGTCATGAGGGCTCGCAGCCTGACCTCGAATCCGGCGCACCGCACGATCGGCAATGCGTCTCGGTATCTCGTCAATGGCGTCGAGATGCACGACCACTGGGCTGCACCCTCCCACGAGACCAGCCAGTTCTTCAACCTTCGCCTGATGGAGGCGAAGTGGGTCAAGAAGACCGACACCTACCGCGTCGCGGCGACCGACAGCAACGTCGTGATCACGCTTCGCTCCTGGCCAAGAGAACGCATCGTGTTCGTGAGTGACGAGGCACGCGAGCGGTTCGACCAGCTGCACCAGGACTACGAGGTCGGACTCGACGTGGCGGTGCACACTGCTCGGTTCAAGGAGCATGGCCAGCTGCCTCCGCTGCCGTCGTGCTGGCAGGAGCGGAAAGACGCTCTCCTCTCGCCGTACCAGAAGGCTGCGACCGCACTGAGCCTCACAGTTCCTGGGTTCGCCCTGTTCATGGACATGGGCACCGGGAAGACAGCGTGTGCTGTCCAGCGTGTCTGCACGCTCGCGCTCATGCTGGAGCGCGGGGAGATAGAGGGTGGAATCCAGTGCGAGGACGGTGGCAGGATGCTGCGCGTCCTCGTGGTCGTGCCGAAGAACGTGCGGCTGAACTGGCAGCGCGAGTTCCAGAAGTTCGCGCACGTCGACGGCAAGGTCACTGTCCTTCGTGGCGGACTCGCGAAGCGCGTCAGGAAGCTCGCCGAGATCTCTCGCCCCGAGAACGGCTGCAAGTTCAGCGTGCTGATCACGTCGTACGACGGTGTCAGGACCACAGCCGACTACATCTCCCTGATCCCGTGGGACGACGTCGTCACTGACGAGTCGCACAACTACAAGGACCCGAAGACAGACCGATTCAACGCGGTCATCAAGCTGCGCGACGCGTCTGCGCGCCGGATGTCCCTGACCGGATCACCTATCGGCAACAGTCCGATGGACCTGTGGAGCCAGCTGGAGTTCCTGCGCAAGGGTGGCAGCGGGTTCCAGAACCGTGTCGGTTTCAAGGAGTTTCACGGGGTCTGGGAGCGTGTCGACAACGGAGCGCAGGGGGTCCAGCGGCTGGTCGGGCTGAAGAACATCCCCCTCCTCCAGGAGCGGCTCGCACGAATGTCGTTCAGCGTGACCAAGGAGGAGGCTGGGCTGAACCTGCCGGACAAGGTCCGCAGCGTGATCGAGGTCCAGATGGGCACCTACCAGGCCGAGGTCTACAACAGGCTCCAGGACGAGCTGGCGATCGAGATCGAAGACCAGCTGTCTGGCCAGGTCGTCGACGAGATGACCGTGAATAACGTGCTGACGCAGCTGCTGAGGCTCGCACAGATCACGAGCGGGTTCGTCACCTACGACGCCAAGGTCGACATGGACAACGGCCAGGTCGTCGTGCCGAGGCGCACAGCGGAGCTCTCTCCAGAGAACCCCAAGGTTGTGGCACTACTGGACCTGCTACTGTCGCCCGAGCGCGATCCGCGAGCGAAGACAGTCGTGTGGTGCCAGTTCGTGCACAACATCGAGATAATCTCCGCGGCGCTGACCAAGGCTGGCATCAAGCACGGCTGCTACTACGGTGCAGTGTCGTCGGACGAGCGCGACCGTCTGGTCGACGCGTTCAACTGCGACCCAGAGTTCAAGGTCATGGTCGGCAACCCGCAGACAGCTGGTGTGGGCCTGAACCTGCTCGGGTACGACACCAGAGACCCAGGAGCCAGCGACGGGTTCTGCGACCTGGAGGTCTTCTTCTCCATCGGGTGGTCCGCTATTCTCCGCGCTCAGGCCGAGGACCGTGCCCATCGCCGCGGGACCAGGATGCCAGTGCAGGTCGTCGACCTGGTGGTGCCTGGATCCATCGACGAGACGATACTGGAACGCATATCGACCAAGCGCGAGATGGCGGTGACCGTGTCGGACCTTCGCGAGACCCTGAACCGAGTCTTGAGAGTCAAGACGGAGCAAGAATGAAACATGTCCGCGAGTTGCCAGTGATGGCGTGAAAGGCTAGACTCTCCTTCTTCCCCTTTTCCCGAAGCCTATCTCGCGGGCCTCTATCTCATCATGAAACGATCGATATTCATCGCTCCGATCCCACGCTTCGACGTGGAGACAGCGCGCGACTATGGTGAGATCTGCTTCCTGTTCGACGACGTCAGGAGCGTGAACCCGTTTGGTGGGCAAGACTGTCTCCGCAAGATCGCCGAGGCCATGGAGAAGATCAGCTTCGACGCCAAGGAAGACTCTGTGGGGCTGTCTGGGCCTGTACCATCTGTGGCGATGATGGTGCTGGCTGCGCTGGAACTGTCCGAGGACGGAATTGTCAACGTGCTAATTTTCGACGCGAGAGACGGTGGGACCTACCGCAGCCGTGCGCTGAGTCCGGACGAGATCGTGCCGAACAATGATTCTTGACCCGTTCTTTCAGTTCTGCCTGGAGCGAGAGCGCATCAGGAAGAGGAAAGAGTCTGGCCAGCCGTGGCCGTGGACTGAGGATCCTGCCTTGCGAGACAACTTCTTCTGCAACGTCTACAGGGAGGACGACAAGACTACCAGGTGGTTCCGGGAGAACGTCCGAGACCACGTCTCGAAGAGTCCGCAGCGCAGCCTGTCAGCAACAGTGGCGTTCAGGTGGTTCAACCGCATAGAGACCGGCGAGCTGATCCGACCGCTGCTCCTCGGCAGGTGGGACGAGCGAGCTGCGCTCCGCACACTGAAGGCAGAGCGCGCAGCGGGTCGACCGATCTTCAGCCCAGCCTACATTATCTGCTGCCCAGGAGGACCGAAGCTCGAGTACGTCGCGAGATCGATCTCTATGGCTGTAAGCCGGTGGGCGACCGTCCTGGAGGACACCAGGACACTGCAAGCGGTGTGGGACAAGCTGTGCGAGGAGCGAGGACTCGGCGCGTTCATGGCCTACGAGATCGTGACAGACCTGCGGTGGACAGACACGCTGCGTGGTGCGGCCGACACCCACACGTGGGCCAACCCTGGTCCTGGGTGTGCTCGTGGTCTCGGGTGGCTGTCGAAGGGTTACAGGAAGTGGTTCGTGCGGTCGAGGAAGAGCGACCGAGAGCAGATGATGACCATGATGCGAGAGGTGCTGGACGAGTCGCGCCGCTACTTCGTCACGCCGTGCTGGGAGATGCGCGAGGTCGAGCACTGCCTGTGCGAGTATGCGAAATACCTTAGTGTACAGTCTGGCGGTCGTGCGAAGAGGAGGTACCCATGACCTTCACCGACGTGCTGATCACCATAGGAGTGTGGTGCTGTCTCACCAGGCTCGTCAGTGTGCTGCTGTGTGTGGCCAGGAGAGACTCCCCGGAGAAGAGATGACGCTGTCGCAGAGAGACCTGATCGAGCTGAGAGCCGAGTTTGTTCGGCTGTCTGGCTCCGGCAAGCGAGTCGTACCCGCTGCGAGGGGTCACGGGATCTACTCCAGCGTCACGCTACCTGGTCTCGACGACATGGTGGCCGTGCGAGACACCGCGCAGCGGTACGCCGACTTTGGCGTCCCAGAGTCGCTCGCCGGCAAGACCTTCCTCGACCTGGGGTCTAACGTCGGAGCGATGACGTTCGAGGCAACGAGACGAGGTGCGTCGGTCACTGGTGTGGAGTTCCGCGAGGACCGAGTTGCGCTGTGCACGCGAGTCGCGCAGCTGTACGGTCTCGAAGCGAAGTTCTACCATGCCAACTTCAACGACCTTGACGACGACCCATCGGAGTGGCGACGGTCGCACCACGTCGTGCTGTGCTCGTCGGTGGACGAGTACGTCGACGACCTCGAGACGTTCTACGCCATGATACGCGACCTGTGCACCGAGGCACTATACTTCGAGTGCAACGTGCAGTCTGGCCAGAGTGTAGACGACACGACCAAGATGCTCACGCGTGCAGGATTCGTCGGTGTCGAGCACCTCGGCAACGGCAACTCTGGTGGGATTCGCCGCAAGAGAAAGATCTACAGGGCAAGGGTATCATGATGACCAGTGCTGTCGCCACGTTCGTCCTGCTCGGCGAGTGCCCCAACCAGGCGGTCGAGAAGCACCCCAACCTGTGGCTCCGCCCGGACCACTCTGGTGTCAGGCACACAGCTAACCGACTGCGCGACCTAGCTGGCTGGACCAACGAGCAGTACCTGGAGGTCTTTGGTGTGCGCGACAACGTGGCGAGGTACTGCGTACGCCGGTGGGGCAGACGCGCCAAGGAGAGCGCGACGCAGGTGGCCACGCAGGTGCTGACCAGGTGCTGGGCAAATGGGCTAGCGGGAGTACTGTGCCTTGGTCGGCGCTCTGCGAACGCCATGTTCGGGACCAACGAGGCGGAGCCGTGCGTGTGGCACTCTGCCAGGGACTTCTTCAGTGGGCAGCCGTGCGGAGCCCGTGTCGCCTGGATCCCTCACACTAGTGGCCTGTGTCGGTGGTGGAGCGACGCTGTGAATCGCGAGCGTGGGCGAGCCTTCCTGTCCACCATGCTGCAGGAGGTCTTCCTGTGATCGTCAACGTCAGGGGTACGCACGGTGCCGGAAAGTCTGTCTTGGTCCGCCGTGTCAAGGACCTGTACACCACTGTCGTTCCCCACTTCGAGGAGGGACGGAAGCAGCCGACAAGATACGCCTGCTCTGGTGGTGGCATGCTTCCGCTGACTGTCATTGGGCACTACGAGACTCCGGCTGGTGGGTGCGACTCCATCAAGACGATGGACAAGATCTACGACCCAATACTGGTGGCAGCCTCGGCCGGCGAGAATGTGCTGTTCGAGGGGATCGTCGCGCAGAACTCCATCTACCGGCTACTGGCGGTGCACGCTATCTCGCCAGTCGACGTGGTCGTCCTCACGACGCCACTAGAAGTGGCGATCGACGCTGTGGAGGACCGACGCATAGCCAGAGGGAACTACGACCCACTGAACCCAGACAATACTATCCGCGAGTTCAAGTCGGTCCTGTCGTCGTCTCGTCGACTGCGCGAGGAGTTCGGTGTGCGTGTCCACGAGCTTGACCGAGAGTCCGCCTTCCAGTGGGTCGTCGCGACTATGAAGGAGCCAGCATGTGCGGAGTGATAGGCTACGTGCCGTCGTCCAGTACTGGTGCCGACGAGGCCAGGAATGCGTTCCTCTCGCTGCTGCTGCAGTCTCGCATTCGTGGTACGCACGCGTATGGCATAGCCCAGGAGGGACAGGTCGTCAAGTCCACAGTCGACACGCTGGTCGAGGCGTTCGACCCGACGCGACCAGCTGTGGCTCACACCCGCTACTCGACCAGCGGTGACTGGACCGTGCCGGAGAATAACCAGCCGATCGTCGTCGGCAGGTCAGCTCTGGTGTTCAACGGAGTCGTCGACATGGGCACCAAGGAGGAGTTCGAGCAGCGCTGGGGAGTCAAGTGCGACACAGCTAACGACGGCGAGCTGTTCCTCCGGAGAAGAATCTCCGCGGAGGAGTTCGTGGCCACCATGAGCGGGTCGTTCGCTGGGGTGTGGGCGGAGTGGGGCGCGAGCAGGCTCTGCGCGCTCCGAAACGAGAGACGCCCACTGTGGTCGTCGGACCACCTCGGTGCCAGGTGGTACGGGTCTACCAGAGACATCTTCGTCAGGGCTGGGTTCGCTGCACCGAGAGAGGTCCCACCCCTCAAGATGGAGGTCGTGCAGTGGTGACGACCAGCCGACTCGACGAGTATCTCCGCTACCACACCGAGTCGGCCCGGTGTGGGGACATCGACCCGTCGTACTCGATGCTGCTGTACCTGTGCGACAGGTACGAGCTGAACGTGGAGCAGCGGTACTGGATCGCGTGGCTCTACGCCATGAGCTACTGCGGAGCCTGCGCGTTCTACTGGTACAACGAGTTCCCAGACTACGAGTGCGTAGACGTCGGACGGATGCAGCGGTGGTGGGATGGTGGTGGCAGGGAGAACTCGCTCTGCCAGACCGACCGTCGGTGGGTCAGGAGCAGCTCGATGCTGGTACCGGCGTTCGTCAGCTACCGAGACTGGCTAGGAGGTCGAACCCAGCACGAGCACTTCGCCCAGTTCGACCAGCCAACGCCAGAGGAGAGATACGATGCTCTGTACGCGAGTGCGTCTGAACTGCACTCCTTCGGCCAGTTCGCGCTGTTTCTCTATAGTGAGTCGCTTCACACCGTCACACCGCTGGATCTCTGCCCGACGGATCTCGACCTGTCCAAGGCCTGGTCGTGTCGCTACGGCCTCTACTACGCGTATGGTCTGGACGAGCTGATCGGCGAGAGGGAGTCGCCGACCCCACCGGAGCTGGTCGGCATCACGCAGGAGAAGTGGGTCGAGCTCAGGGCAACACTGGTCAAGCTATCAGACCCACCGACAGTGTGGCAGACAGAAACAGTGCTCTGCGCGTACCGCAAGTGGCACGCCGGAAAGAGATACGTCGGCAGCTACATCGACCGTCAGGCAATCGAGATCAGCAAGATGGAGAGCAAGGTAAAGCGTGGCATACACTGGGACGTGCTCTGGCAGTACCGATCGGAGACGTTCGACCAGCAGTACCTCGCCGAGACTGGTGGCCACGTGTCGTGGAAGGGGCTCTCACCGTGGTGGAAGAGTCACGTCCTGGAGAGGACGGAGGCAGCGCTCCGATGCTGAGCGACATCACGGTGGGGCTGGAGCTAGAGTGGGCGGACGTGGACCGTCAGGCCACCATACCACAGGAGTTGGGGTGGTGGAACGACAAGGACTACAGCGTCGTCAACAGCGACGGACACGCCAACAGCCCAGACGGAACTGGCTGGCGGTGGGGTGGCGAGGTCAACACCAGACCAACTGCGTCCCTCGAAGAGGTCTTCGGCATCGTGACCAGACTCGCGGCGCGACTGAACCCAACGATCAACTACAAGTGCAACCTCCACGTGCACTGTCGAGACTCGATCCGCTTCGACGAGCTGGTGCTAGACGTCGAGAAGCTGAAGCGATTCTACCACTACCTCGGCGACAACGCACCGTTCGTCTACACGCACGTCGAGCATCTGGTGCCTCCGGATCCCGACCACTTCCAGGACTTTGCAGCCTACAATGGTGCAGCGAGACGGTATCGTCGGAACATCGACTCCCATCAGCACCAGCTGCCGCCGAAGCGCGTCGCAGAGCTGCTGGTGGCGACCACTCCTGACGAGTTCAAGAACGCGCACGCATCGCCAATGGCGAACGGCAACAGAGCGTGGCACATCGCCAAGCGCCCAGGCATGAACATGAGGTCGCTCTGGAAGCACGGCACTGTAGAGTATCGCCACTTCCCAGGGACAGCCGACCCAGAAGAAGCTGTCATGGCTGCGAAGTGGTGCCAGCTGCTCACCGAAGAGGCGACCTGCTACGCGTTTGGCATGGAGACGCGCAGCGCGTCTCAGCTGTACGAGCTGCACTCTCCGTGGAAGTTCCCTCAGTTCAGACCATACGACCACCAGCTCCAGCTGGGCTTCGAGAAGACGAGACACGAGCCATGATAGCGATAACAGTTCGCAACGTCAACGAGGCACTGCCAGAAGCGTGCCACCAGATGATCCTCCACGGTGAGAAGAGGAACTCGCGCAACGGCAAGGTGCTCTGCTACCGCGGTGTCTTCGCGACCGAGTACCTGGCTCCCACGGAGCGAGTCTTGTTCGACCCACTGCGAGACTGCAACCCGTTCTTCCACCTGTTCGAGGCGATATGGATGCTGGCAGGCCGCAACGACGTCGCGTTCGTCTCGCAGTTCAGCGGCAACATCGCCGACTACAGCGACGACGGGATCAGCTTCAGCGGTGCTTACGGGTTTCGGTGGCGCAAGTGGTACACCCACGACCAGCTGAGGTGGGTCGCTGGTCGTATCGCGGCCGACCCAGACGACCGACGCGCTGTGCTGGCCATGTGGGATGGCAGGTTGGATCCCTCGATCGCTGACAGAGGAGGAAAGGATGTCCCGTGTAACCTGTCAGTGTCATTCCACAGGCGAGGAGACGAGCTCGACATGTTCGTCTTCAACCGCAGCAACGACCTCGTCTGGGGGTCGTACGGTGCCAACGTCGTCCACTTCAGCGTCATGCAGGAGTACGTCGCTGCGCTGGTCTGCTGCGACGTTGGTCGCTACTCGCAGGTCAGCTCCAACACTCACGTCTACGATAGGCACTGGCCGATGGTCGAGCAGCTGGCCAGCCACGCGAGGCACCGACGAGAAGACACGGTACTGGACCCATACCGCAGTGGGACACCACACTTGCCCCTGCTGGCTGTCGGGGAGGAGGTCGCCTCGCTCGACGCAGACGTGCAGACGTTCGTGAACAACGGGTGGGACTCGCCACACTACTTCACGGAGTTCTTCAAGCGAGTGGTTCTCCCGATGCGTCGGGCCCACGCGCTGTTCTCCCAGCGCGAGAACTCTAGCAGGATCCTCGACGCTCTGGGTGTGGCAGCCGAGATGCCGGAGTGTGACTGGAAGCTAGCCAGCCAGCAGTGGCTCGAGAGGAGGGTCAAGTGACCAGAGGACTCAGTGCTGTCCTCGAGCTGCGCCGAGCCGGTAGGGTCCAGCGGTGTCACGGCATCCCACATCACGGCAGCTACTCGGTCGCCGAGCACACCTACCAGATGTTGCACCTGCTGATGAGCTTGTGTCCGAAACCAAGCAAGGCTCTCATCGAGGCTGTGCTGTATCACGACTCGGCAGAGCTGGAGCTGGGAGACACTCCTCGTCCGGCCAAGACTCGGTTCCCTGATCTCGGCAAGGCTGTCGCCAAGGCCGAAGACGTGGTCAACGGAGAGCTATCTGTGATGCAGGACAGGCTGTTGCCGTCAGAGCTGTCGTGGCTGCGAGCTCTAGACGTGCTGGAACTCGCGATGTGGTGCCTAGACCAGCTGGACATGGGCAACAAGAACGTGATGCCGGTCTTGGAGCGGTGCCACGATGCGCTCCTGGAGATTCAGGTTCCAGAGGAGCTGAACTACTTTCTCAAGAGTGGGGTACTGCGATGACGTCATATCTTGACGAGCTGGCTGGTGTCGCCAAGGACGACGTCGACGGTCTGCTGACAGCGGAGAAGAGCTACGGCGACTCGTGGAAGAGACGCGGCGGTGTCGGTGCGTGGATGATGCTAGCACGGAAGATCGACCGCGCTGAGTTTCAAGTGGCGAAGCACGGCTACGACGTTTTCAAGGCCATCGAAACCGACAAGCGTACCGAGGGCATCATCGACGACATCCGCGACCTGCGCCGCTACCTCATGCTCGTGGAGGCGGAGATGAGAGCGCGCGGGTTCGCGATCAGCACTCACAGAGACAACCAATGAAGCCAGAACTGTTGACACTGTACCGCAGATTCCAGTCACTCCAGCTAGAAGTCCACGAGTTGCTGCAGGCGATTCCTGCTCGCGTGCACAGCACACCCATGGAAGACCTCGTAGACGCTGGATTCATGTGCAGGGAGATCAGCAAGATCTGCGACGACCTCCGCATATCGTGCGACAAGACACAGTCGGTCGTCAGCAAGTACATCTGCGCCAGGTCGTCGGTGGACTCCCTCCAGGGAAAGGAAGTCGTCTTGAAGGGCGAGTACGCCACCGCGACACCAGACCTCGTAGTAAAGCCCAACATCCCCGACAGGGGCTCGCAAGAGTACGTAGACCTAATGCGCTGGATCGGTCTCTCCGACGAGATGATCCAGCGCGACATGCTGCGGCCGTCGTTCACTAGGATCCAAGAGGTCCTCACCGAGCGAGCCGTACGTGGAGAGAAGCCACCTCCAGGCATCTCGGCGACGTTCACCGAGGCTGTGGTCGTGTTCCGAAAGCGAAAGGCAAAGGTAGTTACCAATGGCAACAAAGAAGAGTTCTGACGAGCACGCTGTCGTCCGCGTGGGCGACGTTCCTGCTTCCCTCCTCGCGATGATCGAGCAGGGAAAGCTCCCAGACACGATGGAGACCATGCGGCACCACCGCATCCTCAACCGTGTCGCAATCCTCCAGCCGATGTCTGGCATGGAGTTCAAGAAGAAGTACGGCGAGGGCAGCGCCATCATACCGGCGGCCGACCAGCTGCTGATCAAGACCGACGAGTCGTTCGACATGGTACCGGTCATGTTCTTCGACGAGTTCGTCTGCTGGGCAGACCGCAGGGACAAGTCCGGACCCATGATCCGCGAGAAGAGCCTCGACAGGGCAAGCATCCTGGCAGCCAAGTGCAGCGACCCGAACCGACGTAAGGAAGCCTACGGCGAGCCACTGCCAGACGGCACTCGCCTGACCATGCGCAACACGCACCACCTCAACTTCCTGTGCGTCGTGTACAGCGGTCCGCTGAAGGGCACTCAGTGCGTGGTCAGCCTCAACCGAGCCGAGTTCAAGAAGGGCATGTCGCTGATCAGCGCCATCCGCATGCGGAAGATCCAGGCGGGGAACTACCAGGTCCAGGCTCCGATGTGGTCGACGGTGTGGAAGGTGACTGTCGGTCACCGCACGAACGACAAGGGACAGTGGTACGGGTTCGACTTCTCGCCAGCCGACCAACCGTGGGTAGACAACGACGACGCGGAGCCGTTCAAGAGCATGTACGACGAGCTCCTGAAGGACTACAAGGAGCAGCTGATCGTCGTCGGCCACGAGGCTGCCGAGGGTAAGGTCGAAGGGGACGATCCCGCGAACGAGACCGAGATGTGACCACGATGGGAGGGGTCAAGTCGGTCAATATCTTCACCGAGCTGGACAGGCTAAAGGTGAAGTGGACAGCAGCTGGCGAGCACGAGATTCGCTTCTGCTGTCCGGTTCACGACGACACGACTCCTTCCGCCAGCCTGAACACGGTCGAGCACGTGTGGAAGTGCTACGTTCCGAACTGTGGGGCCAGTGGCGACTTCGTGTCGCTGCTGGCCTACTTCCTGAAGACCGAGCGGCGAGTCGTGCTGGCCGATCTCCAGACCAGGTATCCAGACCTGGCTGGTGTGTCGGAGATACCGTCTCAGACGGTCGAGAAATTCCACGCTGCGCTAGCCCAAGCTGGGCCACTACTGAAAGAGCTCGAGAAGCGCGGTGTCACGTCGAGCATGATGCGCGAGGCCCGGCTGGGCTTTCACGACGGTCGCATCACCATACCCATCTTCGACTCCGCTGGCCGCTGCGTCAACATACGACGCTACCTGCCAGGTGCTCCGGGTCCGCAGAAGATGCGGAACACACCAGGGCACGGTGCTCCAGAGCTCTATCGTGTCGAGCAGCTGGTCAGTGGCGATTCAGTGATGGTCTGCGGAGGAGAGATGAAGGCGCTGGTGGCCGGAACACTCCTCAAGGACTACGCCATCTCGGTGGTCTCGTCCACCGGAGGAGAGGGCCACTGGAAAGACGAGTGGTCAGTGCTGATGAGAGGGCGCACCGTCTACGTGTGCATGGATGTGGACGAGGCCGGAGTGTCTGCTGCCAGACAGCTGGCTATCGCTCTGTATGGGCACGCGAAGACAGTGAGGGTGGTCCGCTTGCCACTGGACAGGGCGCAGTTCCCGAAGGGAGACGTCAACGACTGGGTCGGTGTCCTTGGTGCGACTGGAGAGCAGATCAAGAAGCTGATCGACGCGACTCCAAACTGGACACCACCGCAGAAGTCGGTCATCTCGACCAGCAGAGAGGCGAAGCAGCTAGATCTCGACAAGGCGATATCCAACTCCACAGTGGGCGAGCTGATCGAGGTCAAGGCCATCATAGCGGCAGCGGACCAGACACCGTTTCTAGTCCCGAAAGAGCTGGACATAGAGTGCTCGCGCGACCAGCCAGGGTGCATAGTCTGCCCAGTGAGGCTCGAGAAGTCTGACGAGGCAGGCTGGGTTCGCATGACCATCGAGAGTGGCTCGTCGGCTGTCCTAGGCATCGTCGGCTCCGCCGAGAGGGAGCAGACGCTGCGAATCTCGGATGCCCTGGGTATCCCACCGTGCAAGGTGGTCAAGTTTCACGTCCGGACTCACCACATCGTCCACGACGTGCGGCTGTCGCCTCCGATAGACCTAGCCGGTGGTCGTGTGGGTGACGCGTGGTACCCCGCGATGATGATCTCGAGCGCGCAGACCGAGCTGAACGTTCCGTGTCGCATGCGAGGGTCTGTCTATCCGCACCCAAAGACGCAGCAGGCTGTAGCACTTATCACCGAGCACGAGGAGCTGGAAGACACGCTGTCGACCTACGACCCGTCCATGGACGACATCAGGGCGATGGCGGCTCTCAAACCAGAGGTGGACACAGAAGCTGCCCTGAACCGCAAGCTCAAGTCCATCTACGACGACATAGAGACCAACGTGACGTGGATCTTCAGGCGTCGTGACATGCACTTGGCGTGCGACCTGACGTGGCACTCGCCACTGCTGTTCAACTTTGGGGGCAGAGTCGTGAACGGTTGGGTCAACCTGCTGGTCATAGGCGACTCTGCTCAGGGTAAGAGCGAGTGCGCCAGCAGACTGATGGCACACTACGGCTGCGGCGACAGGGTAGACTGCAAGAACGCGACTGTGGCTGGCCTGCTTGGTGGTCTAGAGCAGCTTGGCAACAGGTGGTTTGTCAGGTGGGGTGCCATCCCGGCGCGAGACAGGACGCTGATCATCCTAGAGGAGCTGAAGGGCGCCAGCACAGAGGTGCTGTCCAAGCTGACTGACATGCGCAGCAGCGGCATCGCCGAGATACCGAAGATCGAGCGCAGACGCGCATGCGCTCGGACGCGCATCATAATGATCAGCAACCCGAGATCGCCGCGACCAATGGACAGCTTCCACTTCGGTGTGGAGGCCGTCCACGAGCTGATCGGCTCGCTCGAGGACGTGCGGAGGTTCGACCTCGCCATAGCGGTCGCCAAGGGCGAGGTGCCCGACGAGGTGATCAACTCGATGCCGTCGTCTCGGCCCAAGGTGGACCACTTCGTCACTGCTGCGGTGTCGAAGTCCCTGATCCTGTGGGCCTGGACTCGCAAGCCAGACCAGATACTGATTGATACTGAGACAACAGACACTGTGGTCGGTGCCGCGACCGCACTGTGCAAGAAGTACTCGGAGTCGGTACCTCTGGTGGACCAGGGAACCATCCGACTCAAGGTCGCCAGGTTAGCGTGCGCTCTCGCGGCGCGAGTCTTCAGCAGTCCAGATGGCGTGAACCTGCTGGTCACGAAACTGCACGTGGAGTTCGTCACCAAGTTCCTGGACAGGATCTACAGCTCGAAGGCTATGGGCTACGCAGACTTCAGCACTGCGCAGCACCTGATGTCCAAGATACAGGATCCGCCGGTCATAGTGAAGACCATCCGTGGCACTAAGTTTCCGATGGACCTGGCGTCAGTGATGCTGCGACGAGACACGATATCGCTAGAGGACATCATGAGCGCGTCGGCCATGGACGCCGACGGTGGCAGGCAGATACTCAGTCTCCTAGTCCGCAAGGGTGCTCTGCTGCGCACAGGCAGGTCCGAATACAGCAAGAACCCCGAGTTTATCGCTCTGCTGAAGGCTATACAGTCCGACACCGATCCGACCGAGCAGCACGACACCGCAGGAGACGACTTCTGATGCTCGAGCTCGCACCAGGCCACCTGCTGGCGACGTCCGTACTGGACCTGCCGAAGCCGAGACCCGGAAGAGTATTCCTCGACTGCGAGACGCGCTTCCGCAGGGACGAGCCAGAGGAGCTGAACAGCGGTGGGTTGTACCCGTACCTTGGCGACCGAGCGTGCATGTGGGGTGTCGCCTTCGACGACGATGGCCCGGCGATCACCGTGCCGTACCGGATGCGGTCGAGCCCGAACCTACCAGTCGAGTCGGTAGTACACTGGTTGCAGGACCTGATCGGCACAGCGTCTCACTGGGCCAACCACTTCGTCAAGTTCGACGCGCACTTCGCAGCGGTGGATGGTGCCGTGTTCCCAGAGACGTGCGAGCTGGAGTGCACCAACGTGCTGGCCAAGCTGATCGACTCCGACCGCTTCTCTCACGACCTGAAGGATCTCTGCAGAGAGTGGCTCGGTGCCGACTACCAGAGCGAGGACCGAGTCAAGGCGTTCCTGGCTGGCTACAAGCTGCCACGAAACAAGAAGGCAAAGGACTACGCACTGGTGCCGTCGGACATCCTCGGATTCTACTGCTGCGACGACGTGCTGCACAACCGTCAGCTCTACCGCTACCTCCTAGAGAGACTACCTGAGCAGGTCAGACCGACGTGGGAGATGGAGAAGAAACTGACGCCCGTGCTGTTCGACATGGAGCGCGAGGGTATGCGGACTGACGATCAGGAGCTGCGCAAGTCCAGGATCGTGAGTATCCACAAGCAGATAAAGCTCGCGACGCGACTGAACGAGATCACTGGTATCGAGTTCGCGGACTCGTCAGCGTACAGCTACGCACTACTGGTCGGCAAGTGGGGCCTCCCGGTCTTGGACCGCGACAAGAAGACAGGGAACCCGTCGTTCAAGTACGAGTCGCTGCTGCTCTACCAGGGCCACCCAGAGGTCGTGGCCGACCCGATCAAGACAGAGGCCATCAGTACCATGCTGAAGCTGCGAGACGAGGAGACGCACTGTAGCTTGTTCGTCGACGTCTTCCTGGAGCACCGTGGACAGGACGGCATGGTCCACCCCAGCTACAACCAGCTCGTGAGGACTGGGCGGATGTCGTGCGTGAAGCCGAACGCCCAGCAGTTCGACGCGCGGGCTAAGTCGCTGGTACTGACAGACAGTGCGGACGACGTGTTCCTCGACGCGGACGCCAGTCAGATCGAGTTTCGCTTTATCGTCCACCACATCAAGGACGAGGCGGCAATCGTAGCGTACGTTGCGAACCCACGCACAGACTTCCACCAGTGGGTGGCCGACCTCTGCCAGATCAAGCGGAAGCCAGCCAAGAACATCAACTTCGCCACAGCGTTCGGTGGCGGCAAGGCTAAGATCGTGAGCATGCTGGCCTCGGACGAGAGCATCGTGAGCGCTGTCGGAGCAGAAGTGCAGGCGGCCATCGAGTCAGGAACGCTGAAGCCAGAGAACCGGATGGTCGCATTCAGGGAGCTGTGCTGGCGCCGTGGCGAGACAGTCTACAGCACCTACCACGAGCGGCTGCCAACACTGAAGCCAACAGCACTGAGAGCCGGAGACGTCGCTCGCGCTCGTGGGTTCGTGTTCAACATCTACGGGCGACGCCGTCACCTACCAACGAAGGGTGCGCACGTGGCGTTCAACACCCTGTGCCAGGGTGGTGCCATGGACCTGATCAAGCGACGCATGATCGCGACCGCACCACGGTACAACACAGAGCTGAGAGCCGACGGAGTGGTCATCAAGGCCAACGTCCACGACGCCATCCTCTACCACGGCCCACGCGAGGCTGTGGAGAAGTGGAGACCATGGATCCTAGAGCAGCTCGAAGCACCGGAGCCTCTGCTCCGCGTTCCTGTCGTGTGGGAGTCCGAAGTCAAGGACGGCAGGTGGGAGAAAGTATCACCATGACAAGACCAGAGCGCAACGCACTGTTCGAGCACGCGTGGGAGCTGATGACCCTGGAGCAGAAAGCCGAGCTGGAGGAGGAGGCTGCCGCCTACTTCGAGAGCGTCAAGGTGCACACGACGTGGTTCGTCTTGGGTGGCCAGCGGATCCACGAGGACGAGTTCCTCTACAAGAGGAGGTTTCGCCCAGGGCAGCGAGTCGTCTTCCACACGAGAGACTACGTCGTCCTCCAGGAGACGACAGAGTCTGGACGCGACCACACCACCGTCACGGTGGAGGTGAGAGAGGCCAACAGTGACGACCGGTAACGACCAGTAACGACCAGTGGTGACGCTGATCCTCGAGGATGGTCCGCTGGCTGGCAAGCAGGTGGCTAGCTCTGCGGTGGCAGCGCAGTGCAAGTTCTTCATAACGTCCAAGAACGGAGACCACCTGTACTGTCTCAGGAGAAAGCTGTTCGCCGTTCTACCTGGTCAGACTACACACGTGCACGTCGCCACTGTCTATGGCTACGTCAAGGAGGGCGGAATCAGAAAATAGTTCTTGCGAAACGAGCCCAGTTATGATACGATACGCACCTCAATAGCAGTACAGTACGACAGCGAACAGGAGAACAGCAAAGATGAAGACGAGAGAGACCTTACGGGATCTTCTACGCACCAACCACAAGCGTCGCAGCCGGAAGTACGCCCACCGCAAAGGCGAGTTCCTGCTCACGGCCAACTTCCGCAGGCCAGTGGACAGCGACCGCATAGCGCTGGTCGGTGCTCTGGTCCAGTACTTCACCCAGTCTGCCATCTCCGACATGCTCGACGTCTCGACCTCGACCGTCGGCAAGATGGTCAGGGTCTTCTACGCGGGGCACCGATGAGCACCAACGACCCAACTCTACGTGCCAGAGGAACCGAATTCCGTGTCCACTGGGACGCTTCCCACGTCGTCGAGAAGGCCAGGCATGCGGCTCAGGGACTGGCACGCGAGTGCCCCGAGTGGCCGATCATGATGAGTGCCAGGGACGTCATGGTCGTCGTCGAGCTGGCTGACAGGCTACGTGCCACACTGGAGTCAGTGCAGGAGAGGCTGAACTCCGAGATCCTGAGCTACCAGGCGATCCTGTCCAGGCTGCACCAGGCCATCGACGAGGGTGTGCTCTCCCTGCCAGAGGAGATGACAACCATCGAGAAGAAGGTCGTTGGCCTGCTGGTCCGGTGCGGTGAGCTAGAGGTGCAGTCGTGAAGGTCGTAACTAGCAAGGGCACGAACGACATAGCCGCAGAGAGACTGCGTGTCCTAGCGTGCAAGCCGTACGACGCGGCGCACGACGACCAGCACGTCGATGGCGAACTGGCAGCGGTTGCAGCCGAGTTGGCTGTGGCACACACCGACTTCAAGGTCGTGGACTCGCATGGGCGTGTCGCCGACGACATGTGGAACCTGCGACGACACGACACGCGTCGCAGGTTGGTGATCGCTGGCGCACTGATCGCAGCCGAGATCGACAGACTGGATCGAATCCGATGAAGCTCATGAAGGCGTCTCTCGCGCCAGAAGACCTGAGCACCATACGCTACCCGGTCCTCGTCAGCCCGAAGCTAGACGGGATCAGGGCGATCCGCCGGCCCGACGGGCTCTTCAGCCAGCGTGGACTGCTCATCCCGAATCGCCACGTCCAGGCGTGGGCTAGGGCCCACGTGCCGATCGGCATCGACGGGGAGCTGATACTGAAGTGCTGGACCGCACCGTACCGCGAGGTCTCGTCGGCCATCATGAGCCGGTACGGCGAGCCGGACTTCCGGCTGGCAGCGTTCGACATGGTGCTGGACGGGACGCCGTTCAAGGAACGGATACGGCGCGTCTGGGACGTCGTCAAGAACCAGCAGAGTCCGGCGCTGTTGGGCGTGCCTCACACCATGGTCAACAGCGCAGAAGAGCTGTCAGCGCTGCACGAGCAGCACTGCGCTGAAGGCTTCGAGGGCTCGATGGTCCGCGACCCGGACGGGCCGTACAAGCACGGCAAGTCAACGCCGACGGAGGGCTACCTGTGGAAGCTCAAAGGATTCCACGACGAGGAGGCCTCGGTCTACGGTGTCGAGGAGGAGATGGAGAACCTGAACGACAAGGACGAGCGCGGCAAGCGGACGAGCCACAAGGACGGCAAGTTCGGCCTCGGCACGCTGGGAAAGATCCTGTGCAGGTTCGTCTCCGACGGGACCGAGTTCCGGTGCGGCAGCGGGTTCACCGACGCAGAGCGAAGGATCTACTTCGACGACCCGCTGCTCATCGTCGGCAAGCTGGTCACCATCAAGCACCAGCCACCTCCGGGTGGCAGGAAGCCAGGCGAGAAGCCGAGGTTCCCAGTGTTCAAGGCGGTGCGCCATGACTAGGCGACTGATTCACTACTCGCGCGAGCCTCTGGCCGTAGTCCGTTCCGTAGAGCAGGATGTTGTGCAGAGCCGCAAGCCGAATGGCCTCTGGGTGTCGGCCGAGGGCGACGACGACTGGAAGCGCTGGTGTTCGCTGGACGAGGACTTCCGCCCAGAGAACCTGCTGTGCGAGTCGGAGGTCACCGTGAGGCCCGGAGCGCGGGTACTGACCGTCCAGACCGTCGAGGAGCTGGACGCTTTCAACCTGAGCTACTCCGCCGACTACTTTGGCCAAGGAGAAGCCATCGACTGGCGCGAAGTCGCGCGGCGGTGGCAGGGCATCGTCATCGCGCCGTACCAGTGGGAGAGACGCCTGAGCCTAGGATGGTACTACCCGTGGGACTGCGCGTCCGGCTGCTTCTGGGACGCCGATGCGGTCGGTTTCAGGCACCATACAGTCTTCATGCCAAGCAGGAGCGGATGACCATGACCAGGCTAGGCAGACCAGGGCAGCGATTCTTCGTGATCGACTACGAGACCACCGGGCTGGACGTGGTCCTGAAGGCGTACCGGGTGCACGGCATCGAGGCCAAGCTGGTGTCCCTGCCAGGACAGTGCGCCGAGCAGGCCGCTGCCGGGCAGATGATCTTCGATCTCGCCGTCAAGCACGGGAAGAAGGCACCTCCAGTCCTCGTCAGCGACAACGTCCAGTTCGAGTGGGCATTCACCAGGAGGCTCGTCGAGCTCGCGAAGCAGCCGTGGCCGTTCCACTACTGCGGGTGGGACACGTCACTGCTGCTAGAGGCCAGCGGCGTCGGCGACCCGAAGCCGGCG
>Ga0193736_1000058_pt1 | contig 18971 bp, 14 predicted proteins | sample L2m1metaG_FD_160566 | JGI IMG/M metagenome (GOLD analysis project Ga0193736, IMG submission 160566) | Soil microbial communities from a riparian zone of the East river system, Colorado, United States - L2m1 | ecosystem: Environmental > Terrestrial > Soil > Riparian zone | place: USA: East River... | reverse complement strand
AAACCTTGTAGAAAATGATACTGAAGCAGCTCAGATACAAGAGTTAGAGAACAGTCCGAATGAAATCAATGGTTTGATTAGAGTGAATCTGAATACTGAACAGAATCAAAGGGCGGAAGAAGGATCTTTAGTAAAAATTAATGGAACTTCAATCCATGATTCTGGTAACGAGAAGTTATCTTTCACATGGAAGCAAACGGGAGGAGAACCTATAGGACCAGAAGACGCTCACATATCCTCACAAACAATTGCCTCTAACATAGCACCACAGATAGGAGGAAATTTAACCAACTTGATGTTCGAAGTAACAGTTCCACAGGTTACCACAAACGATGACAAATTAACCTTTGAAATCATTGCGAATGACGATAAAGGTAACTCGGCTAGTGATAGTGTTGATATATTTGTAGATAGGAACACTAAATTTGTAGGAACCGGTGACGTACAAGATAAGCCAAATATAGTTGAGAATTCCATAAACGAGGAACAAAACAAGAGTGATTTGCCATTAGCCGCAGCAAGAATTAGTGATAAACCAATAGAGATATCAACCTCGTTAGACAAAGGGTTTACTTTTGTTAATATGTGGGGTTCATTCGGTAAGGGTAATGGAAGATTTGATGGACAGAACGATGTGGATGCCCTTAATGGTCGTGTGTATGTTGCTGACTACGCTAACCATAGGATTCAAGTTTTTGATACCAAAGGCAATTACCTAACAAAGTGGGGAACTTATGGGGAAGAGAATGGTCAAATCCATAAAGCTTCAGCTTTGAGTATTATACCTTCAGGAAAAATTTACTTGAGTGATCAATTCAACTATCGTATCCAAGAATTTACAGCTAACGGTACTTTTGTTACTACATGGGGAACCAAAGGAGAAGCAGACGGACAATTCCTTCATCCACATGTCCCGGCCATTGACTCCGAAGGAAACGTTTATGTAAGTGATAGGGATTTAGCAAACGTTCAGAAATTTACAGGTGATGGTAAATTTATTATGAAGTGGTCTGAACAGGGTTCAAATGACGGTCAGTTATCAAAACCAGAAAGCGTCATCATTGATTCAAAGGATAATGTTTATGTGGCTGATTTTGGAAATCATCGGATACAAAAATTCACCAATGATGGCAAGTTTATCTCAAAGTGGGGTTCTAAGGGCATCGGAGATGGCGAATTTAATGGACCCGCAGGTCTGTCAATTGATAAAAATGACAACATATATGTCACGGACAAGAACAATAATAGGATACAGGTGTTTACTGCTAATGGAACATTTCTGACAAAATTTGGTTCACAGGGTAAGGCGGCTAATCAATTTATTCTACCAGAGGGAATTGGAGTAGATATGAAAACCGGTCTTGTATATGTAGCAGATACTGGCAACTATCGTATACAAGTTTTCAGGCCAGTGGTTTCATCAATTACTGCCGCTTGATTGAAGTTACTTTAGTTATGATGCTATTTGCTATAAAAAAACTCAAAATCTACATAAAACTCAGGAACAGGAACATAATTAGTCCAATCAAAGCAACAGCAAACTCAATTCAATAATGATTATTCAATCGGAAAATAAGAAATTATTTCAAGTTTGGAACTATTCTGTATATAGCTCCCGTGCCAGTTTCTCCGGAGCCTGAAACCACATACAAATAGCCGTCAGGCCCAACTTTTAAATCAGTGACAACTCCAAAATTTTCGCCAAACACTATTTTGCTAGAGTCCTCTTTCTTGCTATATACCAAATCTGCAAGATCACCGATTAAATCTAGTGACTCTCTATCGGGTTTGAGATCAAAATGAAAAAGCGTTCCTTTTTTTGCGGAACCCACAAACATATCATTTGTATACTGCTGACCTAGTTTATCAGAGTCTAGAAATGCAAGTGCAGTTGGAGCCACTGGTTTGTCCCACACAAACTCTGGATTGCTGTATTTTCCTTTACTGCTGAAATCAACAAATTCTACTCCTTTGGCGGAATTGTCAAAAATGCCATCTTTCTCTCTTGTCTGGTTTAATTTCCAAATTCCCTGAACTTTTTCCCATCCACTATTGAAACCTGGCTTAACAAGGTTTATTTCATCTCCGAACTGAGGGCCATTCTCTGTATCCCATAAATTATCCGTTACTGGATCAAGACCTATTCCAAAACTATTTTTTATTCCATATGCATAGTATAGATTAAGGGGATAATCAACACCAAGTGTTCCATTTCCAACGGGTTTGCCATCTTGAGTTATTCGTAGTATTCCTGCACGACCGTCAGGAAAAGTGCCATTTATGATATTCTGTGCTTTAGTATCATAACCTGTCTTGTTTTGATTAAATTTAGTTGTTTGTAGATCACCGATAGTAACAAAAAGATTTTTCTCCTTATCCATCAAAAGTTTGCCTCCGTTATGACTTGGACCTGGCAATCCAGGTAGACTTGCAATTAATTTAGGAGCTACGAGTTTATTGTTTTTTGCATCAAGTTCATATCTGTATACATAATTGCCACACTTCTTAGAATCAGTAGCTTTATCTTTTCCACACAGGGTATAGTAAAGATAAACGAATGTGTTGTCTTTTGAACCGTTATTTCCATTTCCTGATATAGCTAGACCCAGTAATCCACGTTCGTCTCTGGTGGTCACATTTAGATGAATTAAAGGCGCAGTAACGTTGCCATTAATTATTTCATATACATTGCCAGTATTTTTCTCTGTTAGCAAAAGATCATCATTTCCTAAAAAATCAATAGCAGTTGGGAAATCAAGGTTGCGAGCAACTAACTCTACTTTAAGATTGGAATCTGTTACCTTAGGTCCAGCAATTGTCGCATTTTGAGCATGAATTTTGTAGTCTGAGGAACAAATTAACAAAAACACACTAAACAATAAAACTAGCGATAGGGTGGCAATGATCAAATACATATTTTCAGACCCTTATCCCAGTATATCTAGTTTTTGGGTATTGATTATACCAGTTCTAATTGTATGTATGTTTAACCTATCAAGTCTAATAACAAGGTTTTCATAGTTATTCTAAATTAGTGAAGTATAAACCTCAATTCAAATTACGTCTCTATCACATATTTCTTCAGAAAAGATAAGGTCTTTTGCCAAGCGTCTGCAGTCTCTTTTGGAGCATAGTTATCTCCGGAGGGATTTGCAAAAGCATGCCCGACTCCATTGTATATGTGTATCTCATTTGTGATTCCACTTTGGTTCAACGATGTTCTAAATTGATTCACCTCTCCCATTGGGATGGCCTCATCTTTGTCACCAAATATACCCAATACAGGCCATTTTATCTTTGATAGGGATTGCTTATCCGTCACCAATGGAGTCCCATAATAAAGAATGGTTGCTGCTAGTGGATGTTCCTGGCTGTTCAGCGCCAATTGTAATGATTGACCACCACCAAAACACCAACCCAATGATGTTATTTTTGTGCTGTCTACATTAGGGGCCAAACTCAAATATTTTACTGCTCCCTGAAGATTAGCGATGGAATTATTTTGATTATTTCTTGCCATCTGCACCAGCTCCATTGCGCGTTGAGGATTGTCTGCAACTTTTCCATGGTAAAGATCGGCAGCCAATACAACAAATCCCTGTTTGGCCAGCAAATTTGCCATATCCTTGATATTTTGATTCACACCCCACCATTCATGAATCATGACAACAGCGGGAAGCTTGCCTTGACTATCACTTGATGAAACAGGATATACCAAATATCCCTGAGCATCCTCAAAATACTGTACCGTCTTATTCTGCAAGTTGACATTTTTCATGTCCTCGGATAAAGCTAAGTTCGAAACATTTGTTACAGGTTTAGGTGACTGTCCTTCGACAAATCCAGTATAGTTAGGGATGAATACCATCGAGCTAATCATTATTGATAGTGCGACTGAAAAAGAGAATCCAGACACAGTATTGTAAGGCTTTACAACTATTTATGTCTAAGTTGCTCCAGGATGACCTGACTAGTATGAACTATTTTGACATCAAATGGATTCACAGACTAAAATTCTGCATTCCTTCTCAATAGTTTGAAAGCAATGTTTGGTCCTAACTGTTGTCTTAGGGCTAGCTCTATCCAGAGGAGAGCCAGATTTTCTAACATTCGAGCGTTCGCAAGAGACCCAACATCAACAACATCAAATCCAATATCAGTTGCCAATTCCCCTACGACTTTTTTGGAAGGAGTATCATCACCGCATATGAAAAGATCCGCTCTATCGGAACCAAATATCAAATTATTTAATGTCTTGGATCCTATTGTATTAAAGGCCTTTACAACTTTAGCGCCTTTTGCCAAATCTGCAATCCTTTCAGCTACTGAAGTACCCTCCAGAGCAAGTTGCTTTAAGTCCGGGGTTAGAGGGTTAGTAGGATCAATCACTATCTTACCGGACAAGTTCCCTGATTTACGTACTGTTTCCTCAACAGAAGTCCAGGGTATAGCAAAAAGAATGACATTTCCAAATGCCACAGCTTCATTGATATCTCCGAATCTTAAGCTTTTATCCATCTGAGCAAGTCTTCGAACATTCTGAGATTGAAGATTGCGGACTCCAAACATGACTTCATGATTTCTCTGTCTCCAAATTTTCCCGAGTGTTCCACCTACATCCCCTGCGCCAATGATTCCTATTTTCATGCTTCATTATAACGTGACTGATATTTTAAAAGATATGAACTCAATTGGCAAACTTATTAAGATTAATCATATGAATACATGTTTCCACTTACTAGCTAAATGAGAATATTTCGGTTTTTAAGGAAGTTAGTAGTTTGCGGCTATTGTATTTAACACAGATCCAATTATCCTCAAAGATGGGGTTATATCATAACAGCAAACTTTCTATTCAACGAAAGTATATTGATAATTGATAATAGTATTGGATATGTCAGTAACTTGTTCAAGCTGCGGCAAAAAGCTCCAGGACTATCCCACATATTGTTATATGTGTGACGACTATTTTTGTTCCGAACAATGCCACACGATCAAGCACAATAAACAATGGCAAAAATTCTAATTTTTGGGAGAACGATGAGAGTAATATCGCAATCTTAGATTTGAAAAGATGTTTGTAAAGAATAAGATATTATGGTTCCCTCAGTAGGAACTCTCATTAGTCGCAACAATGATATCAAATTAGAGGTAAGGTACTAGAACTAGTATTTGCAGATGTAAATGTGTGGGATACTGTTCTAGCGTAGCGAAATTTTGTTTAATATCCTGGGAGCAGCGTTGGAATATAGGACCCTATAAGGAAATTTCATATAGTGGAGATGATTCATAATTATAAATGGCAGAGAACCTCGGTTCATTTTCTTTTGATGTTACAAAGAGGATTCTATGCACATTATTCGATGACGGTTCACTAAAAAAGACCACCTTAGCCACAAAAACTCGATTAAATTATAACGTATGCTTGAGATACATCCAGATGCTGAAAGTTCTCGGATGGATAAACGTAAGTTCTGAGATTTCGATAACTGAAACAGGAAGGAATGTTATGAAAAGGTTATTGAATCAACCATCTTCTGATATTCAGAATAATTCATCATATGATATGAGTTCAAACTCTTCTACGTTAGAATCGGATAAAAAATTAGATCAAGCTATTACACACAATCAAAACATTATGATTGTTGATGATGAGTCCGACGTACTTTTAACATACGAATCGTTTCTGTCCTATGCAGGATTCAATGTAAGTACTTTTGCGGATTCTTATGAGGCACTAAGAGATTTCGCCTCAAACCCGAGACTTTATGATTTAGTTATACTTGATATAAGGATGGAAAATCTTAATGGTCTCCAGCTATATCAAAGTATGAAGGCAATGAACCCATCCTCCAAGATTTTGTTTGCCTCGGCTCTTGATGCCGCAAAAGAACTAACTAGCATCCTTCCGGACATAGAATCTCAAGATATTATTAAGAAACCTGTTGACAGAGAAAATTTTATCAAGGTTATTAAAATGGCACTCGGTTCATAATTTCCAGGTACTAATATTGTGTTTAGTTTGAAAACACACTTTCTGGCTGCTATATGTGGAAAAATTATCCGACGATCAGTATTTGGAAAGTAAGCATTGTTTAAAAAGCAAAAAAGAGTAACATCTACTAATGGACGTCTCAATTGGTAAGAAAAAATCCAGCAATTTATTTTTTAACGATAAGACACTCCCTGATGTAATAGGAAACAATAAAACAAATCAAGAGGAGGCAAGTTCTGGTCGCCTGAGCGTATTGACTTCTCAATATGAACAAAATGATTTAGGTAAAGTTCCATTTGCAGATTATTCAGAGAAAGTCTGCGTGAGTGTGATAGATATTGTGGGTTCTACGAGTATAGTATCAACAATAGGAAATTCTAAAGACATTAGAAAATTTTACGAGATATTTCTTAATAGAATTGCAAATATCCTCAAGAAATATCGAGCAAATATAATCAAAACTGTCGGTGATGGAATAATCTCTTACTTTCCGAACACGATAAACATTACCGATATTCGGGCGTTCGAAAATGTTTTGGAATGTTGCTCTGCTCAGATAGAAGAGCGGTTTGCCATAAATGCAATGCTTATGGAGCAGCGACTACCTACAATCAGATATAGGATAAGCGCAGATTTTGGAAAACTGGAGAGAACTCGCTTCGTCGGATTCAATAGTGAGGATCTCGTCGGATCGACAGTAAATGTTTGTTCTAAAATGAATTTATGTGCACAACCTAATGGTATTGTAGTAGGAAACGATCTCTATCAAATATTAAGATCATTCAAGCAACTTAATGATGCATATTCGTTTAAAGAAATCGATAGTTATAATTGTGGAGAAGCAAAGTTCTCTTATCCTGTCTATTCATTGTCAAGAATTAAGCATACAATTATCACGCCTGTTGAGACTCTAAACTCTTCTCATGAAATAAGAAAATTCGTAATTAATAGTGTGAAATCCTCCCGGGTTCCGAAAATTTTACTAATAGATGATGAAGTAGATGATTTATTTGTATTAGAAAAATTTCTGATCCATGCAGGATTTGAAGTCAAGTCCTTTTCAAGTCCACGCGAGGCACTTAGACACTATACAAATGAAGATCCCTACTCTTATGACCTCGTGATTAGTGACATAAGAATGCCGGAAATCAACGGTTTTCAACTGTATCACAAATTAAGACTAATAAATGACAATGTAAAGATAATCTTTGCCACATGTCTTGAAATAGTTGATGAGATTTTAGCATTGATTCCTGATTTAGGACAAGAACAACTGATACAAAAGCCTGTGGAGAAAGAGAAATTTATTGAAATAGTAAGGAAAAATATCTGCTGAATGGATTAAGCATGATTCAAAGCATCAGTAAATTAAGGCGAGATGAAAGGTGCCATGCAAATACCCAATTATGTGAAAATTGTTCCCTAATAGTCGATGATAAAGTGCTAAAAAGATGGTGCTGAAAAGTAACAGTCTGTTAATATCAATATTTCTTGGCCCTTTCCATTTTAGATATGGTATCTACGTAGTAACCTACTATCAGCAAAGGAAAAGGAAATTAGTATCATGTTCTATTAATAAGATGTAATTATATGTTCCTCTCGCTGCCAAGGATTTACAAAATTGGGATTGTATCTGTAATCTCAATAGTCGTATTCTCATTTGCATTATTCTATTACATCCAAACTGTAACAGAGAAGAATATCCAAAGTAATCTCATAACACAACAGATTGACAGACAGCGAGCTGCTTCAAAAAGTCTATCTCAACATATAGGTTCAGATCTGACGTTAGTTATGACGGTTCTTGATGGTTTGACAAACTCGGGGTACATCCAGGCGGGTGATATTAATTCAGAAAAAACTAATCAGCTTATTCAAGAAAAGTACAAAATAATAGATGATGTCATAGATAAAATTTTTGTACTGGATAAGAATGATATGGTTACTAGCGGTCTATCCCAATCCAGTGCGGATGAGTATCTTGGAGCAGATTTTTCACAAAGAGAATGGGTAAAGGAAGCTAAACGAGATCTAAAACCAGTGTTTTCTAAAGGTTTTGAAAGGCAGGGCATTTACACGATCTACATCAGCGTACCTGTTATCAATAGGGATAATAATCAATACATCGGACTAATTGGCGCAACGATACCAACCGAAAAATTTTTTGCGAGATATGGAAATGTTCATGATATCAATTCCCAATTATTGGTTATATATGATAAGAACGGAACGATCCTTGCTGTTGGCGCTGACAGAAATCTAGTCGGAAAGAATTTTTTTGGTACAACAGTACAGAATTTCATTGGACATAACGTGATTCTAAATAATCTTACCGGAAGTCTTCTCAAGGGGCAACCTAACTATGGCGTATATGAATATGGCAAGTCAGAGAGAATAAATACAGGACAACCTATTTTGGTACAGAACACACCAACATATTTTCTGCAAATAGTAACGCCAACCAAAGCTATTTTTTCAAAAATATCGGATACCCTATTTACGGAAAGATTAAAGGGTTACTCATTACTGGTCGCCGTTTTTGCATCTGTAGGATCTTTGATAATATTCCTACTCAAATGGAACAATACAATGGAAAAAGAGGTTATCAAGAGAACTAATGCCATGAACAAAACAAATATCCAACTGGGTATCATGTCCAAACAGCTAAGAAAATCTAACTTGTCCTTACAGAATGCTAACGAGCAATTAAGGCAGCATGATAAGTTACAGAAGGAGTTTATAAATATGGCCGCCCATGAATTGCGTACTCCCATCCAACCTATCCTTGGACTTGCTGATGTTTTACGGGATTACGTATCTGATTCATATCAATCCAAGCTACTTGATGTTATAATGAGGAATGCAAGAAGGCTCCAAAGATTGTCTTGTGACATATTAGACGTTTCCAAAATTGAAAGCAGTTTATTAAAACTTTCCAAATCTCAGATTGATCTCAATGAGAAGATTAAAAACGTAATAAGTGATGTTGAAAATTGTTATGATGATGGAAACAACACTAATGTTAAGATAATTTTTGAACCCGAAGAAACAATTATTGTATATGCCGATAAAGACAGAATTCATCAAGTACTTTCAAACTTGTTGAATAATGCAATAAAATTTACTAAAAATGGTACCGTAACCATAAATACCCGCATAGCCAATGGTAGTAATAATAATGCTAATAATGATAAGGAGGCAGTTGTTACTATAATGGATACAGGCAGCGGTATAACTCCAGAAATAATGCAAAAACTTTTCTCAAAGTTCGTCACTACATCGAGTCACGGTACAGGACTAGGACTTTTTATTTCGAAAGGAATAATAGATGCACATGGAGGAAGAATATGGGCAGAGAATAACTCAAATGGAGTAGGCTCGAGTTTTTCATTTAGCTTGCCCTTTACATAGTATTTATTATCTAAACAAAACCATTCTGTAAGCATATCTTTACTAGATTAGTTATCAAACTACCAAGTGATAGTGGATTCATAATGTGTTTTTTGTGATAGTATAGAACGACCGCAACTTGTCGGTGATAGTTATGCGACCATAATTGTTAAATTCAAATTAAATGGTTCCAGTGTATGAAATTATAGTTTAATATTGGAAGTTACTACAGTACGGCCCTAGATTTAACGGAGGATCGTTACCTGTAATTAGATATCATAAATAATATGATCTTAGACTAGCAACTAATCTGGACAAAGTGCTGAGCCTAGACATTTATTAGGTAAACTGGCAATACTGCCAGTATCTTCACTTTCAGGTGGTAAACTTGTTTCTGTATCTATTCCTGTTGAATTTCCACTGATACCTTTTTCATCACCTGTCGAATTGGTGATGTTTATTCCCATCGTACTTGAGTTTGACATGTTTTGTGCGTTCACATAATTGAGCTCTGTACCTCCGAGAATAGATATCGACCCTGACAAAATGGTAACAAACAAAAAAGTCAGCTTATCTTGTCTACATTTAACAAGCTTTTGACAGGTCCTAAACACTCCATATCTTCGATAAACTAGTATTTAAGTAGATTTATACAGAACTCTTTACTGCAAGATTATTACATAAGATTAGGGTCTGTCTCTGATTAATTTAGATAATCGTCAATTAAGATATATCCTTAGTATTATTTAGTCCCACTTTCGTCAATGGACCTTTCCCTGTTCTGGTATTCGTAATTTAAATCATTTTCCAGAATCTTATTTTTCCCCTCCCTGTATCTTATCTGGGAACCAACTTTTATTTCTGATATTTCCAATTTTTCAAGTGACTATTAGCTGAGTAATGATTCCGGCCAGTAAGGGCCAGGTTCAGTGAAGTTCTGTGAATTTACTAACAAGGAGAAAATACTTGCATGCGCTGATTACCTCTATCTACTACGTACACGTTTCCTGATGAGTCAATATTGACGTGTTCGGGTTTTGATAACTCACCATCACCATTTCCTTTGGTTCCAATGGAAGTCATGAAGTTACCATCGGTGTCAAAGACCTGAATTCTGGGATTGAGAGCCCCATCGACCATATATATCATATCTTGTTTATTATCAACTTCCAAATGTTCTAACAAAGGTGTAAATTGTCCGGGACCTTTTCCTTCAGACCCCCATTGTTTTACAAATGTTCCATTTTCAAGAAATTTCTGAATCCGTGGATTCTCTAATTCATTTACATAAACGTAACCTTTGGAGTCGACGTCAATTCCATGAGGGTGATCAAATTTGCCACTTTCGTTACTGTCTTCGCTAACAGAACCCCATTCCAATAAATATGAAAAATTGCCATCCACTTTCACAACCCGTTCATTTCCCGTGTCAGTAATATAGATTGCACCACTTTCCCGATCTATTACCATATCCTCTGGACTTGCGAATTCTTGATCAGATCCATTTACTTTTTCAGGTCTGTCCCACTGCTGTACAAATGTACCATTTTCGTTAAATTTCTGGATTCTATCGTTACCGCGATCTACAACAAAAATATTGTCAGAGCTATCTATTTCTATACTATATGGGATCTTAAATTGCCCAGGTTTCTCTCCTTCTGAGCCCCATTTTGTTATGAAGGTTCCGTTTTGTGTAAACTTTTGAATATCATTCCTATCTCTATCAGTAACATACACTTTTCCTTTTGAATCAAAATTAACATCATGAGGACGCAAGAATTGCCCATCCCCTGTACCTTCGGAACCCCATTTGAAACTAAAACAATATTTTGTGGAATTGAACTCCTCGTTTCCTCCAAAAATAGATTTTTCCATTATGAAATTAGGGTCTATTAAAATAAAAAATATGATTGAAGAAGCGGAAAACAGAATCTGCTTGAAATTAGGAAATTCCAATAATAGGAATTGCTAACGAAAGTATCTAAAATTTCTGGTACAAGTGTCTTAATCAAACTATAACAAGTGAGAATTTCTAAGTAGACTAAGGATAAACCATGTTCTTATAATTTGCATAAGAATTGATTACTCGGTTGTTAGATAGATTGAAATATTTACAACATACACAATTAAATACCATCTGATTAACGTGAATGAATAAGATTCTATTCCTAAATTCAGATTTAACGTAGTAAAAAACCTTTCTTATTTTTTTAGCACTTGTTCTTACCCAATCCCCCTTATACTTTGTTTAGTATCATTTTGCGATAACAAACCTTGAACACAAAAAACGTGTTAATGTTCGCAGAATTGTCTGTAGGAATATTGACAGCGCTAACAGGAACAGGGCTGTCACAGGTAGCACCAGTATTTGCTGACAAGGACGAGTGTGAAGACAATGATGACAACAACTGTAACGAGAGGACCCACAAGATAAAACAGGATGACGATTGTAAGGCAGAGAACGAATATGAAAAAATAGGTTCCATGGGCACCACGACTAACAACAATGATTTTGTCTGCACCAACATCCTTACATCCCCGGCTAACGGCGATGACAATGAATTAGGTGATGACAATGTAAGTAACGAACCAGGAGACGTCCTGATTTGTCACAGTGCAACTGGAAACCCAGCACAATCGCAAACATTAAGCCTGTCTCAAAATGCAGCGAACAGTCATTTAGCAAACCATCCATTCGATACGACAGGTCCTTGCCCTACATAAGACTAGGACAACAGAGGAGATCAAGTCTTCGGACACAATTGGCACCGATGTATCAAGTCACTACCCATTATACTTTTTTCTTAGTTAATAACAAGAAGTATGTGAGTAATTAATTTGAATTATGTCTCTAAATTTACTAAATCAATGTAACAACGACTTTCCGCTATCTCATCATGTTTTTGAACTTGCTTGCATTTCTTTTCTGTTTCAAAACAATGATGGCTGCCACCTACTTGATCATAACAAAAACTTTTACTAGCAGTCACAAAAAGACTATTAGGCACTGTTAAAGATAGTAGCATGACAATAGTTACTGAGGCTAGTATTGCCATTACGATATAAATGGACTTCATGTTTCTATTAGAAAGGAATATCTATTAAGTCTTCTTTATCTGCTATAGCCATTCAGGATATTTACTATTCCTGTATGTTAATACTAAATTTGGCAACCATGACGTGAAAGAACTGAAAACATATGCAAATTCTAACAAAGATTTATCTATTGAGAGAATATTGGGGTATGTATTCTCATCAAATATAAATACAATCAGTATATAGCCAATATCAATGAGTGACCGCACTCTATTGATGTTTATTTCTATTATGTTTGTGTTAGGAATTTTTAGTTCGCCTGCATTTTTGCATATGCATCTTCTATCGAGAATAGCATTACAAAGTGCATAAAGTATGATCATTCAGAATCTGGTGGATTCGTACCATGTTGTACAGAAACTGCCGTGGAAAATAAACAAAGGGATGATAAACAAACTAATTTGTGTCTAACTTCGAAGCATTGCATTGCCGATGAGAAATGCCCAGCGTCGTGGAATGACGTTTTGCAAGCCAAAAATACTACGGAGAGCGATAAAGATACGAATATTGGAATTAACGCAGGAGTTTTGGAAGACAATGGTACTACTAACAGTAGTAACAACATTACTACCATTCCATAACAGAACAGGGCATTGGAAAAGGTGATAATCAACTCAAAAAGTGTATTTTGATCAGGTAACTTGAATAAGTAAATAATTTTTTATTCTTTGAATCCGCGACATTTACACTTTCTACAACAATTGTAGCCTTGTCTATCGGTAAAATGGAAACGCCTAGCATGACGGCATCGACTACATTTATGGGACCTTTCAGAATTTAGATTTCATTTCATTTTATCTATCAATTCATAATATCTGTAAAACCTTATTACCGATCGAACGAATTGTTTACAAATTATATTAAGGTGGTACCTGTAAAATACTCGCGTCTATTATGTGCTTTGAAGACATGGAATTTTGGTGAAATAAGCAAATAAAACAAGGGTAATTATACCTGCGTTGCCATAAGTATACTATGGTAAGAACAATAAAACCAGACAGCCCTCCAGGCGAATTTAAGTGCAGAATTTGTGACGTGATGTGGTCAAGTTTTATGAAAAATAATATTCCATGCACAATTACAGCAATAAGAAATGGATTACATGACTTTGATTTTGCTAAACCTATTCTAGCACAATCAAAGTAGAAAATATTTTTTATTTAATATTATAATCTTTCAAATTTGTTCTTGAAACCCACTACAATTACACTGATACCAACTGCATTCTGTACTATGCCCACCTAAATCCGTAGTATGAACCGATCTTCGATGATGACAGCGCCTACAGAGATCACTTGCAGCCATACGCTCACTTAATATTATATCCTTTTAAACTTAGTCTTAAGCCATCAAACAAATCGTCATAATTAGTTTGTTCTTTATTGAGGAATAGTGTTTCACTTTACAACTCAGTAGTATGTTATTTTGTTTTCTATAGTTGGTTGAATTATGTGCGTATTGGTCGATCAATACAGGCAAGACGTCTTGGAGTTATTCCGTACGCCCTCAACTTCTCCCTAATTCTTTTTTAAATTATAATCTTGATTTTATATATTGAATTGACGAACTGGTGGGAGGAATTGATAGTAATGAACAAGAAACCCCACCAGCCCTTATGTGTTGTTGGCTGTTTATAAAATAGTCAACAAATTATGAGATGGTTAAAACTAAACACAATTCAGTTAATGGTATAACTTTCAGACTCAATCTCAAAGCATCGATCGTGACATCATATCATGTCAAAAATGCGGGGAATGGTTAGATAGACAGGATATATGTGGGAAATGCGAGGGATGATTCAAGAAATGAACAATGATAGATCTAAACGAAAAATAAGTAAATTATTGAGACTACACTTGAAGAAACAAAATAAGGATCTTGTTGAATTTCAGAAAGAAATAGCAGTTCTTATATGCGATGAAATAATGGAAAGGGTAAAACAGCAGATTCATGATGTTGAGCGTGAATCCAAAAATATGGAAGGCGATATATTAAATTTCTACCGATTATCCGTTATGACTCAGATTAGGTTTATACTTGAAGTGTCAGATGAGATTGAAGCAGAATTTCGTCAACAAATAAAACAAGTTGAATCATTGAAATAACTATTTTTTTATTTATTATTATGAACTTTCAAAATCTTTAATGTGTCAGAATATGGAGCATAAACTTTTTGCAAAATGAATTAGTGAAATTGAATTAGCTTCATAGCTGATTACTCAAAATATCGGAAAATTATAATGTGCAAGAGCTGTTTTTCTAACATGATATCTGGCAAAACTAGAAACATCCGACTTGATTTCTTATTCAGTCTAAAGATTTCGTTAGCAGTATCTTATTATAAAGTTCGGACCATTTTTATATTGTGCAAATAAAGCTCTATACTCAGAAATTCGGAATTCCTAATTCACTCATCCCTTGGGTATCTGAGTTGGAATCGCTCGGAATAAGATCAGAAAAATTAAATGAGCTAAATGATGTTTACGAGGTAAGAAATCTTGTAGAAAATATCAAACAAAGCTTATTTCAAGAATACAAGTCTAGTTTTCAGGGAAGGTCGTAACAATTTCGTAACAATACTGCTTGGATATATCAGTACTTTCAATGGATACTTTAATGAGTAAGGAATGTGATCAATGAAGTCCAAAGTCATATCTCAAATTACGTGAATCTCTTCCTGATTGCATGTAAATGTGTGCGTACGAAACCTGCCACATCTGAGAGTTAGGAAAAAGAATTCGATATTGTCAACAAAGTCTATTTGATCAGGGTCATGAAAACAAACTTGAATATAAAGCAAACCAAAATTATGTCAAGACTATCATATTAGGTAATATGCCAAAGTAATAAGTTCGTGTATGCTTTTATATGAAAATAGTCATTGAATAACGTGTCTCAATATACGAATTTGTCGTGCATGAATTTTAATACCACTAATGATCAGGACGAGTTTATTTCAAAGGTGGACACTGTATGTAAAACACTTAGGAGTTTTGAAGAAGCATGCTATATTGAAGAAAAGTTAAATAAAAAGTTGGTTCCTGAATTTAGTAAAATTGGAATGCTTGGTTGTCCTATTTCAAAGGAATATGGAGGGCTAGGGTATGATATTCTGACTTATTGTAAGACCTTGGAAAGAATCGGAGAAGAAGGTAATTCTATGAGAACATTTTTTTCTGTCCACACTTCTATAGGGCAGATGTTACTACAAGGATGGGCAAATCAAGAGCAAAAAAAGGAATTCTTGCCTGCAACAACTAATGGTAAAAGTATCATGGCCTTTGCTTTAACCGAACCCCAAGCGGGAAGTGATCCCTCAGCAATGACCAGTGAATACGAAGATGTAGGTGATTGTTATTTACTAACTGGAAAGAAGCATTGGATTGGTAATGGAACGATAGCAAATATTATCACAACGTATGCTCGAGATAAGACAACAGGTAAGATATCTGCATTTATTGTAGACATGGATTCATCTGGGATCAGAAAAAAAGAAATGAAAAATAAAATGGGTTTACTTACCATTAAAAATGCTGAGATTAATTTCGAAGGTTGCCGCATACCAAAGCAGAATTTGTTGGCGAATGTCGGCCAGGGACTAAACATTGCCTTCAGCGCCCTGATAGATGGGAGGTTAAGTGTTGCAGCAGGGTCAATCGGAGTGATGAAAGACTGTCTCAACGAAACCTTGAGACATGCTATGTCAAGAACACAACATGGATCTCTCCTAGCAAAGAAACAATTAATTCAACAACATATCTCAACGATTGTCATAGGGATGGAAAGCTCGAAATGGCTTACCTATAGAGCCGCATTTGCTAGACAGAAATTGCATGATTACGTTGAGCAATTCAAATTGGAACAAAAAGACTGGCAATCAGAACTTAATCGGAGTAACAGTACTTACTCACAATTAAGAAAGGAAGCCGACAGGCTAACTACTATTGCCAAATTTCATGCCACAAACGTGGCATTTGATTGTGCATCTAGATCACTACAAGTGTTTGGATCATTTGGTTACCAGAAAACCTCACGTGTATCAAAACACTTTCTTGATTCTCGTGCAACAATGATCTATGAAGGAGCTAACGAAGTATTAGAACTCAAAATTGCCTCTGAGGTATTGGGAGATAGTTTCAAGGCGTACTAGTAAGCCATATGCCTGGGATTTGTTTATATCCTTTCTATTTATGATACCTGTTTATAGTATCGCATATTAAAGAAACACCTTTCGCAGCTTCCTCCTCATTTATGATTAGCGGTGGCATTATTCTAATTGATTTTATTCCGGCTGGAAGAGCGAGGAGTCCTTTCTTAAACAATCGGTTTACGACGTAATCTCTTACCGTTTTTGTGTCAAATTCGAGCCCAATCATTAAGCCAATCCCTCTTACATCAATGAGTCCTTTACCAATAATATCAACAAAATTCTTTAGCAATATGTTGCCAATCCTTTGGGAATTAGATAATAAACCATCCTTAACAATAATCTCTATTATCTTTGTACCAACTGCCATGTCAATTCTATCTCCGCCTCCCCATGTACTTGAAAGAACTCCGGATTCATCAGGTTCATATTCTTTATCGTATACCGTGGCTCCTACTTGCAAGGCTTTTGCAACACTCATTATGTCGGGTTCCACTCCATAATGTTCATAAGCCCACCATTTTCCAGTCCTTCCCATTCCACTTTGGACCTCGTCAAAGATCAGTGGAACTTTAAATTTATCTGCCAACTTTCTTATGTTCTGGATAAATAATTTACTTGCCACATTCAGTCCTCCTTCTCCTTGTATTGTTTCAGTCAAAATAAATGCTACTTTGTGTTCTCTTAGCAAACTTTCCAATTGATTAATTTGAGGATCAGAATCAGCAGTACAAAATTTAATTCTCTTTACTGGTAACTCTGGAAAGTTTGTCTTTTGTACTTTTTTACTCATTGTAAAGCTCAATGCCCCAAGTGTTCTACCATGAAAATCACCCTTACAAGACACTCCTGGCAAAGGACCCATTTTCTTGTAGGCTAACTTTATAGCGTTTTCCACCGCTTCTGCTCCACTATTTATGAAAAATACTTTAGAATTCTTTTTACTTATTGAAAGGAGTCTTTTACCAATTCTAATGTGCTCTTCGCAATAAAAATCTTGACCTGCCATCTTATGGACTCCATTTTTCGTACTACAATAATCTTTGATAATCTCTAAAATTTCAGGATGGGAATATCCCAATGGGCAGGATCCAATATTGGATGTAAAATCTAAAAACTTGTTGCCATCCACATCTTCAATCCTACATCCCCATCCGGTCTTAATCACGAGTGGGTAGGTGAAAGTAGAATTATACGATAAATTCTTGAATTCCTTTACTATTCTTGCAGCTTTCGGACCTGGAATTTTTGTCATATCCATAAATTCAAACGCCGATAATTAAGAACTTGTACTAACACCACAAGGAAGATTCTGATTATCGGCTATCTTCTCCTTTGGATTCTTTGTTAGGGTTTTTTTGGAGCTCTGTTGCTGTAAGTAGAGATTTTGGTTTGTATCTATTTAGTAGTATGGAATTCCCTACTACCGTCACCGAACTCATTGCCATTGCAAGTGCTGCCAACATTGGTAACCATCCAAATATACCTACACCTAGCAGCGGGACTAAAGCCCCACCGGCTATAGGTATTAATCCTGTATTATACGCAAATGCCCAGAATAAATTCTGCATTATCTTTGTAACTGTCTTCTTCCCTAGTTCCAGTGCGATAGATACATCTCTGACGTCACCTTTTATTAGAATAATTCCTCCAGTTTCCTTAGCAACATCTGTACCCGAACCTATTGCAATTCCCAGGTCTGCTACAGCTAATGCCGGAGCATCATTGATACCATCTCCTACCATAGCAACTATCTTGCCTTCAGACTTTAACCCTGAAATTACTTGTTCTTTTTGTTGAGGTAGAACCTGAGCTATGACTCTGTCGATTCCAAGTTGAGTCGCAATTGACTTGGCTGTTCTTTCATTGTCTCCTGTGAGCATTATAACTTCCTTGCCCTTTGACTTTAAGTCATCAACTGCAATTTTTGCACTTTTCTTTGTTGTATCAGCAAGAGCCAAAATTCCAGAAAGTTTTGAATCTACTGCCAACAAGACAGCAGTCTTTCCTAAATTTTCCAGCTCTGTTAGTTTTGACTTGACACTCTCGCCAATTGGAATGCCATTTTCGATCATGAGTTTTCTAGTTCCAATCAAGATGACAAGCCCTTGGTATACGGCCTTCAATCCTTGCCCAGAAATTGCTTGGGATGTCTCTGGAATTGGAATAGCATTATCTTGTCTGCCTTTTCTAACAATAGCCTGCCCTAAGGGATGTTCTGAGCCTGTCTCAGCAATTGCCGCTAATCTAAGGATCTCCTTTTCTGAAATACCAGATTCAGGAGTGATATGGATATCGGTAACAGATGGCTTTCCTTCAGTTAGTGTTCCAGTCTTGTCAAAT
>Ga0193736_1000054_pt1 | contig 21894 bp, 16 predicted proteins | sample L2m1metaG_FD_160566 | JGI IMG/M metagenome (GOLD analysis project Ga0193736, IMG submission 160566) | Soil microbial communities from a riparian zone of the East river system, Colorado, United States - L2m1 | ecosystem: Environmental > Terrestrial > Soil > Riparian zone | place: USA: East River... | reverse complement strand
AAAACTGGCAAGGATGTTCCAGAATTGCTTCCCGGAAATGAAATAGACAAGATGGTGCAAGATTTTGATTTGAAGTGTGCTAGTTGTAATGGAACATTTTACGAGTCAAGTAGGTTCAACATGATGTTTAAAGTAGAAATTGGTCCTTCAAAAGAAGAGGCATATCTTAGGCCAGAAACATGTCAGACAATTTTTGTAGATTTCTCCAGAATTTTTAAAACTATGAGAGGAAGGCTTCCACTTGCCGTGGCACAAGTTGGTAAAAGCTTTAGGAACGAAATTGCGCCAAGACAGAGTCTGCTGAGGCTGAGGGAATTCTATCAGGCAGAAATTGAGGTGTTTTGCAATCCCAACAAGTTAAATGATGTACCGAAATTTGAACAAGTCAAAGACACATCACTTACATTATTCATTGATAATTCATCTCAGACAATCAGCGCAGAAGAGGCGCTGCAAAAGGGAGTATTGCCAAACAAACTTGTCGCTTACTACCTGTCACTACTGACAATGTTTTACAGCAAGACCGGCATGAGTATGGAACGCACCAGGTTTAGGCAATTGTCGGATGATGAAAAAGCATTTTATGCATCGACGGCCTTTGATTTTGAAGTTGAAACAAGCAATGGTTGGTTAGAATTGGTTGCATGCAATTATAGATCGGATTATGATTTAAGCAAACATAGTGCAATAAGCAAGCAGAATCTTAATGTAATTGACCCGACTGATAATACAAAAGTTTTACCACACATATTCGAACTTTCAATGGGGATTGATAGAAGTATTTACTCTATTTTAGAACATTCTTATTATGAAGACCTTGAGTCAAAGAGAGTTGTATTAAAACTTGTTCCGCAGGTTGCACCTGTACTTGTAGGGGTTTTCCCGCTCGTAACCAAGGACGGACTGCGAGAAAAAGCACAAGACATACATGCAAGCCTAAAACTAGATTATTCAGCATTTTATGACGAGTCAGGTTCCATAGGCAGAAGATACAGAAGGCTTGAAGAAATAGGAGCTCCATTTGCCTTGACTATTGATAATCAGACAATGAATGATGATACGGTTACTATAAGACATAGAGACTCCATGCAGCAAGAAAGACTAAGTATATCAGATATTCCAAAATTTTTAGATACAATATTAAATTCAAAATAATTTGGCGTTATTAACACAAGGCAGCAGCGTTTGTGCGCATGTGTTAAATGCCACATCGTTTCAAGCGTATGGACACTGATCATAATGCTTTTAGGAGGATGGTACTATATCAAACTTGCAAGCTAATGATTTTGAAGAGAGTTACATATGTAAAACTTGTACTTCTGGTCATTAGTCTGGTTACTCTTTTAGGAACAACGATCTTATCAACAAACACACAGGCAGTAAAATTTACAGCGTCGATGTCAGGAGACCAGGTTACGCCCCCTACAGAGAGTAGCATGAATGGAACGGCTTCATTTAGAACTACATCGAATGATACTGTGATAAAGTACAAGATTAAGGTATCAGGATCATCAGATGTAACGAGTGCTGATATCCATTTGGGCGAAATGGGCCGAAATGGTGAAACGGTAGTTGATCTTTTAAAGGATAGCAAGAAGAATGGGATAAGGCAGGAAACATCAATAAGAGGAAACATCAATAGTTCTGATCTTAAAGGTTCACTTGAGGGAAAGGTCCTAACACACCTGATTCTTGCAATGAAAAATGGAACTACCTATATCAATATAGACACGCCATACCACGAAAATGGTGAGATTAGGGGGCAGATTATCAATCTTGATAGTATTAATTCGACGAAAGTCAATTGAAAAATTATAGTACAGAACTAAACATTCTTGGTGATTAGTGTAGAAGGATGGAAACCATGCACTGAATTCATGTATGATCCTGTGGACATGAATGCATTACATTGATATATGATTGAATCCAAAATCTCGTAGATTAATTGATGGCGAAACCAGACCCAAATCCTCTCCCGTATGGTGCATTACCATATTTTCAGATCCATTATCTAGTTGAGCCAGTGAATGTTTCCACCCCATCATCATATATGGCAAAGTGCAGAGCAAAAACCAAAGGACATTCAGAAGAAAAGAGAATCACTGAAATAGAATGGGTAGGAGGAAGACTGGCTGAAAGACTGGCAGCAGATAAGGAGCTCACTGAAATGCTAAAGCCCCTGATGTTGAAGGAAGGTGAAATTAGTATCGATCCCCAAAAAGATAGGGTTAGAGTGTACACGAAATGGAAAAGAGAGGACAAACTTCAATTCGATCCTGAATTCTTTCAAGTGGTAGAAAGAATTGCTAGGACTATCAAGAAATTAGAATCATAAAACAAGACATGTTTCATTTGTGCGTGAAAATAGATTTTCGCGAATTTATCTACAAACAAGAAAGTTTAGTTGATTCAAAAATTTGGATAAATTTTATCATCAAGATAAAATCCAATATGTACATATTAAGGACCGCTAAAGTTACCCTATGGCACTAAAATCTCCCAGTCTGAAGAAGAATGCAGAGATAATAAAAAAAATAAAGAGTGGTAAGCTCAAAATTGCAATTTATGGTCTGGGTCATGTAGGCGCACCATTGGCGGCTGTCTGGCTTAGAGCAGGCGCCTATGTCATAGGTGTTGATAAATCCAAGAAAGTTTTGGCCGAGGCAAGAAGGGGTAGGACTACAATTCCAGAACCTCACGTAAACGAGGCATTTAAGCGTGGTATTGTCTCAGGACGATTCAAACTCTTTGATGATCCAATCAAGGCATCAGAAGACTCTTATTTTAAAATGATTTGTGTACCAGTTTTATCACAGGACCAGGATTTATCAGCTGATCTTTCAGCAGTATCGGAGGTAGCTACGATGATTGGAAAGGGACTGAAAAAAGATGATGTTGTATCCCTTAATCCTAGCGTTCCTCCCGGAACTACTGAAGATGTTGTAATACCTATAATTGAAAAGGAAAGCCGACTTCGTGTTACAAGGGATTTCTGCATGATATATAATCCTGAAAGAATTTATGAAGGACGTGCGGTTAAGGATATTGAAGAAAATTATCCAGCAATATTATCAGCCGTGGGTCCAAAAAGTAAGGAGATAGCATATACGATATATTCACACATTTTCAAAAAAGGAGTGTTACTGTTAGATAGTATTAGAACTGCTGAAGCTGAAAAATTATTTGAGGGAGTATATAGAGACGTAAATATTGCCTTGGCCAATGAGTTGGCAAAATTTTGTGAAGCTGCAGGAATTGATTTTTGGCAAGCAAGGGAAGCAGCAAATTCCCAACCATATGCTCATATTCACAAGCCTGGAATCGGGGTTGGAGGTGCTTGTATACCGGTATACCCACAATTTGTACTTGATGTAGCTAAAAAAATTAATGTCCTATGTGAAGTAACGAACATAAGTAGATCAATTAATGACGGTATGCCTGCTTATTGCGTAAGACAGGCAATCAGATTAATAAAATTCTCAGAACTTCCTAAATCTACAATAACTATATTGGGACTGGCTTTCAGGGGAGATGTTTCAGATACTCGATTATCACCCACTTACTCGATAATAAAAGAACTGGAGAAGTTTGGAGCAAAGAATATTATTGTTCATGATCCCCTTGTTAGGGACGATCCAAGTTTATCAAATTTCCAAAATGTAATCTTGACCTCCGATCTAAAAAGAGCAATTAGAAATTCCGATCTCGTAATTTTGTCAACAGATCATCAGGAATACAAGAAATTAGGAAAGACATTTTTTGGCAACATTCCAGTTTATGATGGTCGAGGACTATTAGAGACCAATTTGGGAGGTAAACATAAGATGCTTACAATTGGCCAAGGGAACAATAAAATTAAATAGTTTTTCTAATCCGAATGAAATATTTTGGTTATTAGTATCGGCCTATTTCCTCTGAAATTCAATACATTTTTTTATCCACATTTTTGGAAATCGGTTGTCGTAGAAATGCAGATGCATGTAGGAAGCGATGCTATTATGAGTCAAGATCCCATCATGTTTACCACCATCCATACCAATCCCTCGTTTCATCGAATATACGAATTTTGAGTCTGACGGCAAATCTTCAATTTTAGAGTAGTGGAATTCATGACCTCTTATATTTTTTATGTTCCTAAAAGTAGTTGAGTTCATATCCGCATTTGTATAATTTAGAGTAAGTTTACCTGTCATTTTCGTTCTTGCGTCAACTATTCCTACCATTCGAAACACTTTCTTTGAATCTTTGTATCCAGTAATTGATTTGGTGAGATACATAAGCCCTCCACACTCGCCGTATATTGGAATTCCTTGTTCACCGGCCTTTTTTATTGATTTTAGCATTGATTGATTTGAATTTAGTTTATCTGCCATTACTTCAGGAAAACCACCGCCCAAAACTATTCCAGAAATGCCATCAGGAATACAGTTGTCACTGATAGGACTAAAATATGTGATCTCTGCCCCAAGATTCCTCAAGATTTTCAAGTTCTCATTGTAGTAAAAATTAAAAGAGTTATCAAGTGCTACTGCGATTTTAACAAGTTTTGGAACTTTACTTCCATCATTAATTGGGTTGGTCAGCTTTGATTTTCTTAGTTTTATTAACGAAAGAATTTTGTCGTAATAAATTTCCTCTGATACTTTATTTGCCAATCGCACTATTTTATTTCTTTTTGATGGTTCTAATTCATCGGACGGTATCAAACCCAGATGACGTTCATCCATTTTCAAGTCGTTGTCTCTTTTTACTATCCCTAATATAGGAACGTTTAATGAATTCCTGCATGCTTCTATCAGATATTTTTCATGTTTGGGTCCTGAAACATTGTTAAGGATTATCCCAATTATTCTTAATTTCTTATCAAAATTCAAGTAACCAAAAATCATCGCGGCAATGGAACGCGCTGCCTTTGCTGCATCCACTACCAGTATAATGGGTGCATTCAGAATCTTGGCAACATACGCTGTGCTGGCAAAATCATTTTTTCCAGACATTCCATCGAATAATCCCATGACTCCTTCAACTATACCGATATCAACATCTTTGGTGGCGTTCTCGACCGTTGAGATAATACCATCCTTGCCCATAAACCAGGCATCCAAAGTTCGCGATTCTTTTCCTGTAATTATCTTGTGATAGCTCGGATCAATGAAATCTGGTCCTATCTTAAATGGCTGAACCAATAGACCTTTTTTATTCTTTAAAGCATGCATAATAGCCAGAGATATAGTCGTCTTGCCAACTCCACTAGTTGTCCCTGCAATAATAAGTAGTGGACGGAAGGTATCCAAAGAATTTATCTAATTAATATTAACCAACCGATATTTATCATAATAGCTTTAAAACTAGTATACAGTGTACGACGAGTTGCCTTATTAATTGGATACTTATTTCACATTCAATGCGTGAATTTAACTTTTTATATGTTGTTATAAATCATTATCATAGTTTACGGATATGCAAGTCCTTCTACAGATACAACAAAAAAATTCCTGGAGGTCACAATAATAAATATGGGCAAAGATATCTACTTAACACTAACATTTCTTCTAACAATTACAAGTTTTGTTATTGTACTCGGTATTCTTGGCTATGATTCATCTGTATATGCAGGCAGAGCAATTGTAAATGCTTCCGAACCTGTTTTAAATGATCCAAATCTAACTGTTGACTTAGTTTTTAGTGGACTTAAAAAACCGACATCAATGATATTTCTCGGCCCAGATGATGTTTTGGTAGCACAAAAAAACGAAGGTACGGTAGAAAGGATTGTAAATGGTGTGAAAAATACAGAGCCACTTGTTACAGTTCCTGTTGCTAGTAAAGATGAAAGAGGATTACTCGGTACGGCAATTTCAAAGGATCCAATTAGTAAAAAAACTCATCTTTTTCTTTACTACACTGAGAAAGGTCCAACAAATGACCAGATACTTGGAAACAGGGTTTACAGCTATGAACTAGATGAAAATGGAAGTAAATTGACAGGATCGAAACTACTGTTAGATCTACCATGGGAACCAGGACCAGGACATAATGGTGGGGTGTTGAAGGTTGGTCCAGATAACAATCTCTACATTACAATAGGTGACATGATAAGTTCAAGCGACAATCAGAGCCAACCTTATGAAACACTAGCTCAGAATTTTCAAGCCGGTAAAGAGGTAGATGGAAGAGCAGGTATTCTCAGGATAACTCAAAATGGTCAACCTGTCGGAAATGGCCTGCTTGGTAATAATCATCCTCTTGATCTTTATTATTCGTACGGAATAAAGAACAGCTTTGGGATTGATTTTGACCCAATTACAGGAATGCTTTGGGATACAGAGAATGGTCCTGATTTTGGTGACGAGGTAAATTTGGTTGAGCCAGGTTTTAATAGTGGCTGGAAAAAGATCCAGGGCATTTGGTATGTGGATGCTGCGATGGGTAAATCAGAGGTTGCCCCTATGAATCATAGCGAATTAGTTGATTTTAATAACAAGGGAAAGTACAGCTCGCCGGAATTTACTTGGGACCGCTCGGTAGCCCCTACAGCTCTAGAATTTCTTAACACCAATAAGCTTGGATCAGAATATGAAAATGATATTTTAGTAGGAGACATAAAGTCTGGTAACATATATATCTTCAATTTAAGTAAAAACAGAAAATCATTAGATTTGAATGAACCGCTTGATGATAAAGTTGCCGACAAAAAGGAGGAACTATCAAGCATCATATTTGGGCATGGATTTGGAGGTATAACAGATTTGGAGGTTGGACCAGATGGCTATCTGTATGTTCTTGCATATGATAAGGAAGATGGAAGAATATATCGCGTACATTAGACCAGAGCGGGCCATTAGACCTTAGCATAAGGGAATTAGTTGCGGATTCATATCTGCTTAGCCCCTTCTTTGGAAAGGATTCATATCCACATAAAACATAACAATGTTACTAAATATCCTACCTAGAATACACGTATAAAACGGGACCAACAAAGGAGCTAATGGATTAAGTACTTTTTAAACCAGATTCGTGGGATTTGAACCTTGCTAGGAAAAGGGGTCAGTACTCCAAATAGAGAAATGTTACAAAGATCTCCCTCTTTAGAAAGGTGAAGTAATTCCAGCAATATATTGGCGTGCCAGTCATTCATACCCATTTCTTTAATCCCTTTTCGGGTATCATCTTCTGAAATGTTTTCGTAGGATATTTCCCTGCCTATATGCTGAGATAAAATATTCGCGGCATGCCTGTAAGAAATTGCTTCGGATCCAGTTAGAGTAAATGATTTGCCATTATGCAAACCATTTAAATTCCCAGTAAGAATCTATACCGCAACTGCAGCAATATCGCGCACAGAATTAATCTACAGTACTTTGATCTTCTTTGATATCTCGCTGTAAATTATTGCCTACCATTACTATCGATCTGATTATCTGACATCAATATTTTGGAACCCTTCAACCCTTTACCATAATATACAATCTTCCGCAGAAATGGATCTATTTTTATGGCTGGAATTTGATAGATCCATAGAATTGAGCGAAGTAGAAGATGTAGTAAACAAATTCAACATATTGGATAATGCGCTAAAGAAGGTTTTTTCCAAGGTAGATCCATTATTGGTTGTTTCTTTAATATTTGACAGATACGCAAATGAAAAACATATCTATACTGTAGAGGTTATATTAAAACCAGGAGAGAATATGAAAGCACTTCGTGACGAGGTTATCGAAACCACTGGAATGGCTCCATCATTTTATCTATCAGGAACAAAAATGATAGTCAGTCACACGCTTGACTTGGAATTCTTAAAGTGGATAAATGATCGACGAGATGTGATTAGTATCAAAGGCAGTAAGTTTAGCGCTGGTGGATCCAGTGACTTTTAAAATATTGTTAAATATTGCTTACTTCTGTTGGCACTTTATCAAAGCGAATTAATCATGTATAATACTGCCTTCTGCTATAGCCAGTCTTGCACAAAATCCCATTACACCACCAAACACTATATGTAACGATAGTGAACCCAAAAAGATGTTACTTGAAAGCTCGGTAAGATTTTTTGCTATTGCATATTGTGAAGAAGAAGGATCTGATTCTACTAGCAACTTTTGTAAAGTTGGTTCCATAATTAGATGGTTTATTGGCAAGAACAGAACTACCCAGACTATTATTCCTGCTAAGATACCAGTGCCTACTGCCTTTAATACAGAATGAATATACAGAATTTTAATTCTCTTCGTTATAGCACTATAAATAATTCCTATAATAACGGCAGTTATCATATACAAGAAAAATCCAATATATACTGCGTAAGATGAATCTATTCCAAACGCTAATCCAACCATTTGAAATAACGCACCTGGTTCCCCTCCCAACTCATGACCTAGGGCCAAGAATAATCCAAAAATTGCCCAAGCTGCGGTCAAACCTGCAGTTATACCTGGAGGTCTTCCTATGGCAATCCCAGTTGGTGATTCCATATTACTATATCGTCCAAATGATATTTAGGGATGTTGTTTTGCATCTGAGGGTTGGGAAAGTTTAAAGAATTAGTCCTAGGTAGCGTGTCAAGGAAGATTGTACATCCTTCACGATCTTCAGTTATGCTAATTAGATAATAATTAATTCTTGGATTCATATCTGCTTGGCCCCTCTAATAAAGTGGGACCATTTAGGATGGAATTACTTCCTAACAGATGTGATTTATAGTAACGACAGATTTGCTAGATCACTACATGATGAATTGGTAGATCATTAAGTCCGTCGGTAGCCACGATGCCGTCGGTTCTAAAATTGGATTCTGAAATAGGAACGAACTTCTGAGCTCTAAACTTTTCTAATTAATATTATAGATTACAAGTTTACCGCGGAAGTGGGATTCTAACCCTTGGGATTTACATTTACATATTAACACAATATTTTGCGGGCCCGTCGGGACATAATTGAATTTTCAATTGAGTCTTTTTTAATTCTAAATAGAAAAGATAATCAAATGAAATCTGATAACTTGAATTTTTCTAAAAAAGATACAATTGGCTTTTCAATTGTAGTACAAGTCTACATGGGTTACGCATACCCCTATGTGTTTCTTCTAATTTGATTTATTTCAGTATTGAACAAATTTTTATTGTATAATATGATATTTTTAATCGGTAAGTAGGATTTTATTGAATAAAGTAATCTTTGTGTTCCTCAGACTGTTCCTGAAGACCGTGAAAGCTAATGACTATATCCCCGATGTGACGGCTTTCAGCCAAGATGTAACGACTTTCAGTCAAGATGTAACGACTTTCAGTCAAGATGTAACGACTTTCAGTCAAGATGTAACGACTTTTGCCCCTTCCTAGCAATTTTATCATTGCTCGCGAAAAGCATTATTTGTTTCTCGTAATGGCTATTACCTCGCTAACGATCTGTTTTTTTATATTTTATAATTATTTTATCAACGTGTCAGGATGATTGACTTCATCGGTTTTGTACCTTTGACTTTCTGAGAGCCCAATTGAATCTTATGACGTGATCGTACAAAAGATGTAACGGCATTTCACTCCTTTATAGAAGTCTACGGTTACTAGCAGAATCAAAGACTGTTCCTCTTAATGTTGACTGAATCAAATAAAGACCATAATGATGACATTTAAAAAAATCTAGTTCGGGCCCGTCGGGATTCGAACCTGTGTATTTTACCTGTTGGCATTTTGCTTTTAGCGACGAAGAGAGAATTTTAAATTATTAGAAGTGAATATAAGCAAACCTATTCTTTAGATTTAATTAATTCTTAAAAACCTACCGTAACAATATATATTCAATAAACGAAAAAATTTACTCCTATTCCAAATGTCTAAACAGTTTTCCCTTGCCCCTGATACATTTCCACCCAGAGGTGATCAACCAACCGCAATAGAAGGTCTTGTAGACGGTCTAAGCCGCGGCAGAAGGATTCAGACATTATTGGGAGTGACTGGCAGCGGTAAGACCTTTACAGTTGCAAATGTAGTTGCAAGAACAAATAAGAACACCCTGGTTATTTCGCATAACAAAACTCTTGCAGCACAATTGTATTCTGAGTTCAAGCAATTCTTTCCCAATAATAACGTAGGCTATTTTGTTAGTTTTTATGATTATTATCAACCTGAAAGCTATTTGCCCCAGACCGATACGTATATAGAAAAAGACACTGAGGTGAACGAAAAAATTGAGAAAATGCGCCTTGAAGCAACTGCGATGCTCATGTCTGGAGAACCAACAATTATAGTATCAACTGTTTCTTGCATTTACTCTTTAGGCTCACCGCGTGAGTGGGATGAAAGCGCTATTACCCTATCAGAGAATATGGAAATTGGGAGAAAAGAATTAATTCACAAGTTAATCGAAGCTCGCTATGAGCGAAACGACATAACCCTGTCGTCTGGCAGTTTTAGAGTTAAAGGTGACACTATTGATATTATACCAGGGTATTCAGATGACGTAATCAGAGTATCCCTTTTTGGAGACCAAATAGAACAGATTAGTATTCATAATAGTGTGACCATGTCAAAGAAACGTACCGTGGGTACAGTTAAAATATTTCCTGCAAAACATTACATTATAGATGAGGGTGCAAAGAACGATGCTTTATCGGCCATACGACGAGAACTTGAAACCTGGCTACCAAATTTGCCTGGTGAACTTGAAAGGCAAAGACTCACTTCAAGAACTAATTACGACTTAGAAATGATACAAGAGTTAGGTTATTGTTCTGGAATTGAGAATTATTCTAGACATTTTGATGGTAGAAAGTCAGGACAACCTCCGTACTGTCTACTTGATTTTTTTGGTAATGATTATCTGCTGGTGATAGACGAATCCCATGTTTCTCTACCTCAGCTTAGGGGTATGTATAAAGGTGATTATAGTAGGAAAAAAAATCTAGTAGACTATGGATTCAGATTGCCTAGTGCTTTTGATAATAGACCGCTCAAATTTCCTGAATTTGAGAAATATCTAAAGCCGGTGGTGTTTGTATCTGCTACACCAGCAGACTATGAAAGGAAAAATAGTTCCGCTATTGTAGAACAGCTTGTAAGACCTACAGGACTCGTAGACCCAAAGGTAGAGGTTAGACCCACGCAAAACCAAATCAATGACCTGATAGATGAGATAAGCGCTCATGTTCAGAAGAACCAGAGGACTCTTGTTACCACACTTACCAAGAGAATGGCAGAAGACCTCGCAGAATATTTGGCCAAAAAAGAAGTAAGAGTGAGATACATGCATTCAGAAATCGAGGGCCTTGAGCGCACGGAGCTTATTAGACAACTAAGAATAGGGGAATTTGATGTCCTGGTAGGAATTAATCTGTTAAGAGAAGGCCTTGATATACCAGAAGTCGGGCTTGTAGCAATACTTGATGCAGACAAAGAAGGTTTTTTGCGCAATACAACGAGCCTGGTTCAGACTTTCGGAAGAGCTTCAAGGAATATCGATGGAACCGTAATAATGTATGCAGATAATATTACTCAGTCGATGCAAGAAGCAATTACGGAAACAGAAAGAAGAAGAAAAAAACAGATATTGTATAATCAAAAACATGGCATTACACCAAAGACTATAGTAAAAGCAGTTGCAAAGAGGGAAGATGACGTAGGAATAAATGTAGAAATCAAATCCATGTCTTCAAACGATTTATCAAAACTTTCCGTTGAAATTGAGACAAATATGAAGAGATACGCAGAAGATTTGGACTTTGAGAAGGCGATACAATTAAGAGACCAATTGACGAAAATAAAAAAGGTCTTAGACAGTCGGACTGTTGAGGCATCAACAAGATAGTATCATGCAGGTGTAAATTAAAATTGAATAACGTAAACAATAATTACATTGGCGAAAGAATAATAATAAAAGGTGCAAGAGAGCATAATCTAAAAAACATCAACGTTGAAATTCCCAAAAACAAGTTAGTAGTCCTAACGGGGCTTTCTGGATCGGGTAAGTCAACTCTGGCCTTTGATACTATTTACGCAGAGGGGCAAAGGAGGTACGTCGAATCTCTTTCCGCATATGCAAGACAATTCTTAGAAATGATGGATAAACCTGATGTCGATTCTATAGAAGGTTTATCACCTGCAATATCAATACAGCAAAAGACAACAAGTAAAAATCCACGCTCTACAGTAGGAACGGTGACGGAGATTTATGATTATTTGCGATTGCTTTATGCCAGAATAGGAGTACCCCACTGTCCTCAGTGCGGAAGAAAGATTACTGCACAGTCAGCAGATTTTATTACTGATACCATTATTAAGACTTCAAAAGGAAAGAATGTGCTTTTACTGGCTCCCATAGTAGAAGCAAAAAAAGGAACATATGAAAAATTATTTCAAGAGTTAAAACAAAATGGATACACAAGGATCAGACTGGATGGCGAAATTATCAATCTGAGTGACGACAACGATGAAGATAATAAACAAGTTGATGTTAAGAAAAATATTAAAAATCGCATACTTAACAAATTCAAAAAACATACGATTGAAGTCGTTGTTGACAGGATAAGGCCTTCACTTGAGGATAGATCCAGACTATTTGATTCAGTACAAAGTGCTCTAAAGACAGCAAATGGACTGGTCAAAATTTTGATACCCGATGATAATAATAGCGAAACGGTGTATTCACAAAGAAAAGCGTGTACCAGGTGTGGCATAAGTATCCAGGATCTTGAACCGCGCTCATTCTCATTTAACTCACCATTTGGAGCGTGCAAAGAATGTAACGGACTTGGTATCAAAGTCGAGTTTGACCCAGAGCTAGTTATTCCGGATAGGAAAAAGAGCATTTTAGACGGTGCAATAAAACCATGGGCAGGCCACTTTGCAACGTTCAGATCTTCAATGTTGCGCGACGTGGGTAAGAAATTTGGTTTTAACTTATATCAACCCATTTCAGCTATGACAAAAAAGCAATTAGGTGTTATCCTTTACGGAACAGATGAGAATATACATTACAAATACGAATCTAAGAGATCTGATTCTACCTGGGAGTACCGTAGCTCCTTTGAAGGAGTCATACCGAATTTAGACAGAGTGTATGCACAGACAGAATCTGAAGCAAAACGGAAAGACTTGGAGCAGTTCATAAGAGAACTCCCCTGCGAACTGTGCAAAGGTATGCGACTGCGTCCTGATTCTTTAGCTGTCAAGATTGCTGGCAAATCTATCATGAATGTATGTGATTTCTCAATTGACAAGTGTTATGATTTTTTCATGAGTCTTTCTCTTTCTGAGACTGATAGATATATTGCAAAAAATATACTCAAGGAAATTATCTCTAGACTGGAATTTCTAAAAAATGTTGGACTTAACTATCTTACTTTAAACAGGATGACCTCTACGCTATCTGGTGGCGAATCTCAAAGAATACGTCTTGCCACACAGATTGGCTCAAACCTCACTGGCGTTTTGTATGTTCTTGATGAGCCAACGATTGGGCTTCACCAGCGAGATAATAACAGATTGATTCAAACACTAAGAAAATTAAGAGACCTTGGTAACACGCTCATAATAGTCGAACACGATGAAGAAGTTATTAGAAGCTCAGACTGGATTATCGATATAGGAGAGGGCGCCGGAATTCATGGTGGGAAGATAGTTGCAGAGGGTCTTCTCAATGATATAATAGATAACAAGAATTCTATAACTGGCAGATTCCTTAAAGGTGATGACAAGGTTTACCACAAGAATGTGCAAAGGGATCCTAAGAGCTGGATTACGCTTCATAATGCCAGAGAGAACAATCTCAAAAAGATAACAGTAGATTTTCCTCTTGGTTGCATGACAACAGTAACTGGCGTATCGGGCTCCGGAAAATCAACTCTAGTAAATGAAATACTTTTCAAATCATTGTCAAATCACTTTTACTCTTCTAAGGATAGGCCTGGAGCCCATGATAAAATCACGGGTCTTCAAAATTTGGACAAGGTGATAGGGATTGATCAGTCTCCAATTGGTAGAACCCCCAGGTCTAACACAGCAACTTATGTAAACGCTTTCGGTCCCATACGGGAGATCTTTTCTAAAACGATGAAGGCTAAGGAAATGGGATATAAACCTGGTCGATTCTCATTTAATGTTCCAGGTGGGCGCTGTGATTCATGCGAAGGTGCTGGAGTCAAAAGAATAGAGATGCAGTTTCTTGCAGATGTATATGTTACTTGCGATGAATGTAAGGGTAAAAGATACAATTCAGAAACCTTACAGATAACATACAAAGGCAAAACAATTTCTGACGTTTTAGACATGACAGTGGAAGAGGCTCTTAATTTCTTTGCAAATATCTCATCTATTGAGAGAAAACTAATGACGCTTAATGATGTAGGATTAGGATATATAAGATTGGGACAGCCGGCAACAACACTTTCGGGTGGTGAAGCCCAGCGAATAAAGTTATCTTCAGAGCTAGCAAGAAGGGATACTGGAAGCACGCTATATATTTTGGATGAACCAACTACAGGATTACATTTTGCTGATGTTAAAAAACTGCTGCATGTGTTAGATAGACTTGTAAATATTGGTAACACAGTCATATTGATTGAACACAATCTTGACGTAATAGCAGCATCTGACTGGATAGTTGATCTTGGTCCTGAAGGAGGAGATACCGGCGGAAATATTGTTGTTACTGGCACACCAGAACAAGTTTCAAACCACATTTCAAGTCATACTGGAAAATACCTCAAATCCAAATTGGTTCTAAGCCAGATGATAAGAAAAAGTAAAAGTGGTGCACGTACCTGACTACTTCCACGTTAAATAGAATATTGAACCGACCTGAAAGTATTAAGGAGCTTCGAAAAAAAGTACTGACGCTACCCTATGAGCCGGGTGTATACATGATGAAAAATAAAGAGGGAAAAATTATCTACATAGGCAAAGCAAAGAATCTCAGAAAGCGCGTACTGTCTTACTTTACTCAGAGAGGATCTAATGAGGCGTCTAGTTGGAAGACATCTAAACTTGTCAGCAAAATCGAAGATGTCGAATTCCTTGTTACGGATAATGAAATTGAGGCCTTTTTGTTAGAATCCAACCTAATAAAGCAATACAGGCCCCTTTTTAATATCGACCTAAAGGATCAGCAGCGGTATACTTATCTCAAGATTTCAGATGAAAAATTTCCCAGATTGCTTGTGGCAAGAAGGAATAGAGATGGAAAATTTATGGGAATCAAAGGCAAAGTATTTGGGCCCTTTGTGCACGGAAGCTCAAAATATCTTACCATAGGCTTATTGAGAAAAATCTTTAAAATTAGAATTTGTAACACTCTTCCGAAAAGGCCTTGTCTTGAATATTTTATTAATAACTGTGACGCTCCGTGCATAAATAACGTTACTCAAAGTGAATATATTAATAATGTTCAATCACTAGAAAATATTCTTACGGGAAAAAAGAGCATTGAAGACTTTATAGAAAAAATGCAGCATGATATGATTAGTGCATCAAATAGCCTTGACTATGAAAAAGCAAAAGCAATTAGAGATACTGTAAGTAGACTTGAAAATCTAAGATCAAGACAAAAAATTGAACATTCAATCAGTTCAAGATCTGAAGAGGAGTACATCGGAATCAGGTATGATTTATTGCAATCTAAGGCACATATATTGATCCTTAGAAGATATCGTGGAGTTATCAGAGATAGAAAAAAGTTCCAATTTGATTTGATAGGGGATAATTCATTTTCGACTTTCTTGTCACAATATTATTACTCTAAATCATCAGTGCCGCGATTTATTTATGTCAATGAAGATCCCGGCTCAAAAGAGGCACTTGAAAAATCCTTGGAAAGGATAGCATCACACAAAGTGAACATTATCAGGTTATCTAACCGTATGGACCTTGAAAGAAAGCAGTTGATGGATTTAGTCGTTAGAAATTTATCGAACTATCTCTCAAAAGGTTTTGAACCCGCCCTATTTGATCTAAAAAAAGTACTGAACCTCAAGTCACTACCAAAAGTTATTGACTGTTTTGATATTTCAAACCTTGGTTTGTCAATAGCTGTTGGTTCTTGTGTTAGATTTGTAAATGGAATTCCTGAAAAATCATTTTATAGAAAATTCAAAATAAAAACTATAAAGGATCAAAATGATTTCGCAATGATAGGTGAGATAGTAAGTCGCAGGTACGCAAAAGAAGATAAACTCAATTTACCAGATTTAGTATTAATCGACGGTGGAAAAGGTCAACTTAATTCTGCAATTGATGCCATATCAAAATTAGGTTTAAAAATCCCTTGTATATCAATTGCAAAAGAAAGAGAAGAAATATTCGTTCCCAATTCACCGTTTTCCACAGTTATACCAAAGACCAGCAAGTCGCTTAAGATATTACAATACTTAAGGAACGAGGCTCATAGGTTTGGACTTAATTATAACATAAAGTTGCGTGAATTGAAATAAATTTCTGGATTAAAACAGACCTAGGTACAAATACATGTTAAATCACTAATCTAAAATTTGATTGTTATCCTATCCTCTAACAGCCCCAAGAGTCATACCTCTTATCATTCTCTTTTGGAAAATTAACATCAGAACAACCACAGGAATGAGTGCAATATTTATGCCTGCCGTTAGATAACCCCAGTCAATTCTATAAATTGAAATGAATTGATACAAGGCGACTTGAAAGACCATAACGTCAGGTCTATTTGAGAGAACTACAGGCAATACAAATTCGTTCCAAGAAAATCTGAACGATAAGATGGCCGCTATTAGAAAGCCGGGCATAGAAATTGGTACTATGACATGCCAGAAAGCACGTATCTTTGAACAACCATCAATCAGGGCTGCTTCTTCCAGTTCCTTTGGGATAGTTTCAAAATAGTTCTTTAGCAGGAATATGTTGAGCGGAATAATAAGAATTTGAAAGGTCAGTACTAATGCAAACAGGGAGTTGAGAAGACCCACGTTGGCTAGCATTATGTATAATGGAATGATATTTATCACAACAGGGATCATGAATAGCCCCAAAATTGTGCTGATGAGCAGGTTTTTTCCTTTAAAATCAAACCTCGCAAAAGCGTAGCCACCAAGGGCGCTTACAGCTACACTCAGCCCAGTACTTGCCAGACTAACTGCCAAGCTATTGAAAATACTGATTACAAGTTTTGGATCTGTGAGTACAAAGATATAGTTATCCAAGGTAGGTGTACTCGGCAGAAATTGTGGAGGAAAGCTAATGGCTTCTGGATTTGGTTTAAATGAAGTTGAAAGGACCCATAAAAGCGGTGCCAAAGTAATAAACAGATAGGTTGCGATTACAAAATAAATCAAGCTCTTTTCTAACAGTAACATATATTATTCCCCATTATCAAATAATCATGATTTGGCTCAACTGAATATAATCTGTCTAGATTCAATTCTAGTGTATGTTTTTTACTATTGTTTGATCTCAAATTATTTGTCTTGACTCCTTAATAGTTTTATATATGAATATGCCAATACCAAGTTCGTTGCAATTAGCAAAAATCCTACAGCAGCTCCCTTTGACAGTAGTCCAAATTCAAATGCCTGTCTATACATGAACAATGATGACGTGGTACTAGAAAAAAGTGGCCCGCCATTTGTCATGACTAGGATTAAATCAAAGAAATTTACTGACCACATAGTAATAAGAATAAGATTTATAATAACAAATGGTCTTAAAAGTGGAAGCGTTATGTAAAAGAAACCTTTAATCTTCGATGCTCCATCTATCCTTGCTGCTTCATAAAGTACTGGACTAATTGAGAATAGTCCTGCAGTTAGGAATATTACAGTGAAAGGTGTTCCATGCCACATGTTTGCGACTACCAGTGTCCATACTACTGTTCCGGGATCTGATAACCAGGAAACAGGCTCTAATCCCAATTGACTGAGACCATAGTTCATTATCCCAAAACTATCATTAAAGATGAATTTAAAGGAAAAACCCGTTATGACTGCAGACACAGTCCACGGTATTATGAATATAGCCCTCAGGGTATTCGATCCCCTAATTTGTTGATTCAATACTACTGCAAGTACCATCCCAACAAAAAACTGAAGAGCTACCGAACCACCTACAAACATTAAACTCACCAGAAGTGACATATGAAAATCACTATCCTGTACTAGATTCACGAAATTCTTTAGACCAACATACTTCCAATCACTCAGAATTGTAGTTAATGATACATCATGTAATGATAGATATATGTTCCATGTAAGTGGAAACAAAAGAAATGCAGTTAGTATCGCGAGAGCTGGCGCTAGAAGCAGATATGGCTGAAGCCTACCATATTTTTGCTCTAGCATGACTATTCCTAATTAAACGGTCAAAATTGAAGTTGTATGTAGAGTTCCATCTAGGACCAGCCAAGTACTACCGCAGATTTCTTGGCAGCATCGTCTAATGCTTGTTTTGGCTCCTTTACTCCCAGATAAACTTCATCTATTGCCTGTCTAATGTTGTCAGCGATTTGCGGATATTCAGAAATGCTAGGTCTGCTGTGTCCTATAGATAACATGGATATGAGTTCTTTATAATAGGGTATGGTCTTTGCAAGCTGGTCGGAATATTGTCCTTCAGCGATTGGTTTTTGAGTTGGAAGATAGGCATATTTTTCTAACATGGGTGCAAGTACATCGGGCTGTACCATTATTGAGAGCAATTCCCATGATAGTGCCTTATTTGTGGAAGTTTGAGGGATACCGAGCATCCATCCACCCATCATTGTTGCAGTGGTGTCACCGGACTTAGGTACTGGAAACATCGGAATCATACCTACGTTATTGTCAAGAGTATTCCATTCAGTGCGATTAAAGTGTCCTAGTAACCAAGAACCTTCCAGCATGACAGCAAATTTCTTGTCTGCAAATTCTTGACCCCAAAAGTGATTTATCTGAGGCTTTATTCCTGCATTTACTTGTTCCTTCAAGAACTCTAGAGCTCTCACTCCTTCTGTACTATTATAGGAAGGAAACCAGTATGTTCCATTCTCGGGATGACCGGTTTTTTGTTTCACTATCTCACCGCCTTGCATCCAAAGATAAGGGTACCACATATCAGGAGAATGGCTCGCACCTACAAGATGCATTGCCTCCATTCCCTTTCCTTTAGTTGAATTTGCGACTTTTTTTGATGCCTCAAGGTAGCCATCCCATGTAGAAAGCGATTCTGGGCTTACGCCGCTTTGGTTCAAGATGTCCTTCCAATACCACATGGCCCTTACATCAGTCCATGCCCAAATCCCGTATACTTTGCCATTATAGATGCCACCATCCCAATTGGCTTTATACCATTCAGAGGATCGGTTCCACGAATTTGTTAAATCAGTTAAATCTGATAGAAAACCGCCTTGAGCAAATTCGCCTAGCCAGATCTGATCGACAGAAATAAGATCAAGTGGGGTCTTTCCAGCCATTGCAGTTAGGATCTGTTTTCGTGTATCCGCATATGGTAACACACGGTAATCAATGTTAATCGTCATGTCTGGATGTTTTTCTCTTAATTTAGCTAGCGCATCGGCAAACAAAGCATCCCATCTTTCTTTTGGTTCTGCCACTATCGCGGTAATTGTAACTTGGGCCGGTTGTTGTCCTTGAACCATTTTAAGTGGGGTCAAGCTTGGTGCTGCCAAAACAAGAACTACTAGCGCCAATATCCAAAAAAGTTTAAAATCCTTGCAGAAGTATTTGTTGATTGTAATTGTAATTCTGCCACCTGTTGATTTTGAATCATTATCGAATCCAATAGAATCGATTTTTCTCATTATTAATATTTAGAATGGATGCTTTTAAGTATTGACAAATCTATGGATCAAAATATACTGTCCTACTTCATATTCCAATTTAACCAGAATTAATCTGATCATCAAATGTACCGTTGCTACCGTTAAGGATAAAAATGATTAATCGACATTTTTTTCGGCGAGCCCCTAGCTGATAATAATCAAAAATTAATATGACATGTAAATAAAATCAATTCAATCAGAAGGGAATATTTTGACAACTCTAAGTATAAGAAATTTAACCAAAAAATATGGGCATCTAACTGCATTAGAAGATTTTTCGCTAGAAATAAGCTCGGGCGAGTTCATGGTTTTACTTGGACCCTCTGGATGTGGTAAGACTACAGTACTCAGGTGCATCGCGGGCCTGACTGATATTACTAATGGAGAGATCTATATTGGAAGTGAACTAGTGAACAAGATTCCACCAAAAGATCGTGATGTCGCTATGGTATTTCAAAACTATTCACTGTATCCCCATATGAATGTCTACAATAACATCGCTTTTCCATTAAAAATGAGAAAAGTGCATAAAGACAAAATAAATGAAAGCGTTCACAAAATTGCAAGACTTCTTAACATAGATAATTTACTCGATAGGAAACCAAAGGAAATTAGTGGCGGTCAAATGCAGAGGGTGGCTCTGGGTAGGGCCCTAGTTAGGGAACCGAAAATCTTCTTGATGGATGAACCCCTTAGTAACCTAGATGCCAAATTGCGCACTGAAATGCGGGTCGAGATTAAGAAATTACAAGAAAAAGTAGGAATAACTACACTTTACATTACACACGATCAGGCAGAAGCAATGAGTATGGCGGACAATGTTGGTATAATGGATTCAGGGAAATTACTGCAGCTAGACTCGCCTCAGAAAGTGTACACTGAGCCTGCTAATCGATTTGTAGCTAGTTTCATCGGCGTTCCCCCTATGAATTTTATAAAATTCAAAATTATCAAAGAAGGTTCATTGTTCCTCAAATTTGATGATAATAACTCTTATCAACAAGATAAAAGATCCATCATCAAAATTCCCGATACATTAGCAGAAAATCTAGAGAATATCACTGGGGAGACAATATACCTAGGGATTAGGCCAAAGGACATCATTTTGTTAAAAGATGACGACGATTTTGATGGTTTAAGACTAAAAGGAGAAACAACATATGTCGAGCTGCTTGGAGATGATTCAATTGCGGAAGTTAGACTTGGAGATAGCTCGCTCAAGATTTCTAATGTAACATCCAGAAGCGTGATTCCCATTGTAGGAAAAGAAACCACGATTGGCATAAGGTATGACACAATAAGGTTATTCACCAACTCAGGCGAGAGGATTCGTATTAAATTATAATGATTAACATCAGTTAACTTCCATCCCATGTATTCCTAACGAGGGAATAATCTGTTTTTGTTACCATGAAAGGAAATTCTTAATAATGATAAATCTATCGTTACATTGATCTACAGATTATGTCAAAGGTGTACAAGATTTCTGCAGTAACGTTATTAATTAAAGATATGAAAAGATCCTGCAATTTTTATTCTAAAATACCGGGTCTCAAACAAGTATATGGCGGGCCTGAGGATTTTTTTACAACTTATGAAATTGGAGAAAATTCTTCCGTCTATCTAAATCTTGAATTATCAAAATTGAGCAATACTGATGAATATGGGGATCCAAAAAATCTCTTGAGAATCATCCTACATACGGATGATGTGGACAAATTATATACTTATTTCAAAAACGATCAAATCATTTCTCACTTGATATCATTTGAAAATGAGCCAGCTAATGCCTCTTGGGGAGAACGATACTTCCACATACGGGATCCGGATGGATATATCCTTTCATTCGCGCAGTCGTTAAAGTCATAGGTAATACTCGAGTAACCAGTTTATGCTGAATTCATTTTAAATCACAACTTCTCAAAATCATCCATTCTTAGAAAAATCTCGTAAATGTTCTTTTAAAATTAATGCATCATGTGTGTCTGATGCTATCAAGATGATTTTAGTTTACATTACTTTTCCTATATGGCCCGCGGGTTCTCTTGCGCGCCTTGTCTTCTTCTAGTTTTCTTTCCACCAGTTCAGTTTCCTTATCCAGCGATTTTTTACTAGAGTTAA
>Ga0193736_1000053_pt1 | contig 22535 bp, 21 predicted proteins | sample L2m1metaG_FD_160566 | JGI IMG/M metagenome (GOLD analysis project Ga0193736, IMG submission 160566) | Soil microbial communities from a riparian zone of the East river system, Colorado, United States - L2m1 | ecosystem: Environmental > Terrestrial > Soil > Riparian zone | place: USA: East River... | reverse complement strand
ACTCCAGTTGATATTATTGTTATCTTTTAGAAAATATAAAGTTCTGGTTTGTAATAGCTTAACTGTTATGAAAGGGATTTGCCAGCCCCGTGTTTGGCATCCCTTCCATCGTTGTTGATGTATTGGTACTTTCGGTGAACGGGGCCAAAAACCGAAAGTTCTTCCTGCTTAAATTGTGCACAACAAAATTTAAAACGATTTACTAAATGTCTGACCTGATGAGCTTATTATATAATTTACTGCCTTACTGTCAACTCATAATAGAATAACTAATCCGCATGGATTCGTATAGGTAAGAGATTTAAGTGATGGAGTCAAATATTATATATGTTCTACACCACCTTGAAAAATGGAGGGGGTATTTGAATGGTACATGAAGTCTCAGGCAGTGATGATCTAAAATGTCATCTATGTGGTATTATGTTTGCCACTCAACAAGAAAAGCAACAGCATATGAAACTGGAACACCAGAATAAAGAAGAGCCCACTGGTGTGGGTTAAATAATACCACAAAGCTTAATTTTTTAATTTTGAACAAATTTGAAACGGTAATTGGTTAATTATTATTAGACCTAATTATAATTACTTTGTAATGGTAATGTTCTAAACATTATTTCATTAAACCTTTCAAATTATAAATTGTAACTGGTTTATAAATATTAAATGACTTAATAGAATATGAGACATTTAGGCTATTGGGCATCACAAGAACAGTATTCAATGCAAGAACTGATTAATTTTGTGCAAGAAGCCGAAAAAGGAGGGTTTGAAACAACACTTACTAGCGATCATTTTCATCCATGGTCTCACACTAATGGCCACGGAAACTTCACATGGGTATGGATCTCAGCTGCTGCTGAAAGAACAAAAAAAATGAAATTTATAACTGGGGTTACTGCGGCTGCTTATCGATACAATCCTGGAATAATTGCACAAGCATTTGCGTCATTGGATGTATTATACCAAGGGCGAATTGGACTAGGTGTGGGTTCAGGTGAAGCAATGAACGAAGTACCATTAGGATTTGATTGGCCTTCTGCAGAGATTAGAGTTGAAAGGGCGACTGAAGCTATTCAAATTATAAAAATATTATGGAATAAGAACAAGACTAAAAGTTTGAATAATTCAGAAAAATGTTCAAATACTGATTTTACTATTCATAACAGTCATCAAACTAGTGTAGATAATGATGGATTTGTAACGTTCAATGGTAAATATTTCAAAATAAAAAAAGCAAAATTGTATACTCCTCCTTCGACTAATATTCCACTATATATGGCAGGTTCCGGTTCAAATGCAATTAAAGCTGCCGCTAAACACACTGATGGCTTGATTACAACTTCAAAACCTGAAGGAGCCAAAGAAGTATTCGATATATTTGATAATGCAGCGCTGGAAGTAAATAAGGATCCCGTTTTACTCCAAAAAATAGCTAAACCAAAAGTCTCTTATTCTGAGGATTATGAAAAAGCTTTCAAAGCGTGCGAGTTCTGGCGTACTACACAAATTGATGATGCATTTGATACTGATATAAGTGATCCAAGGATTTTGGAACAAAAAGCAAAACAAGAAGTTTCTGATGAAGAACAGAAAAAATCAACAATAATAGTTACTTCTATCGAGGATCTAATTGCTCCAATTGAAAAATATTTTCAGTCAGGGTTTACACAGATATATATTCACAGCACCAGCCCAGACGAGATTGAATTCATTAGATTATTTACAAAAAGAGTGTTGCCCTATTTTCAAGGTCGATGAGAAGCCATCTTTAGGCATTCTACATTGGCGTGGATATCCAAATTCATTTGCTGCGATGACTTCGTTATCACTAGCGAAACTCGGGAGAGGGGAGCTAGTCCGCTGTTAGCGATGAACCTCTAAATGCAATATTGTGTAAGTGTAAAATATGGCATTAGCAAGGGTTTCAGAAAAAGATAGAAAAACCATTATTTGGAATTTCATGGAAGAGTTATGGGAAAATTATGTGAATGCTAGGGAAAATAATTTGTCTACTACATTCAATCTTTTGGTTTTCTTTAACTTCGGAATTTTAAAGGATGGTTTTACGGAGAATGATAAGCTTTCTGTTATTAAGGGGTATGAAAAGGAAAAAGGTTTCATCAAAATTGTAGGCACGGAAGTACACATAACTAAGAAAGGGCTAGAGGAATTTCAAAATGATATCCACGACTGGGATATAAACACGTAAAATACTTGGTGTTGGATAGAAGATAGCTTGTCGTACTATTCTAAGAATTCATAATTTACTACGGCCCGTTAAAGACTTTGTATACATTATAAAAGACATCCGCCCTACTATAACCAGTTTCCGTTGTAAAATCCTTCGGATGTCTACAACTATCCTAATTATTCCTAGGGCATAATAGTACAGACAACATTCATTAAAACAGTTCAAAAATTGAAGATTCGAAGATCGTCCGTCATATAATAATAGCTTTCTTTGAACAGTGGACATTGTGGAAAGTTGTACTCTGCTCCACCATAATGTACGAAATATTGAAGGTAATGGGTAAGTTTACACAGCTACATTTTTTCTGAAAGTTGTTGCTTCATTTTCTGAAATTCAGATTCACTCAAGATCCCCTTCTGTTTTAATCTAGAAAGTTTCTCAATTTCATCAGCGATTGAAATAGTGTCTATACTGCTTGTTGCTTTACCAGTGCCATTATGTTTCATTTGTCGCCTTATTATTTCTAAAAGCTCTTCAGCCTTGTCTTTAGGGAGCGCTTCAATTACAGCTCCGTGATCGTCTTCCCCGCCAATATTTTCATCCATCAGTCCTAACTTGCTCTTGTTTACCAACGTCGGAGCCTCAAATAATATAGTTGAGGTAAGAATTCCCTTCTGTAATTTAACGCTAGTTATAACGTCGTACGGAATATCAATAAGTTCCGATTTTAAGCCCAGCATGTAAGGATCTCTTATAATCACTCGTTTGTCAGTTGCTATGACAGTATTTGGTGTTAACGCTGAGCCACCAGGCATCAATCTTGATTCCCTGGCTACAAGCAATACTTTTTCATCGGAGCTTAATATTTTCTCAATCTTCTCAATTTCATTTAAATCATTTCCATCAGTTATGTCAGTATTAAATGAACGCTTTTCATCTGCCACCAATTTATCCACTTTATATAACGTCCACATATTTAATAAAAGCTCCCGTTAAATTCTAGGTATATCTGGGGACAATATTTACAATGCTCGGAATTGACTGTTGGAGCATAGTACAATTGGTTAAGATCATAAAAATTAGAAAACCTATTTTATACCGCTGAAGCCCAACTATAGAATAAAACCCGCAAGTTATTCTTAGTGAGCAGAGGAAATGATTTCTTACTAGGATAACAGATTTTTTATGATAACATGATTTTCATCGACTGTTTGACCCTAATCTTCTATTATGAGTTGATTTTTCCTGAATAGAACACATGTGATATTAATCTGTGATAACAATTATTACAGACAAACATATCAAGAAATTGATTTAACGAATGAATATGTTTTCTACAATAGTCACATTTCATAGTTTCCAATATGATATTATATGCATTTAAATTTAAATAGTTTTTAATAGTAATTTAGGCAAATATTTTCTTAATTAATTTTCTATATTATACATCTAGTGTTATCGAACATCTGTGCCTAAAATTAGAACCTCACAGTTTATCGAATGCGTAATTAAATGATGTGAAATTGATACATTATGGAGGTAATAGAAACAATTAAAGGACTCATTTGTTACTTCTCGATAATTATAGTATGAAACTCATTTTTGAAGGATTATTATTGATCTGTGCCTGTGTGTGGGCCAACGCCGCATTTCAAATAGAAATTACACCACAGACAGTTTTTGCTGCAGAACAGCCCATACCAAGTATGAATAAGACTAATTTTGGTTATCAACTTGAATCAAATGTTACTGAAGGAGATACCATAAACGAAATTGCTTATAAGAATCCCCAACATGGAATCATTATGTTGTTCCCTTCAAATTGGACATTTTCCACAAGTGGTTTACCAGAATATAATCAAATTGCTGCATTTTATGCTCCATTGCAAAACCTATCCGATCCAATTCCTGCGAGATTTACCATCGCTGTAATGAGCTATGAGCAAAATATACCTCTCAAGGAGTTTACTAATATGACAATAAGCTCACTTAATCAAACCGGCCAAATTATGATATCAAGTTCTGATCCAATTACTCTCGCTGGACGACCAGGTCATCAGCTTGTATTTTCAACATTACCAAATATGGGTAATCCTATTTCATTTGAGATATTACATTCTTGGACAGTAATAGACAACAAGATTTATGTTTTTCAATATAGTGTCGAAAGCGCCAAATTTGACACCTATCTCCCTTCAGTCAAGCACATTTTAGAATCACTGAGAATAGAATAGATACGAGATCTTACACTGCACAATTGTTTCAGAGATGACGACGTATTAAAATAATCTATTACGAGATCACTGCAAGTAATAAGTCTAATCTTTTAAAAGACGTTTAATAGACCACAGAAGTAAAAATCATATATTAATAAGCGTTGAGGACAGATGGGAAGTAAAAGAAAAAAGTTAATCATTACAATAGTTCCATTGATAATTATTATTGCGGCCATTTTCTATCAAGTTCCAATTGCAAGGATATCTTCTGAGTCTCTCACAAAGTTGGACAAGTTTGGAATATTGGAAATATATCCTACTAAATTAGGGGGAAGGGAATGGTTTATTGACATGAACAAGCCTACTGAGGACCCCGGGTTTAATCCTGTGTCAAATATTACTAGGCAATTAGATGGTTCATGGCAGATAAATGGAAGACTTGAGAATGGCACGTACGTCGGGGAAGTGAGAATGGAAGTCAGTAGACTTCGAGGATCCGAAGAATGGAAGAATGTCGAAATGACAGGATATGCCAAAATAGTTCCATCCAACAATCCAAATGATTCACTGGTCTGGTCGATCAGAGGAGGAAGGCATAATAGTACAGTTCCTTGTGAAGGAACAGCTCTTAAGGGAGAAATCGATGTTAACGGTACTGTGTCTTGGGTGAAGGAGATATGGCATACGGGAGGATATACCAATAAACGAGCAGAAACGCAAGTTACGGAACCCATTATTGGAAGATGGATTGGTTGGAAAGTTGTTGTCTACAATATGAATAATGATACGGCAGTAAAGATGGAATCTTATCTTGATGACAGAGCAAATAATCATTGGATAAAGGTTACCGATTTGATTGATAATGGTGGATGGTACGCTAATGAGCCAGATCCTTTATTCTACGGCGCAAACTGTGGTAAGGTTAAAGATCACATAATAACAAATGGAGGACCTCTAGCAATCTTTAGGTCTGATAATATGACATGGAATTTTAGGGACTTGAGTGTGAGAGAAATTCAGCCTCCATTATCTCCCTGAACTTTCATCATTTCAGTCCCTTCATCATGAACAGTAAAAAATCTAGTATTATTACTGTCCACATAGATATTTGGTTTCATGCGGATTGTTTGCCAAATTGATCGTTGGTTTTAAACCAATGCATCTGGATCCTAGCTCTTATAATCTTTGTTGACCACAATAATAATACATGCCAGCTAGAAGCTTATGGCAAGGTAGTATCTCATTTGGGCTTGTAAATATACCAGTTAAACTATATTCAGCAACAAACAACAAGGAATATGTTTTTAACCAATTATGCCAAAACGGACATAGAATTAGATACAAGAAATGGTGCCCGGAGGAAGAAAGAGAGGTTCCATTTTCAGAGATAAAGAAAGGTTACGAAATTGAAAAAGACAATTACATCGTATTTGAAAAGGAAGAACTTAACAAGGTAAAATTAAAAACAACTCATTCAATTGACATTAAGGAATTTATAGAATACAAAGAACTTGATCCAATCCTAATAGATAACAGCTACTATGTGGCTATTGATCCGAAAAAAGGAAACGAAAAGGCCTATGCACTCTTAGTAAAAATATTAAATGAAAATAACTTAGTGGCCATCGGTAAAGTTGTTCTAAAGGACAGGGAAAACGTGATAGCCTTGAGACCTTATCAAAGAGGTCTTGTTATGCATGTCCTAAATTATCTAGACGACATGAAGCCTGTAGATGAAATCCCTGAAATGGGAAACACAAAAGCAAAATTAGATCCACAAGAAATTTCGCTCGGCAAAATACTAGTACAAAAGTATCGTAGCAAAGAATTTGATATTGGAGATTATTCCGACACTTATGTCCAAGAACTAAGGAAGCTCATAGAGGCAAAGAGTAAAGGAAGAAAGTTTGTTTCGTCCGCTCCAAAGGTGGCAAAACCCACCAAGGATCTTCTTGAGGCTCTCAAGGCCAGCATCGAAACCAAGAGGAAGTAAATACATATAGAAACCCACATTTATTGTTGAAATTCAAATGCGAATAACTTGGTTATGAAACTGACAGGAATAAATATACTATATGCTTCATAGTATGCAGATTATGGAATACGAGGATTACGGTAAAAAGATGCTCATCTATGCGAGTATTGCCATTGTAGGCATATTTTTTGGATTACAGGCCATGTTTGGATTTCCTTTGTTCAAATCATTTGAAAGCGATAGTGTGAGTGATGCACGAGTTGTAATCAAGGATGCCAACGGAAACTGTGTATTAGAAGCTTCTGATAAAATTCCTAGGGTACTTCATAATTGCCCTTATGACAAAGAAGACATTGTATCAATTACATATAAGAAGGGTACACCAGATATTAGGACACATAGTCCAAAATCCTAGTTACAGAAACGGGCAACCTGTATTATAGTCATAAATAGTATGCTTTCAAATTTGTACAAACCGTTATATTTGATGTTCAAAATAATAATATGTGAACGAGGACTTTACTAAAAAATCGACTTGTTTATTATGTGACGCTAAGGTTGATCCCAAATCTGAAGTTCAAATATCTTTTCATGACGTCGTCCCAGTTTGTAATTCCACTTATATACTATTTAGGGCAACATGTGATATATGGGTTAAAATTCCTTCAACATCCTTTCAATTAGAGTAAAAGTAGAGAATTTTAATTTTTGCAATATCACACTGAGGAAACAAATATGAAAATTTGATTCTTTTAACTACATAGCTCTATTTGATAGTTTAGTTACTTAGGTAAGTATCATTGATATATAACATTCAATCATATGTGCATGTTAATAAACTATTTTGCTGATTTTTTATTAGAATTCTATGAAGAAAAATAGTGTCTTATATGAAGTGGTTTTTGCATTACTGCTATTAGTAACAACTGTAACCTTGACCAATCTGACATATATACATGGCCAGGATGAGGAAGGCGATATTGATACTGATAACGAGATTACGTCACAACTAGGACCTGAAGTACTAGCAAATGATACAGTATCCTTTCAAAATGGGACGAGCTTGATAAATCCCAGTGAGCCAGGAGTTGAAGGCTTTGACAATTTCACATCTCCGCTAGGAAATGAATCATTACTCTCAGAAGATGAATCCATTGATACTGGAAATGAATCATTACTCTCAGAAGATGAATCCATTGATACTGGAAATGAATCATTACTCTCTGAACAAGATGGAGTAGAAAATGAGTTTGAGAATGAAACCATAACAACTGAGACAGAAGCACCACCAGTAGACAATACTTCTGAGTTAGCATTCGAAGATGATGGGGATGTTATTTCACAATCACAACAAGGAGTTACTTCTGATATTGATCAAAGATTGGAGACTGTTGCAGCGGCTACTCTTGGGCTAACCAATGTTACTGCAGGAGTGGAAAATGAACAAATGACTAATGTTCAACAGGTTATCAATAACATTGCGATTGCAGGTAGTCAGGGTGGTGATCTTAACGTTATAGTAAACCAAATCTCACAGTTGGTAGCGAATAATCCAAATAGTCCTGCAGCAATTGCAATTAAGAAACTTGCGCAGGTATACTCAAACGGAGATATTGATGAAATAGATATTGCAACCCAGCAAATAGGAACTCAAATAGCACAAGGAAATGACATAGAGCAAACCCTTATTCAAATAACAAATAATATCGAAAATAATATTAAAAATGTAAAAATAAGCATAGACAATTTTGACACGATAATCGTACATCCCAATACATTAGATGTGGATAAGAAAATAATTACAGAAACGATAACGACTATTAAGAAATCAAAATCTGTAGTTGATGTACCTCGTGTACACATAAAATTTGACGATGATGAAAAGAACTTGGTACTTCGAGTTCTAAATACAAATGATGCCAAATACGAAATGCCGTTTAGCAAAAATAAGGGTGGGTTTAATTTGGATGCTGATGATTTTAGAGTAAAAGTTATTGGAGGAAAAGGAAAGATTCAAGCTGCTTCAATGGCTCAAATGCTAGGAGACGGTAAAGTTGGAGATAAAGAGTTCCTTGACAAGGATAGAAGAAATGGTAACGTTTACTTCAACACGGATGAAATAGATTCAGGAAAATATTTGCTGGAAGTATACATAAAATTGAGTGATGGGTCAGTTGGTACATGGGCACGTGGTTCAGTCACTATTACTAATTAATAGTTCACTTGATTAAGTCATAGTAACTATACAGCTAAAAGTCAGAAGAACCACCCGCACTGTATGGACTCCCCTTGATGCTTATAACAAAGTCCAAGTCATTTATACGCTTCAATAAATTAAGATCAATGCTATGACTAACTATCATTTTCGTTCCCTTTAGATAAAAACCTGGAGCCATACCGGTAACGCTAATCACTCTTTCTCTTATTTGTTCAGTATCCTGATCGGGTTTGAGGATCATTTCGAGAGTATAGATATTCTCTCTATTTGCCTTTTCATCAAGAATCAATCGGACTACTAAAAGTGGATCCACTTTTGAGAATACGGTCTTGATAGCATTATCGGCTTCTGTAAATTCTTTCACAACTTCCTTAACACCATTTTCTTGATTACTCATTTACTCTTAATATCTTAAAATATTGGTTTTAAAAACTTTTTACATACAATCCATTTTTGATACTAACAGAGAAATGCATAATATTTCTTAATAATGGACATATAAATAACCCAAGTCATCTTTTCTATAAGACAATTACTAATCACAAAACTATTGAGGACTGTTTTTCTCTTTCTGATGTTAATATGGCGCATAACGTTTAAAATGGCGCAGACCGACAAGCTCACCTATTTTTATTTTGTATTGCAAGTACAATTGTGGATCGCCAGAAGGAGTGAGTGAAACGAGAAAACCTAACACGGCGCTGGTCAGTTATAATAAGAAAAGAGATTTTGAAAAAACGAACGAACCCAAGGGAGTAATAAAGTCTACCGAGAAAAGTACGAAATTGAGAGATTTTGTTGTCCAGAAACATGATGCGTCTCGCCTTCACTATGACTTTAGACTGGAATCTGAGGATGGTGTTCTAAAATCTTGGGCGGTACCCAAAGGACCTTCAATGGATCCCACCATCAAGCGACTGGCAGTATTGGTCGAAGATCATCCTCTAGACTATTTACATTTCGAAGGAACAATAGCACCCGGAAATTACGGCGCTGGTACTGTGATAGTATGGGACACTGGAAGTTATACCAGTAAAGAGAGCCTTTTACGGCAAATCCAAAAAGGAAAAGTCGCAGTTGAACTCTATGGGAACAAACTAAAGGGTCTGTTTTCTTTGGTTAGAACGAAGAGGGATAATCAATGGTTGTTGATTAAATCTAGAGATCAATACGCATCAAGCCAAGATGTAACAACCGAACAACCCGATTCCGTCCTCACTAGCAGATCGAATTCGGACATTGAAAATGAAAGCAATAACAAGAGAAATAAAAGGAAACTCAAGACTAACAATCTCGCCTCTTCTATTGATTCTAAGAACGGTAAACAAATAATAAATTTTCCAACAATAAAACCCATGCTCGCATCGCCATTTGAAAAAGCCTTTAATCGCAAAAATTGGGTATTTGAAATTAAATGGGACGGTGTAAGGGCAATTGTGTTTAAGAATAAAAAGAATATTAAAATTCAGTCGAGAAATGGTAACGATATTACAGATAAATATCCTGAGATATTAAACGACTTAAAACTCTCGCTGAAAGAATGTGAGTCTGTCGTAGTAGACGGTGAGATAGTTGTCTTAAATCAGGAAGGCGTCCCAGATTTTCACGCCCATCAACACAGAATGCATGTTCAAAATAGTAGAGAGATAATGGCTCTTTCTGTAGAAACTCCTGCGACCTATTACATTTTTGATGTACTGTATAAAAATGGCAAGGATGTTAAATCCCTAAGTTATATCGAAAGGCGAAGAACGTTATCGAGTATGGTAAGGATAAATAAATCAATTAGAATATCCGACTATATTGAAGAAAAAGGAGTGCAGGTGTTTGAGAATAGCAAGAAATTAAGCCTTGAAGGAATAGTTGCCAAACATAAAGAAAGTCTGTACACAGAGGGTATAAGGTCCAAAGATTGGTTAAAAATAAAGAACACTAAGACGCAAGACTGTGTAATTGTAGGTTATACGATAGGAGAAGGCGCTAGAGACAGATATTTTGGATCGCTCGTGCTAGCCGTATACTCTACGCAAGAAAAAAAATTAAAGTTTGCGGGGCACGTAGGGACTGGGTTTGATGATGAAACTCTTGAAACTGTATATGCTAGGATCAAGGGCCAGGAAATTGCATCTCCTCCGGTAGATAAAGTTCCCTACCTCAATCGTAAGACGACTTGGCTGAAGCCGATAAATATTGCCGAAGTAAAATTTGGCGAGTGGACCAAGGATGGAATATTGAGGGCACCCGTCTTCTTAAGAATTCGCGAAGACAAAAGACCCGAAGAGTGCATTACTGAAGCGGACAATCCTCTTGACAGTTCTCAAATTAGAATCAATAAAAAGAGTGAAAATAGCACTATGAATGCCAGTGCCAATAAAGTTAAGTTAACAAATCCAGATAAGATCTACTGGAAGGCTACGAAGGATCATCCTAAGTTTCTGAAGAGGGATCTAATAGAATATTATGAGCGCATTAGCGCCTGGATATTACCACATTTAAAAGATAGACCTCTTTCCCTCAGCCGTTATCCAAATGGAATCAGCGGTAAATCATTTTATCAAAAAGATTGGGATCAGAAGAAGCCAGACTTTGTAACTACAGCAAAAATTCATTCTGAACACAGAGGAGACAGTATTAACTACATTATTTGTAACAACAAGGAGACTCTTCTTTGGGTAGCGAATTTGGGTTGTATTGAAATGCATCCGTGGTACAGTAGAATTAAAGAGTTTGACAAGTGCAGCACCTCCTCTCAAATGTTTGAAGAAAAATGTGGACTTAATTTCCCTGACTTTATTGTTTTTGATCTAGATCCGTACATCTATTCTGGTAAAGAAAAAAAAGGGCAAGAACCAGAATACAACGTAGCCGGGTTTAAAGCCGCAGTAGAAATTGCTTATGAATTAAGAGATATTTTAGAAGGGCTGAAAATCGACTGCTATGTAAAAACATCGGGAAAGTCAGGATTGCATATTTATGTTCCTATTTCCAATACTTATCCCTATGAACAAACCAAGGATTTTGCTGAGGTAATGGCTAAAATGATGGTTTCAAAATTTCCAAAAAAAGTTACAACGGAATGGAATACTTCAAAGAGGAAAGGGAAAGTATTCTTCGACTATAATCAAAATGCGAGGGGCAAAACAATAGCGTCTGTTTACTCCTTACGCCCTACTCCAACGGCAACCGTTTCAATGCCTATCTCTTGGAAAAAATTGGATTCCATCTTTCCGACTGATTATAATATATTAACTATCTCGAAAATTATTAGGAGCGATGGTCCCTGGAAAAATATTCTTTCAGATAAACAAGACCTTAAAAAAATAATTTCTGAAATAAAAGAAATAGTCTAGGCTTAAATTAAGAAATCGCTGAATCCTGTATTTATATTGAACTATCTATTATTATATTTGGCCTAGTTTACTATAAGATATTGGCAAAAGATCCCATATGTGGCATGTTTGTGGAAGAAAAACTTGATTCAATCAGATACAGTACGAAAGGTAAAGAGTATTTGTTTTGCAGTAATCAATGTCTGCATGAATTCATAGAGCCAGAAAAGGAACTCAAGAAATTAAAAATTCACATGGCGATAAGCATTGGCCTAACAATACCTATATTATTTTTGAGCTTGCCTCACATGCTTCCTACCCAATTCGGTCAATTTCTTCCAATGGACTTGATGCATAACTCAAGTTATATTATGTTTGTATTAGCTACCCCTTTACAATTTTGGATTGGCTGGAGATTCTATAAGGGATTTTGGGACGGCGTTGAGGCAAGAGCTTCAAACATGGATACACTTATAGCAATAGGAACTTCGGCAGCATATCTGTATAGCGCTGCAGTAACAATCACTCCAGATCTCTTTCCATTTAAAGCAGTTTACTTTGAAACAGCTGCCGTAATTATTACTTTGATACTTATGGGTAGATTGCTAGAAACAAGAACAAAAGAAAAAGCTTCTGTCGCCGTAAGAAAATTACTTGATTTGCAGCCACGTATGGCTAACGTATTGCGACCAACAACTAGTCCTTCTGGACAAATCCTCGAAACGGAAACTGAAATTCCTATTGAGGAAATAAGGGAAGGAGATATATTGATAGTTAGACCTGGTGAGAGTATTCCCACCGACGGACTAATAATAGAGGGTACATCCTCATTGGACGAATCTGCTATTACCGGAGAGAGTATTCCTGTTGATAAAACAAAAGGTGATGACGTTATTGGCGCAACTATGAACAAGACAGGCTTGTTAAAGATTAAAGCTGCAAAGGTCGGACAAGATACAGTACTCTCCCAGATAATAAATCTTGTTGAAGAAGCTCGGACCGGGAAAGCCCAAATGCAAAGAACAGTAGATCAGGTTGCAAAATATTTTGTTCCTGCAATAGTTATCACTGCTATCGGAGTAGGATTAGGTTGGTATTTTGTGGGAAACATAGGTTTCACATATAGTCTTTTAGCTTTCGTTTCAGTAATCATTATTGCCTGTCCTTGTGCCTTGGGAATTGCCACACCTGCTGCATTGATGATGGGTTCCGCAAAGGCTTCTGAGCACGGTATACTATTCAAGGGTGGAGAATACCTGGAGATTGCAAGTAAAGTACAAACAATAGTATTTGACAAGACTGGAACACTAACAGAAGGAAAACCATCTGTTACTGATATTTATTATATATCTGAATCCAAAATTGGAAAAGAGGAATTACTGCGATTGGCAGCTATTGCAGAATCGGGCTCTGAGCATCCATTAGGACAGGCAATTGTAATGAAAGCTAAAGAAGATAATGTGATTCAAAGTCCAGAATTATCCGAATCAATTGCAGGGCATGGAATAATTGCGAAGTATCAAAACCATGTACTTCTGGTAGGAACAAGGAAACTTATGGTTGATAATAAAATTTCAATTCCTGAAAATGTTGAGTCAAAGTTGAGCGAATTTGAAAATATGGGCAAGACTGCTGTCTTGGTATCGATAAATTCTAATCTTTCTGGAATTTTGGCTCTTGCTGATACATTAAAAACTACCGCTAAGACTGCAGTAGGATCTTTAAAATCTAATGGGAAAGAGGTCATTATGCTTACAGGAGACAATGAGAGAACAGCAAATCATATAGCAGCTGAATTAGGAATCAAAAATGTTATGTCCCAAGTTCTACCACAACAAAAAGAAGAAGTAATCGCAAAACTCATGTCGGAGAAGAAAATAGTAGCCATGGTAGGAGACGGAATTAATGATGCACCAGCATTAGCTAGAGCAGACTTGGGAATAGCTATTGGATCAGGGACAGATGTCGCAAAAGAAACTGGTGGTATTATACTAATAAAAGGTGACGTTAGAGACGTATCCATAGCACTCGAGCTAGGTAGGAAAACAGTTTCCAAGATTAAACAGAATCTTTTCTGGGCTTTTGCATATAATACAGGATTGATACCAATTGCTGGTGGCGTATTAGTTCCGCTACTCGGAGTCGGAATATTTGAGTGGTTACCAATGTTGGCAGCACTTGCAATGGCCATGAGTTCTGTAACTGTCGTTGGTAACTCTATTTTACTTGGAAGATACAGGCCAAAGTTCTCTCATGCACCAGTATAGATTTCTAATTTAACTTACAAAATAAACTATATGCAATATTTATTCGGGCAGTATTCTGAAAACCTTACCTTGTCCGATAGATACTACATACAAGTAACCATCTGGGCCAACAGTGAGGTCAGTTATGCCACCAAATCCCACTCCGAATATAATCTCTTCTGTTCCAGAGGCGATCGGGTTCCGAATGTATCTATCTGCAAGAGCTGGGGGAAGTACGAGATCATTTCTTGCTTCGTTTAATTCAAAGTGATAAATACGACCATTGTGAACATCTCCAACAAACATATCGTTTTCATATTGAGGTCCTAATTTATCAGAATCCAAAAATACTATTGACGTCAATCCTGAGCTTCTTGTCCATACTAATTTGGGGTCATTATACCTTCCGTTACCATCAAATGTTATCAGATCATCAATATTAGATTTTTTTTGTGAGGCTGAAAAACCATACATTTGTTGCCAACCACTATTGAATCCTGGATTTACTAGGTTTATTTCATCTCCATCAGCTGGTCCATTCTCTGTGTCCCATAGGAAGCCTGTTATGGGATCAAAATCCAGTCCAAAACTGTTTCTAATACCGTAGGCGTAATACAATCGCAAAGGCATGGAATCTCCTAGTATCCCTTCTCCTACAGGCTTTCCACCTTGTGTTATTCTTAAAATTCCACCGCGTCCATCTGCAACTATTCCATCAAAGTTTTGAGTTTGTGTTGCCTCAAAATCGGCTTTAAATGAACCGTCGATGTCTCCTACTGGAATGTAAATGTTGTTGTCAGGACCGATTTGTATTGCTCCTCCGTTATGTCTTGGTCCAGGGTCTGCAGGCAAATCCAAAAGAAGTACGGGATTTACAAGTCTATTATCAACTAGTTCATATTTGTAAAGGCGATTTCCTATTGGGGCTTTACCTGCCCTATCACTTCCATCATTACCATCAATTTCGGTAAAGTACAGGTAGACATTTGTTTTGAAATCATTTTTGGAAACTGCTATCCCACACATTCCCCTTTCAATAGAATTTGCTACATCCACATCAAGAAGAGGCATATCTGTAACTATTCCTCTATTAACCCTCATTACGGTTCCTTTGTCCTTTTCCAAAATAAGAAAGTCATCAGGATCCAGAAAAGCCATGGTTGTAGGTACCTGCAACCCTTCGGCTACCTCCTCAACTTTGAGGCTGGAATCTGAGATTTCGGGATGGTCTGTCCCCTTGTTAAGCACCCGTTCTTTTAACGTGGTTTGACCGTGGGTCTGATCAAAATAAAAGGTGAAATTAAAGATAAGAATAAAGAGAAACAGAAGAATAAGATAGCTGTTCACCCTAGGCTGAAATAGCAAGATTATATTCGCGTTTCACAGCGAGTAACGACAAATATTAATTTACCTTCTCAGTTCTAGCATACAATTCTACCGTTAGCATATAATCTCATAACATTTATGAATAAAGCCTAGTAATTCTCGTTAGTTGAAATCACTTTTAGTCTACATAATTGCATTTTTTATGTTCTCAGCATCATCACTATATATTTTGGTTGCAATTTTTGGAGAGAGTATTGAAAGCGACGAAACACACATTTCGCAGCCAGTTGAAGGACAAGAGGAAGTTGTAAACGAATCCGGACGCAATGAAAGCCAGGTAGCACTTGAAACACAGAATGAAACAAGTGAAACACCAGAACAACTTCTGCAGGAAGAACAGGCTCTCGCACAAAACGCAAGTGAATCAAATCAGATTGAACGCGAACAAGGAGATGGAACACAAAATCAGGAAATGTTTGAAAAACAGCGCCGGATATTGGAATTACCACTTTCAGTTGGTGCTGGAATCGGCTATGCTGCGACAGGACTATGGATGATACTAGATAAGAAGAACAGTAAAAGTCCATATATAATAGCAATGGTTGGTTCTTTGATATTATTAGGAGTATATGCCTCATCCCGAACAATAGGGATTTCCAATCTGGGTATAGAATCCGTAGGGATATTGGATTCAGTTGTGGCAGGACTCCAGGTTGCAATTGTTGCTACTTGTCTATATATTCTAATGACTAGAATATATCCCGATGGAATAACTCTTGATAAATAGCATCAAATATTCAGAAAACAGTCTAGACAAGATTAAATAGTCGAAATAGATATTTTGGCAATTTCAGAAAGTCTCGTTATGTACTAGACTTAACAAAGAATCTTCAATTTGCCTTAGTTTCACGGGTTTAATCAAAATGTCAATATTTTTGTCGTAAAAAATCTCATGCTTTGATATTTCATGGTCTAAAAATTCAAAAGCAGTAATGAACATTATACATGATGATGGAAATTTCTTTAGGATTTCCGATGCGACTTCAATTCCGTTCCTGTTACCTGGTAACCGATAATCTATAATATAAGCATTAGGACGCTCGATATCAATATCGTCCAGTATAGTTTCGGAATTAATATACGTCTTAATTATTCGGTAACCTTTTCTAGAAAGGTAATCACTGTAAAGGGTCAGAATGTCCTCTTCGTCATCAAGAATCATTATTGTTAACATTTTTCTTGTTTCTACCATGATGATCAATCCGCTCAATTAATCTGCTCGGTCGATCGTTTATGACGATTAATTGTAATCATCGTTGGATCAACATACTATTTACAAGTTTATCATGATTATGTTTTATGTCCTGACGTGTACTATTGAAGTACTACCGCAACTATTTAATCCCAAGAAGACTTTAGTTTTAACCATTCACGAAATTATTTATCGTTTCTATTCCAAATCTTCGTTGTAACAATGACTTTCTGCCATATCATCGCTTTTCCATACTTGTGTGCATTCCTCAATGGATTCATAGCAATAGTTAGCATCTCCAACTTGATCATAACAATAATCTTCTTCCGAGACAGTCGTCGAATTAGAACCATTGAAAGTTACTGAGATAACCAGGATTAGTGTTGTAAATAATGGATTAAAAGGTTCAATCATCACAATCATCACGAACCAGCGAATAATATTATGCTTATTAAATTCATAGGACCATTCTCTAAAATGAGAATACGAACTCTAGTCTCTCTACATGAACAATTATAAAAATTTTTTAAATTTGCTATTCTTATATCAAAATGAAGTAGAACTCATGACATAATTGAAGCCCATATACTATATGATGAAATAAAAAAACTGGATAGGATATTTTATCAATCTTGAAATAACAAAATAAAAAGGTTATAACGAGGTTTTAACGAATATCTCAGATTGGAAAATAAATACGATGAATGTCAACTATGTCATCACACTAGAGAATTTCACATATTCGAGAACGAAAAATATGGTATTTGTCTCAAATGCCATTGCAATAATTTTAAAGAACAATAATTATTTTGTTTATTTCACGTACGGACAATGAACAGATAGTAAAAAGATCCAATATTATTTCATGGTGTTATTCTGTAAATATTCCTGAAACATTTGCAATGTCGTCAATTGTAAAGTATTCATCATTTGATCACATAAGGCTTCACTAGTGCCTTGGGCCCTTAAACACGTTTGATACAGTCTAATATCGTCAGCGTTTAGATTTTGATAATTCTGAGGCAGACTATAAACTTGATTTGAAATAAAAATTGTAAAAACAAACAAAGTCGCAACTAAAAATAAAACCACACTAGTCATTTTCAAATAGTTATCTTTGCTACTACTTGAGTTTTATCTCGTCTATTTTCGCTGGTCCCTCCTTCCCTTAACAGTCATTTTGATCTTAAATTACGATACAAGATATTGAAATTGTGGGCCGAACTGTACCTTCATATCGAATTGCGGCGGAATGGGAAAGAAGGAAATGGAAACCATTCAGAGAACAATTGGATAAAAGCGAAAGAAAGGTGTTCGATGAAATGGTTTCCTATTCACGATTGTATAATACTGCTGGAGTAGGTGCCTGTAAACCTGTCTTATTGCATCCGATCCTCATGTCTATGATTTTTGAACACTACAAGCAATTAAGAAAAATAGAAAGTGAGGATATTAATTGACGTACAAAAAGTATCTAAATATTCTTGGTTTCTCTGAATGAGTACCACAGTCGTTAGTTAGTGACAGCATTAATATTGTCTTTGACATGGGGCTGGTCGTTTGTGAATCATATTTGACATAATTTCTAGACTCAATTGTCTTTGCTATATTCAATTTATTCACACGGGTTCGGTGGAACCGATAACGCTAAACTCCTATTTTCGAACCCCCTCTGAAACATATATTCTAACCAACTAGTTTAGCATCCAGAATTTGATATTTTGAAAGTTTCAAATAATAGCTTAGTCAATACTAGCCTCTCCCACTTAGCCGCAAGATTTCCAGTGAAGCTCATCTTCATAAATTTTGGCTAAAATTAAGATAAAATGTGTATTTTTTATCATGATATAAATAAATTGTCATAACTTCCGCAAAGGCTGACAAGAAATCCTTTAATATTTCGACAATTGTGATGAAATTAACTTGAATAGACAAAAAGGAAGTGCACTGACAATTGTTTTGACATTTGTGGCAGTTGGTAGTTTAGTATTCTTTAATACTGCAGCCAGAAATAACGTGGTAAACGCCCAGGAGGAAGCTGATTTCCAAATAAAGGATTTCGGAATAAAGGACGGAGATCTTTGGTTAACTGTGGAGGGCAAGGCTGGAGGTTCTACACCACAAAATGCAAGTCAAATATATGCATATGCATTTGTAACAGATAATGGTACTTACGCTGTGGCTTCGCATGGTGTCGAAGACAGTACTGAAGTGCAGAACGATACTGAATGGCATGCACATGGGGTAACGTTGGACGACAAAAATTGTGTATCAAAAATAGATGACAGTGGAGAAGCTGAAGTAACAGATATGGTTAAAGTTACCAATGTCACAGCCACAAAAGTTGACAAAGTAATGACAGCTCAATTGGGCATCAATAACGCTGATGCATCAGTTTGCGTAGAGAAAGTATTCGATTCCGCCCCCTAATTTTTTTTATTTTTTGAATAATAATTTAATTAATAACTTTTTTAAATAGTCAATAAATGCTATGAGTTTTCTGGCACTTTTTTAGGCTTTCATAATATCAAACCTTAGATAACCTAAGTTGACATTTTAATTTCTAACTTTCCTTCTGCAGCAGGACTAACCATCGAAGTAAAGTTAGCAAAAACAGGTTCTATGGGATTAAAAAGTATTCCCGCAATTTCAACAGATATTGTATATTTCCCAGATTCAGTAAATTTGTAGGTCGGTAGCATGACTCCATTAATTGAGTGAAAAAAAGATTCTCCATACTTGGTAGACATTCGGTATAGTTCTATCCCATCTTTCTGGATAATGAAATCGCAATCTACATGACGAATCCTAATTTGCTTATCACCAGCATTCTCAAAAAGATTTACCATGAAAAACATGGTTTCTCCCTTTCCTACTAATTTCGGAGCAAATTGTAAATTAACAAAATATTTTTCATCAGAGGTATGACCTGAGATGCTCTCGATTTTCGCATTGCTATTCGAAAATGGACTCGTAGTGTTTGTCTGTGAAAATGTGCTGTGAAAAGTTGTAAAGCAAATTAATAAAATGAGAGAGACTAGTATTGAAGTAATAATTACATCTCCCATATTTCTAACTGCTGTAGCCTTTATTTTATTTCATCCTATAGGAAGTTTAAATCAAAAGACTAAAGTTAGTGCGTAACGAGTGCCAATTATCATTGTTATTACAACTCACTGGAAGTTTGTTTGTCGTTACAGTTGTTCTAATTTTGAGCTATACTTTTTCGATACCTACACCTATTCAGCTTCTGGCGCAGCAGCCAGCACCCCAAAATTTTGTCACATTTGAAAAACGCAGCAACTTCATAAAAGAATTCAAAGTTCCCATAAATGAGAGAGGTTTAAAAGGTATAGCTACAGACAATGAGCAGAATGTTTGGTTTTATCATGCGACCACCAACAACAGCACAATAATGAAAATGTCAGAAGAAAGTTACAATTTTACAGAGTATAACATTTCTGGTAACACTACTGCTGACAGTGCCGTAATAAACCTTGCAGGGGGTCAGTTACTATTTGATAATAGCAGTAATGCAATTTGGTTTACTGATGCTAGAACAAATTCCTTAGGAAAATTGGACATAAAAACAAGCAAGATAGAATTATTCTCCATTCCGACAAATAATTCTGGAATAATGGGACTTGCTCTTTCCCCCGACAGAAAATTCGTATGGTTTACGGAGATAATAGGAAATAACTTAGGAAGTTTGGATATTGAAAGCAAGAAGATTACTGAATATGGAACAGGAGAGAACAGCGGACCCACATTACTTACTTTCGATAGTAAAGGGGTATTATGGGTTACGCTTTCCTATGGTAATAGCGTTCTGAGAGTTGAACCTTGGTTACTAATTCCGGAAAGCAAGAGCATTGGTATGTATTCCATTTCCTTAGATAGACCAGATTTTTTCTCACCGTTTGGTGTAGCAACTACTCAAGTAAATGGTATTGAAAAAATTATTCTATCAGACCATGGTTCCAGTAGAGTTATCGTCTCAAATATTAGTTCTGATTTGAAGAATTATACCTCATATTGGACCTCGCCATCACAGGCTCTTCCAATGGCACTTCCAAGTCAAGTCGTGGAAGATAAAGGTGATAACATCTTTTTTGCAGAACATGGTGGTAACAAGATAGGTAAGATTTCTACCGACAATTGGATGATGACAGAATTTGATATTCCCACCGGACCTCTTGCCACTTCATTATTCTTGACGGTGTCTGAAAATGGGAAGCGTGTTTGGTTTACAGAATGGGAGTCAAACAAGATAGCATATCTTGACAATACAGTTCAAATTCCACTTACTATATCGGTCAGAAACAATGAGAGTTCAGCTACTGGTCCGGATATGAAACCGATAATTCTTAAGCAAGACGACTCTCATTCTGTTGACGTAACATTAACTCTGAACAATAACGTTTCCTCTCTGGTATTGCCAAATGCTACTGAACTCTCTGTAGTGGGTATGACTGATTCAGGACTTAAAGGAATTGTATATTCATCAAAACCTGAGCGAGTTAATTTGACAGCAGTTCCAGTGGCAGATGTGAAAATAGACCTGAATGTTGAATCGGAGGAAGCAGTAAGTGGAACCTATACAACTATGATGCGAGCTTCATTGCAGGAAAAAGATGGTCTCATCATATCCCTACTTTATCCTCAATTATTAAAATTGGATGTTCCTAACAAGCCCCTTCAAGCTAACAAGACAGAGAATTTTCAAGAGTTATCAGAAAATCCTAGGTCAGAACCCGCAGGTTTTTTACCTTATATAGAATTGATTAGAGTAGGTGCCATTGCGATAGTAATAGTGCTGGTAGGATACTTATTGTATGTCAAAGTTGGTAAAAAAATAAAATTCAAAAAAGAATAGAAAGACGTAATAAAATTATTATGCCTATATTTTACATTTGTAAACTACTGCGCTTTAATATCTCTAATACTATTTGAATACAAAGTTGGTTAGTAAAAAAGATAAAAATCACAGTTATTTCTCTGTTGGTCGAGGAAGAAGAAAGAAAAATCTTATTATGATAATTATTCCGATAGCGATTGTAGCGATAATTGCATCACTTATCTCGACTTCTATGTCAGGTGTTTCACCATCTAGTAATAAAATGTTATTACATAATCATGTTACTTTGAATGTTACATACAATGATAAAAGTCAACTAGTCCCGCAAAATATAGGAATTGCAGAGGACCCGTCGTTGTATGGAGACCATTCTTTAGATAAGTATGGAATGGAAGGAATGTCGCCGTTACATACACACGATGCTAGAGGAACGATTCACGTAGAATCTAATACAAAGAGAGATTTTAGACTCGGAGAATTTTTAGGTATATGGAAAGGCTTGGATCTTGATGATAAAACTATTCAAGCCACTGTAAATGGAAATCCAGTTTCTGATTTTAGAAACATAATCCTGAATGATGGGGATTCAGTTAGTTTGAATATTTCATAAATCAAGAATTACTATATATTCTATCCTAATTACGTAACTCCAGCCGTAACCTGTGGGACACGCATTACAAAAGAATATGCAACAAGTTATCGTTTGGTTATCTCTTGCAGGGGTTTGTCGTTTGTGAATCAAATTTGACATGATTTTTAGCCTCATAAATGCTTGAACAAGAATAATGTTTATGAACAAAAGTCCTAACGCCGTCCACGATTTAATGTTTCTTCCATTACCACCAAAACAAAAATTCCAGACCCTACTGCTAAAAGAGCTACCAAGTGAAAAGCATCATCAAGACCAAATAGGTCTGCTATGTA
>Ga0193736_1000052_pt1 | contig 22579 bp, 27 predicted proteins | sample L2m1metaG_FD_160566 | JGI IMG/M metagenome (GOLD analysis project Ga0193736, IMG submission 160566) | Soil microbial communities from a riparian zone of the East river system, Colorado, United States - L2m1 | ecosystem: Environmental > Terrestrial > Soil > Riparian zone | place: USA: East River... | reverse complement strand
CTTGGAGATTTCGATACCAACGGGAACTTACTTGTCCACGGTTATATTGGGATGTCCAACAGAACCAACCAACTGACCATATCCCCGACGAACACGCTGTTGCTGGACGGCGTGCCGATAGTCACAGGCGGGACAACCGTGACAAACACAATCATCAACTCCACAACGATCAACTCCACAACGATCAATTCCACGACTAACATTTTCAACACGGCCAAGGGAGGGCATCTGACGATCACGAACTACGTCCTGTTTCCCTGGACGACGCTGGCTTACAGCGGCTCCAACGTGACGGTCAACCTTACCAATTCGATGTTCAAGCTAACGTTGACCAATGACGCTTTCTTCGTCGCCCCAACTGGACTTCCTGGGACGAACCTCGCGCAGACCATCCAGGTGCATCTGCTCCAGGACGGCACCGGCGGACGCACGGTGACGTTGACCAACTCTGCGTGGCTCATGGCCGGGGCGGGTGCCAGCACGAATGCAGTGCCCACGATCACGACGAATGCAAACGCGGTGACCATCCTCACCTTTGTCTCATCGCCCTTCGACGCAAACAAACTCTATGGAGTCCCGAGTCCATTCACGCCGTAAGTTCATTCGCAACGCGGCAACTGGGTTGCTGGTGCCCACGCTCATGTCGAGCGTAGTGCGTGGGACGGTTCCGTTGCCGATTGGATTTTGGAAACCAGTTGCTTCTGGCGCTGGTGGAATAAACCCAAACAGCTTTTCGAACCTGGGAGCGTGGTGGAAAGCGGATGCAATCGGAGGCTTGGCGAACAACGACCCGGTTAGCACTTGGAACGATAGCAATGGATCGAATCACTTGAGCGGCTCTGGAGCGACCCGTCCACTTTGGCTCTCGAACGCTTCTGGCGGCATGCCGGGTGTGAAGTTCGACGGCGGCAATGACGAGCTGTCGATGGCCAGCCTGTTGACTCTGACTTCGGGTGGTGGTTGGACCATCATCACGGTGTTCATCGCAAACGGTGGTGGGATGCAGTTTGGTAGTTCCCTCACATCCAACTATTGGTTTTGGACTTACCCAACATTAGTTTTGAACAATGCAGGCGGCAATCCTGCGTCCAGTGCTTTTTCCACATCGAGCGCCAATCTCCTTGTAGCAACGGTGCGCGGCAGCACTACCTTCCGTGAGAACAAAACCGCGATAAGCTCTACTGGCGTAGCAAGCGGTTTCGACTACAACTTCAACCGAATGGGTCGATGGAGTGGTGGAACGGCGTGGGGGGCCGAGACCTTTTGCGAAATTATAATTTACAACAGGTCACTGGCCGACGCGGAGTGTGACTCTTTGTATGACGGCTACCTTAAGCCCAAATACGCTGTCCTTCCATGAAGCGGACCATCAAATCACTGGGACTATTGTGGCTGATAATCGTCGGCGCGGTCGCGGCGGCGTGGGTGTGGGCGCTGATGCACGGAGGCTTTAACCTGTGACCGCTGAAACGAAACCTTCCTGGCTTGGAACGTTTCTCTGCCGGCTTGGCTTGCACTCGTGGGTGAAACGGGACAACGACATGCGCGAGTGCACCCGCTGTAAACGGCAAGAGCGACGGCGATGGATGTATTGAAAAGCGGACGAGAGGGTCCGCGTTATGGATCACGGCTGTCTCTCTCGCCCGCCAAACCCCAGAAAGAGGACGCGGCTCAAAACAACTTGACCGCATCCGAATCTTTGGAGGAGCAGTCTCCACGCCAGCGTTGGAACGCTCTGGAATTTCCGTAATCGTTGGTTGCACCTGCCTGATTCGTCGCCAAACTTGTCCGCATGGCCGACACCGACCATAACCTATCACCGCCTCGGCCCAAAGGCTGGACGGCCCTGTTCAAGAAAGCGGGTGAGACCAGCTTTTATCGGAAGACGATGGCGTATCGGCCGGCGCTACTTCGTGGCGGTCTTGGCATTGCCATTGCCGTGCTGACTTGGGAGATAGCGCATCCCGGCGATTGGAAAGGCTCCACGCTGTCGGGGCTTATCGCTTGGCGCTTGTTCATCGACAGCAGCATGGGTCAAGCGAGAGAGGAAGCTAAAAAGGTTTTATGAAACTGAAGTGCTTACTGATTGAGGACAACGAGGATGATGCCCTCGTTGTGGAACTGAAATTGCGCGAAAGAGATGTGGCGACGGTTAAGTGGTGTGCGGACAGAAAATCTTTCGAGAAAGAACTGAAAACCCCATATGACGCGATCCTGGTCGATTTCCGGCTGCGCGACATGACCGGCCAAGAAGCCATTCGCCTCGCGCGCAATACTGCCCCTTTCACGCCTGTAATCATTGTCAGCGGCTCAATCAATGACCTGGACGCGAGCGTGGCCCTGCAACTTGGAGCGGCAGATTATGTGCTAAAAGGCAACTCAATGGAACGGCTGCCAAACTCAATCCTGAAAGCGGTCGAGAACGCTGCTCTAAAGCGCGAAAATGAAGAACGGAAACAGAAGGAAAGTCACACCGAGCGTCTTGAGCTTTTGGGCGAGCTTGTGGTTGGCCTGAGTCACGATCTTCGAAACGTGCTCTCCGTTATTTTGGCTGGGGTGGAAATCGTTCGGCCTAAAATCCGACCTGATGACGAACGCATTTTGGATGTTGTCACAAGTAGCGTGCGCCGGGCCGAACAGATGTTGGCTCAAATGCTGGCCTTTGGACGCGGCGATACAGGTGAACTCAACAAAGTCAGCACGGAATATGTAGTTGGTGAAATTGCGTCCCTGCTGCGCGCGGGGACTTTCCCGAACAACATCCGAGTCCAAGTCAGGACGGCAATCGGCACGGCACAAATCCGGTGTGATGAATCTCAACTCAACAGGGCGCTCTGGAATTTATGCCTCAATGCTAAAGAGGCGATGATGCCGGCTGGAGGTCAATTAACCGTATCAGCCCAAAATGTACAACTGCATAATCCAGAAGGTGAATACGTTTCCATATCTATAAAAGATTCAGGGAAAGGGATTCCAAAAGAGGCAATACATAGGCTCTTTGAACCCTTCTTCACAACACGAAGCGGTGAAGGTGGGACTGGACTTGGATTGGCGATGACAAAGCAAATCATCTCGGCACACGGCGGTAAAATTGGAGTCACGAGCGATGATAAAGGAACTGAGTTCACCGTATTTTTACCTGTTGCCAGTGAGGGAAAGAACAGCGTTGCACAGTTTGACGGGAAAGGCAGGACAATCCTTTTAGTTGAGGACGAAGAATTTCTTCGTGCATGGGGAAAGCTCCGCTTGGAGAACGCCGGTTACAAGGTATTGGACGCAGCCAATGGCGCCAGCGCGATGAATTTGTTCATCACACACCTTGATGAAGTCGATGTTCTGGTGACGGATTTGAACCTTCCAGAGATGCAAGGCAATCAACTCGCGAAAACACTGCGCGAGTTGAAAAGCGAATTGAAGATCGTGTATGTCACTGGCTTGGATTCACTCAAGATTTATGAGCCGGTGCCATCGGCGATTTTGTCAAAACCGTTCCCATCAATAAAGCTCCTGGAAGTGTTGAGGGACGTGTTGTCTACCAGATGATAACTGTGCGTCTGCTGCGATCTTATCGAATGCCGAACAAACCGCAAGCAAAGATTGGCCCCGCCGAACGCGACCGGCTGGTCAACGAGGCCATGAGGATCACGCAGAGCCGCGAGGACCTGCTGCGGCGCAATGACGAGTTGTTGACGAAGCTGATGCGGGGACCGAGGTATAAGTCGAGAAAGAGCAAAAGCAAATGAGCGAAACTGAAGTCAGAGCATTGAGGAATCGCGTGTTCGACCAGCGAATCAGCGATAATGAATGGAACAATTGCCGCCACAACTGGATGAACCCGTCAGAGGTTGAATGGTTAAAGGCGCACGATTTCCCGGTTGAATTAGCCGGACACCCGATGCAACCTTGAGCTATGAAGAACTTGTTTCACCCGATATTCGTGGCGGGTTACACCCTGGTCATTTGCATTGCTCTGTTCGTCGGCTGCGGCGGGTGCGCGGCGGGACGTGGCACCTATTCACCGCCAACCGGAACCAACACAGCGGGAGTTTATTCGCCGGACTTGCCAAGTAGCACTTTGGTCGTGACGGTCGAGGGCGTGCGCGAAACGGCGCTTGGCATCTTTGACGTTGTGATGAAAACGGAGGCAGATAACCGGGAGACACTTGCCGCTATAAGTCCAGGATTTCACGAGTTTGCTGAACGGATTCGACGTGATGGACCTAAAATCTTGGATACGCTTACGGCAAGCAAAGTCGCCTTTCAGAAATCACGAAGCGAAGCAGATGCAACGGCGCTGAAAAATTCGTTAGCGGTTGTTCAGTCTTTGATGAGTGAATCCGTTAAATATCTGGCAGAAGCCACGACACGAAAGGCACCATGAACGCAGCCGCAATAATCGCAGCAGCTTTGACCATTGTGGAGGAACTGACTAAACTCATTCCACAATGGATCGCGAGTGCAAAGGCTAAAGGTGAACTCACTGAAGCTGAAGAACAGAATTTCCAGCGCCGCCAAGCCACTGTATTCGCGCAACCTTACGCGCAGCCTGACGCGACGAAGCCTGACGTGTGAAACGAAAGCTGGCACCTGAAGCGTTGTTTTCGACTCAACTCGAAAGAGATGACCGTCGGAACGATTGCTACTGGGATGAGGCGGTCGAGCGCATACGCAGGTTTGACCCAGACGGCGAGCAAGAGCATTGTTGAAAGAATTGCAACTGAAGCCGCCGCCCAGAGCAGCGGCATAAATTTGCATCAGCGTTTTGTGGTCGTTACAGGCACGGCACGGCTTGAAGGTAGCCGTGATTTACTCACGGTGATTCACCCGCGCAAGGTTCCCCGGCAACCAAAATGGCCGGGCGGTCCATCGGACGGCGGACGATGGCGCTGATGCAATTCCTTTTCCGCGCGCGGGCTGGGTTATCGGGCGGTTCCTGTGCGGAGCCGGTGAGCAACCGTTTCGTTTTCGCTCGCCGGCTTCAACGGCTAACGGACTTACGACACCGCCTGTCCGGCGCCCTTGTGGGCAAACCGCGCGCGGGATTTACTCCAATCGCTTCGCCATCTCAGCTTCCTTGAGCGCCAGGACTCGCTTCAGGTCCGGTGACAAGTCCGTCTTCGGCGCAAGTGGGTAACAGGCCGTTCTTGATGCCCCAGGTCGCAACCAAGTTCGTCTCGATAGAACGCGACGTATGCGCATTCTGCCGCCTGCCATTCCGAGTCCAACACCTCGTCGATGATTTCAAGAATCGGTTCAAGCTCTTGCGAGAGCAGAGAACGAATCCAATGCGACCTGTGACATTTCTCGCGTTTACTATCCCAAACATGGTGTTGCCAACGAGTTTTCGGATCGTTCGATTTTCCGATGTAACGGATTTCGCGAGTGCGCGGATCAACCAGCGCGTAGATAAAAGTTGTCGTGGCGTCCTTTTGCGGGATAGGTTCTCTGGCAGACATGCGTTGGTCTTTCAGGTTTCAACGTTTTGTTAGCGGCGGATGCCGGAGTCGCGTCCGGTATCCGTCGCGATTGTCTCAACTTCCTAAATCGACGCAAGAAAAATGGCACTTGATCAAGATGGCAGGTGGTATCCCGAGCTGGCCCCAAAACAAGCCGCCGTATTTAACTCGTATTACAAGTACATTTTATGTAGCGGCCCAGTGCGGTCGGGAAAACCCTAGCGTGTTTGCACCGCCTGCTCAGGCACGCATTTGAAATTCCCCAGGCGCGGATCGGCATTTTTGCGAAGACCGTGAAATCAGCTTTCGCTGGCGGCGTCTGGTCTGACCTGATCGAAATCGTTCTTCCAACTTGGTTAAGCGCCAACATGGGGATGCGGATTACTATGGGTCCTAAGGTGGACGGCTCAACTCGCTTGCACCATCTCAAGGTCAGCAACATGCACGGCGGGGAATCTGAGATACAACTGCGCTCGCTGGACTACGATTTAGACATCACTGCCGCGATCAAGTCCGCGCGTTTTTCGATGTTCTACTTCAGCGAATTGTCAAATTTCCAAAACCGAATCGTCTTCACTGACACAACCGAGCGTCTCCGGATGCCGCATCTTCCTGAGAGCGCCCATTGCTGGCTCGCGGACACAAACCCCGCGGATGAAGGAGAAAACCACTTTGCCTATCAGCTTTTCTATAAAGAGCGACTTGCGGAAAATCACCCTTACCCCGACGTCCAAGCCAAATTTCAGTGCATAGAATTTTCACTTGCGGACAACATCTGGATGACCGAATCAGAACGCAACGAAATCTTCGCCCGCTACGCGCACGACGAAGACCGGAAGCAACGGTACTGCTATGGGAAGTGGACCACGAGCACCGAGAAGGGCTTGTTCAGCGACGTGTTCATGGCTGACACGCACGTTTTGGGCAGCACCAATCCGTTTGATGAATCCGAGTGGGAGTTGCTGCTGCCAAGCGAACACTGCTCGAACATCATCACGGGCTGGGACCCTGGATCGAAGAATCACTCGACGCACATCTTCGAGAAAGTGACCGATGAAGAGAAGGGTAGCGTCTTCCACATTCTTGACGAAGTGGTGTCGCTGAACACTATGCTCAGCATCGAGGATTTCACCTACCTGGTCGTGGAGCGATTGGATTTCTGGACTGAGTACATCCGCGAGCACTGCCACAAAAAAGGCATCGAGGAACGGCACTGGTCTGACCTGAGCGCGTTCAACCAGTTCAGAGGCGCGCTGGGAAACTTCGACCACACAGTCGTCGCGATAGCCTCCGAAGGGCGAATCATGCTACAGGCGAGTCCGCGGGGAAGCGGTCGGAGCACGATCTACAAACGGGTTGACCTGCTCAGGCGGCTGCTGTTCCAGAACCGGCTGTTCATCTCGGCAAGGTGCGTGCAGACGATCAAAATGATCGGGTCGCTGAAGGCTGGAAAGACCAAGGACGTGCCTGTTGAACGAAGCGAGATGGGGCACGTCTTCGATTCGTTGACGTATGGGCTGGCTGGAGAAGCCGTCACGGAGTTAGCGGACAATTGGTCGCCTCGCGTGGATCGGGCTGGAAGCGGGATCGTCTCGGTTAGAATGTAATTGACGCCCATCGTGAACGGTAGGACGTTCGCGGCATGGCCGATCTTGGCTACACCGACAAAGAATCGCCGATGACGTTGCCAGCGGAGGGCAAGGCAGAGAAGACGACGCGGTATCCCGATCTGACGTTGCGCGACGGGAATGTTGCGAAGGTCAAAGGCGAACACCGGGAATGCGAACTCGACGAAGAGTACACTGCAACGGTTCGTCTCCGGGTCAAAGGCATGTCATCCGATGAATTCGGCTCTCGTCTGGAATTCGACGTTCTGAGCATGGACGACTTCGCGCCGGCGGACGGTGGGGCTGACGACGATGGTGACGATGCCGAAGAGGAACCCGCCGAAGAAGCTCCGAAGAAAGCCCCGAAGGCTCTCAGGTACTCCTGATGCGAGGTCAACGCATTCTGGCCAAAATCCAGCGGCAGGACAAGGGCGCGAAGCCGGGTTACACCTACTCCTTCGTCATCGCGGGAAAGAATTTCAGGCTCAAAAGCAGCGCCAACGGGACGGTGTACAGCCTGTGTGACGTGGTTCAAACCATGCCGCAAACGATTGATTGCCACGGAATCGCGAGGCCGGTAATTTGCGTGCTGAAGCTCTATGCAAAAGTACCTGAGCGCGATCTCAAGAAGCAGCGTGACGAACGGCGTTACCAGCAGTTGCTCGGTGGCAAGCTGATGCTGAACAATGATTGATGACCGATTCAAGCGGTATCGAATTAAGCACAGGGACCGAATTTTAGCGCGGAGGAGACTCCGGTACGCGAGGCGTGGGCAGTCCGAAAAGGAAAGAGAGAGGGCTTACAGAAATGTGTACGGCAGAACTTATAGATCGGAGAACAAGAAAAAGATTCAGGCGTACCAAGAAGTTTACAGGCCGGCACACAAGGAGAAGCACGCCAAGCACAGTAAGCGATGGTATCAGGAGAACAAAGAGCAAATGTTGGCAAAGTGCAAAGCGAGGTACGATGCTCTGTCTCCGGAGGAAAAGCTCAAGAGGTCCAGGCAATGCAGATTACAAAATATCGAAAACAGCAGGAGGTTGGCGCGCGCATATTATGAGAGAAGCAAGGATACAAGGGTAACGTGGTCCAAGCTGAATCCTGAAAAGCGCCGGGAGGTCGCGCGAAATTACGCTCGCAGAAATCTTGCCACTCCAAAGGGCCGTCTGAATGGACGCATGTCAACAGCCATTCGCAGGGCATTAAAACATGGCAAGAATGGCAAGCGGTGGGAAGAATTGGTGGGTTACACAGTCCAAGACTTGCGGCGGCACATTGAGGTTAATTTCAAACCCGGAATGAATTGGAAGCGATTTCTAAACGGAGAAATCCACATCGACCATGTAATCCCAAAATCGAAATTTTCCTACGCCAATCACACTGATCCGCAATTTCGGCAATGCTGGGCTTTGGAAAACTTAGACCCGAAGTGGGCGCGGCCAAACCTGAGAAAAAGCGCCAAACTTCTCAAACCGGAACAAATCCCGTTGGGCATATGATTGACCCAGATGTGCTAGAATCCCACGGCGTAACCGTCGAAGCCTTAAAATCGAAATTCACGCAGGACGAATCGGCGTTGGCCAAGGACGAAAAGACCAAGTCGCTGATCAACCTGATCAAATCCAGGATTGGCGAAGGCATCAGCAAAAATTTGCGCGAGTCATCCCATTGGGTCGCCATTGACGCTGCTTTCGACGCCCCGTTCCGACAGATCAGTCCCACACTGGCGAGATCGCTGCTCTCCACAAAGATGGACGATGCCGGAGTGCTGAAGGCGTCCCAGGACTGGGGTTTGACCCATCTCATCAGCGAACAAACCGACGCGCACGGGAAGGTGACGAAGACGATCGACCTGCCGGCGTTCTTCGAGGTGACGGTTCCGGTGGCCAAGGCGTATGCGATCATTCGCAGCGCCACGATCTTCAATCAGCGGAATGTGTATCCCACGTTCAAGTTCGAGCCGGCCCGCCTGACGCTGAAGAACAAGACCCGGTGCGAAATCATCACCGACCGAGTTCAGGGGATGACCAGTCAGTATGGGTACGTCTCGATCATGCGGCAGGCGATCCTGAACAAGATGATCTACGGCACCTGCCTGATGTTCCCGGCCGAATGCTGGCACACCGAGAAGCAAATCCACGAAGACAAGGACGGCAACGAGGAAACCAAAGTCGTCAAGGAAGGGCTTCGTTACAATCTGCCGCACATGTCCCGGGTCGCATGGGATCTCAATTACCGGCTCGGCACATTCAACACCGACACCGGTTGTTCCTGGGCGTTCTATTGGCAAGTCCAGCGCTACGGCGACGTGAAGGACAACGACGCTTATTGGAACACGGACAAGATCACTTACGGCACGGATTGGATGACGCACAGCCCGACGTTCTTCTCGACGCTTTACCCGTGCGTCTGCAAGTTCCCGAATCAAGCGAACCGCGCGCCGAATGCACCGAGCGGTAACACCGGCAATGCGCCGACCGCTGGGGCCGGGGCGATGGACCGGGAATCGGCTGCCGGCTTCTATGCCGCCGAAGAGACCGACAAAGCCGTGACGTTGACTCAGCTTTTCATGAAGCTGAAGCCCAAGAAATACGGCTGGGGCGATTATCCGCATCCGGTCTGGTTCAGGTTCATCGTTGTCAACGAATCCACGGTCATCTATGCCGAGCCGCTGGCGTACTGCCCGGTGATTTACCGGGGGTACGACGCGCATGAAGAGCGTGAATTGAATTCGTCCCTTGTCCTCGAAGCTCTGCCGTTCCAGGATCACATCGGCAACCTGATCTCCCAGCAAATCCTTACCATCAAACAGAACCTGATCGCCGCGGCCTTCGTCAACGAGGACGCTGTCGGCAAGGGCACGATGGACAAGCTCAAGAACCTTGGCCAAAAGCTCTACGTCGAGATGAGCTTCATTCCGTTCTCGGCCAAGTCCGCGGCGTTCGCCGGCAAGGACATCAAGGAAGCGTTCATCCCGGTAAGCTTCCCGCGCCTGGACACGACGGCGATTCTGAACGGCATCCGGACGCTCCTGGACATGATGGAACGCATCCTGGTCATGTCCTCGCAGGAAATCGGCGCGGCGGCGGCGCACGAACAGACTGCCGAGGAAACGCGCGTCATCCAGAGTTCAACATCCAACCGGCTGAACTTCACCGCGTCCTACGACGATGACGCGGACCTAGCTTGGAAGAAGCAGCTCTACGATGCGCTCATGGCGTATGGCGAGGATGAGATGTACGCCCAGATTGAAACGGTCGTCGCTGAGGACGTGAAGAAGACCCTGGAAGATTTGGGGTTCACGGTCGAAGAGGAAGGTGACGCGGGGAAGAACACGAAGACTCTGGTGAAAGGGAGCAAGACCGCGCTGCTTTACGAATCATTCGCCAGCACTCGGGATTCCGGGGACCGCATCAATAACGTGGCGATTGCCAATGCGATGGTGCAACTCCTTCAGGTGGTCCTGACCAACCCCCCGATGTTTGCGGCGATTGGACCCGCGCAGGCGATCAAGATGATCAATTCCATCGCGGACTTCTCAGGTTTTTACAAAGATGCCTTCAAGCTGGAAGTCGTCCCGCACGAGAATCCGGAGGAACAGAACGCGCGGGCGCAGGAGGAAGTCGGCGGGATGCTGGCGCAGTTGAAGCAGGTGCTTGAGAAAGAAATGCAGCAGACTGTAGGCGCGGCAACGCAGCCGTTGGCTGCCGCTTTGCAACAGGTGATGCAGCAGATTCAAGGCATCGGCCAAGCAACGCAGCAGCTCGGTGAAGCCGCCAAACAAAGCGGAGCTGCCATTCCGCAGCTTGCTCAGCAGATGGCCGCGATGCAGGAAGGCGTTCAGAAAGCAATCGCTGGAATTGGCCAACACGATGCACAACAAGACGAAGCCATCGGAAAACTCATGCAGATTTTGCAGGTCGCTGCCGGCGGTGTCCCGCAACCCCAACCAGTCGCTCAACCAATGGTTCCAGCATGAGACGCCACCTGGCCTATCTCAGATACGTGTGCCTTCACAAACGGTACGTCGGCCTGGCTTGTTTGCGCTACGGCCTATGGTGGCGCGCGATCAAGCATGATTGGCAGAAGTTCTTGGCGCGAGAGTGGTTCCCATACGCCCAATCGTTCTACAACGAGGATGGCAGCAGGCGGGACTGGAAGACGCGTGATTCTGTCGAGACCAATCAATTCGATGACGCATGGAATCATCATCAGAAATCCTGCGATCACCACTGGCAGCATTGGCTTCTTGTGACCGACTCGGATGAACCGCGCCACAGACCGCTCATGATGCCGGTCATTTGCATCAAGGAGATGGTCGCTGATTGGGTCGGTGCTGGCCGAGCCATCACGGGCAAGATTGAAGTCTGCGATTGGTATGCGAAGAACAAGGACAAGATATTGTTGCATCCGTCCAACCGGCTGATTGTGGAAGATTTGCTGAAAGATTGGGAACCGCAATCCGGCGTTAAACCGCTCGTGACCGCATGACGCATCCCGCCTACAGTTGTGACGAATGCAGTCAAAAGCATGACGGTGATCCTCCCGTCGTGCTGCATGGCAATTGGAGTTCGGCTCATGGCGGAATCCTTCTTCCACGTCGTGAATACCATTTTGACCGCCAGGAATGCCTTATGCGTTGGCTTGAACGCGCCAAATTGAACGTTCCAAGAACATGAACCTCGTAGAACTCGAACCCGCCCGCGTAAACGCCATCGTCCAATGGTGGCTCAAACCAGAAGCCGGCGACCTGCTCGCCTGCCTTGAGAAGCGGGCGAAGATGGCAATGGTGGAATCCATCGAACTCCGGACCAAGGCCAAGGCCGACAACGACAATCCGAACTATGCCGCCGCCGCCGAGGAAAAGCTTGGCGAGGCAGCCGAGTTTGAGACCACTGTGAAGGTGTTAAAAGCGTTTTTCCCCGACGGCCCATTCATAAACCGAATCGAACTTTGATATGCCAGAAGTAGCTGCCCCTCCCGCAAACGCCCCCGTTCAAGACCTAGGAAAAACCCCTACCCTGCTCGAATCCCTCGCCGGCCAGATGGACATGAGCGACGCGCCGGTGATCAAAGGCCGCGAACTGCCGCCGATTGCGGAGGATGACGGGAAGAAGCCGGAGAAAAAGGAGAAGGCGGAAGAACCTCCGAAGCCCGAAGAGAAGCCGGAGGAAAAGAAGACACGCGAGGAACGCGAAGCTGCCGAACAGGAAGCGTTCAAGAAAGCCGGAGAAGGCATTGCCGAGAAGCTGTTCAAGAAACGCGGCGGGCCTCCAAAGAAGGATGAGGCGGGGGAAAAGGAGAAACCGGCGGACAAGAAGGTCGATGAGGACAAGCCACCGGTCAAAGCCGAAGACAAAAAACCTTCCACCGAGAAACCACGCAAACGGCGACCCTTTCCTCCGCCGAACGCCGCCAATTCGACGTTTATCAGGAACTCGAAGCCTCGCAACCCGACCGTTACAAGGGCGTGACCCAGAAATACCTGAAGTCGCTCACCGACATTCAGGAATACACGAAGACCTGGGCGAAGGAGAATCCCGGCCAGAAATTCAATCCCGACGCCGAAGAACACAACGAATTCTTCGCGCGCATCGAACCCGAAGTGGACGAAGACGATTGGGTGGATGCCAAGGCCAACCTCCGCGCCAGGGACATCTCAGCCCAGGCCGTCAAACCGCTGAACGAGAAGCTTCAGAAGATGGAGCAGGACCGGGCCAGAACCGCTTTGGAACCGTTTGTGCGCCAGAAGCAGCTTGAATCGGTCGGAATGCTCCTGAATGAATTCGATCCGGAGATCGCCGCCGAACTGAACAAACCCGATGGCGCCAAGGCCCTGGCCGAGAAAGACCCGATCACGGCCGGGATCCTGAATCACACCGCCGGAGTCCTGTTTGCCTTGAGCGCTGAAGTTGTCCGGCTCCACGACCCGGGCGCCGGTGTAGAGTTCGACGGTCGCAACGGCGCTCACAAGGAGATCGCCGATTTCATCTTGGAACAAGAGCAACGCATCGCCCGGATGCCCGCCGAAGATCGCGCGCGCGACGGGAAACGCTTCATCGGCCGGCTGGCATACCGGAATCTGCAACCAGACGAAAAGGCCGGCTACTGGTTCCTCGACCAGGACGACATCATCAATTTGCTCGCGCAGAAATACGCGCATCAGGCCAAAAAAATCAGAGACTCAGAGGTCGAAAAGTTCAATGCAACGGCTGAACGGCTCGGTTACAAGAAGATCGACGCGACCAAAACGGCTCCTGGCAAAGATGATAAGAAGCCAGTTCAACCCGCGAAACCAAAGGAAACCGTCGTTTCCCCGGAAGCCACGTCAAAAGCCAGCGTGAAAACAGCGACCGGAACCGATGGTAAACCGGCCCCAGGCGAAGCAGATGTCATTTTGGGTCGGCTCTTCCAAACCGTAAGGTCATAAGGCCAAATCGTTGCGGCAATGATGCCGTCGATTTGCTCCTGATGACCCTATGGCAATCGCGGCAAACATTTTCTCAACCTCGACCGGTGGGCGTTGTCTCCCGGCAATCGGAACATCCCTGTCCTCCTGCGGAACACTGACCAAGTGCTCAATCGTTACCGCGACCCCTTCTGCCCTTGCCACCATCTTCACCGATGGCGAAGGGAACTTCCGCGACATGAGTTCGCTGCTCGCTACCCAGCTCGAACTCAAGATGTGCGGTTCGAGGGTCAACGGCCTCTACGACTTGCTCATGGCCAACGCCAAGCCGATGGGCAAGCTGGTCTCCAAGCAGGCCATCCGCGGTTCTTATGACGAAATCCAGCCGTTCATTCTGGCCAGCCAGAAATCCATCATCAACGCCGAGTACTGGGAGGTCGTCAATTCGATCGGCAACACCACGACGGCCACCTTCTTCGTCATCAACCGCAACAACATCGAGCTGGACCCGCAATGGTTCGTTGTTGGCAACTACGTCTATATCGCCTCGCGCACCGCTGGCGGTTCCTCGGCCCGTACCGCATGGGAAGTCACTCAATGCGTTGCCACCACAAACTCCGGTCTCAATGTCCTGGCCATCACTTGCACCGGGCGCAGCGGCGCTTCCTACAACGCCATCAATACCACGGCCCTGCCGACCCGCGGCGTCCTGGTCCGTGGCACAAACAACATCAACGATTTCGAGCAATGGTGCCATAACCGGCCGGCGCTCAACCCGAACAAGCGCGTGCCGTTCTGGATCCAAACCTCCCGCTTCACGCTCTGTTCCGACCAGCTTTATGAGGAAACTTTCGCCCGCCTCGTCAAGAACAACGAATACTTCCGCATCTTCGGCGACGTCCCTCTGGCTGAACGGAACCGTCAACTGGGTGAAATCGCCCAACGCGAATGGCTCAATTCCTTCTTCTGGAATCCGCGCCTCAACTCCAACCAAACCCTTCAGCTTTACCGTTCGCTTCCTCAAATCTCCACCTATGCCAGTGGCGATCTCTATCTCCCAGGCTCCGAAGGCAGGTGCGTAGGGTTTCGCGCCAATGCGATTGGGGTGTACGAACAACTTTTGGAGTGTGGCAGGGTGTTCGATTTGCAGGGGCAGACGCTCAACATCCTTGAATTCCTAGACCAGATTTATCAATTGGTCCGAAACCGCGATGCGATGGGGTCCAGTATGGATACCCACAGCATCGACATCCTCACCGACACAACGACCGCCTACTTGTTCGAGCTGGCGATGATGGATTATTACCGTAGCCAGTACGGCAGCGACACGATCCGAGTGAACGTTGAACCTGGTTCGATGGATCAGCTTGGGTTCAAGTGGAACAGCTACAAGCTCTTATGGCCGGCTGGTGTCACCTTGAACCTGGTCTCGCACTTTTTCTTTGATGATCTGGCATCTGCCTCCACTACCGCTGGCATGGAGGGGTCTGGACGCTTCTTATGGATACTCGATTGGCCAGGAGTCTGGCCGGGAATCGTGGCATCGAACAGGAAACAGTTCACCAGCGGCGCGCTCGCGGACTTGGCGCGCATCGACGAATCATTCGCGTGCGTCATGGAACGCCCAACGAGCACGGTGACGCTCAACTCAACGACGTGGACTGCGGTAGTAGAATGCCCGGCCAACAATTTGGTGATCGAGAACTTTGCGAGCATCAAGCCTGGAACTACTGCCAAGGTTGGAGTGTATTCTGACCTGTATCAAACCTACTGATTTGGCGCTTGCGCCGACACGAGCCGGGCTTCGCGCCCGGCTTTTTTGTGAAGATAAAGCTTGATCCAATTTCGCTTTTGGTTATCGTGTGGCCAATGACGCTATGCGAAGGAAAAACCCCCATGCAGTTGCTCTTGGAAGGCTCGGTGGGAAAGTCGGAGGACTCTCAAGGTCGGCCAAAAAACTCCGAGCCGTCAGGCGAAACGGGAAGCTCGGAGGACGCCCAAAAAAGAAGGCTGCTAACCGCAGCGCGCCAAAAACGATGGCGCCAGAAACATAAGGAATCCGTCAAGCGGCAGAAGCGAAGGTACTATTGGCGTCACCGGGAACGAATGATTCGCAATCGGAAAGAGAGATACTTTAAGGAACACGGGCCTCGCAAAAAAATACACGGGCGAACGATTTCCGAGAAAATAGAACGGAAATCAGCCTATGACGCTCAGCGCATCGCCGCATTACTGAGCAATCCGGAAACTGCCGAAGAATACCGCGCCAAGAAAAAAGCATACATGGCGAGATGGATGGAAGGTTTGAAATCGGACCCGGAGCGCCTTGCGGAATTCAACAAAAAGATTCGCACTCGACGACGGCTGCGATTTCGGACAAATCCAGAATTGCGAGTGAAGTCAAGAGCGGCAACGCGAGCATGGCAAGATGCGAACCGGGATCGCGTGATGCAATACCAGACCAACCGCTACAGGAATAACCCGCAAGTCAATCTGGCGGTCAGAGCGAGGAATGGCGTTCGTCGAGCGTTGCGATACGGAGGGATTAAAAGGCCGTGCAGGACGATTGAGCTTCTAGGTTGCTCGTGGGGTGATTTTGTAGCCCACACCGAACGATTGTTCCTGCCCGGCATGACGTGGGACAACATGCACCTTTGGGAGATCGACCACGTCAAAGCGCTTTCAAAGTGGAATTTAACTGATCCGGTGCAGTTGGCGGCTGCTTGCAATTTTCGCAACCTGGCTCCGCTTTGGGCGGAAGACAATGCGCGAAAAGGCAACCGCGACCCGATCTCACAACCCGCTTGCGTCCCCGCGTCCGAACCTGCACTCTCGACGCCATGAAAGCATTTTGGCTCAAAGAGTTGGTCAATCAAAAATTGTTCCTCCCCAACGGCGCGCCTGTGCCATTCGAGGACGTGGGCGGAAGCTACGGAATTCTGGCCAGTGAAGACCCTTACATCCAACAGGAGATGGCCAAGGCGATCAAGACGCACACGGGCGGCGTCATCCCCCTCACTGAGGCCGAGTATAATTCATGGCTGGCACAAAAAAAAATCTCTCAGTCCTCTTTGGGATCATCGCCAGTGCGGGACAGGGAGAGTCTGGGGCCAATCCCGTTTCAACAACTTCAGGCCATTCGTGCTGCGGGCGCAGCCGCCGTCGGTAGCACAGTGGTTCCAGGTCCGAACGTGATTTCTTCTCCGAACCAGGCGCAGCAGCAGGCGGGGCAGCAACGCGTCGAACCTTTGAGCATTCCCTCAGAGTTCAGCAAGCCGCGGGTAGGTAAAATTCCTAGGGCACCGAGTCCGCCAGCGCCGTCCGGGCCGTCACCTTTGCCATGAGAATGACCAGAGACGTCGCATGATGGTTACCTTCCAGCAGTTCAAACGCGATATTTTCACGCTCGTTTTCCCGGATGGAATGGCGGAACACAGAGTACCTCTGTTCCGCAATTTTGTGGTTAACTCTCTCATCCAGATGCAAACCTTTTGCGAGAGCTACCAACTCACAAACGTTAATTTCTACGACAAGGACCAATGTTGGGAGGATTGCGGCTTGTCCATTGTTCAAGGTTGTCGAGGGCAACAGGGCGCGGTTTACGCGTTCGACCCATCGTGCCGATGCCAACGATATTTTTACGAGGCGGTCTCGCTGGAAAAGATGGCGTGCCTCTACGAGCGATGCCGGTGCGCGCAATCGACCGCCTGCTGCGGACAGTCAACCTCGTTGAGCGTATCGCCGTACACGCAGAATCCGGTTTACTGCGGTGACTACGTTGGCGGCAATGATGGATGCTCGCCGCCTCGTCTGGAAGCGCAACCAGAAGACCCTTGCTCATTCAAATTGTCGGAACGTTATTTCGCTGTTGGTCCAGGAAACAAAATCTGGCTTTACCCGCGGTGGCCGTGCAGTTGGATTCTTGGCGTCCACTTCAAAGCCATCCGCCGTTCCTACCTCGACAACGATTACGTGTTGGACGATGACGATTTGAAGGATGCTGTCGCCTGCTACGTGGAGAGTGAAGTGGCGCGGCGGGTGGACAAGGACCAGGCGACTGCTGACAAGCTTTACGCCGATTACCGGATGAAGGCGGGCGACATCATCTTTCGCGAGGAACAGGACTTGAAACCGCGCGCAACGAGGATTTGCATTGAAGGACTAGACCTGTCCGAGTTGGTGCAGATTTACCCGGACAACCCGTATCCGACTCAGGTTGGCCAGGTGTGCGCCGAAGAAACAGGTGTGGCGACGGTGGAGACTTTCCTGAACGCTGCGCAGACGTTCGTTGCTGAATGCGCTGAAGGGAACACCGGCGAACCGATTGAAGTGACGATTGCTGCCGGGGCGTATAGCTCGCTGGTGTCGCAGGAAGACGCGAACGCATTGGCTCTTGCAGCGGCGACCGAACAGGCGCAGGCCGCTTTGGAATGCACGCCAGTCGTTTCGACGCCGGTTCTGCTCCTTGGAACCGCATCTGCGACCGACAACATCCTGGTGAATTGGACGCAGGGGATCGAGCCGGGTACGAGCGAAGTCTGGAAAAGCATCAACGGCGGGGCTTACGCGCTGCTCTCCACGGTTGACGGGTCGCTTCTGCAATATGCCAATGCGGGATCGGCAATCCCAGGCGGCGCGGTCTGGTGCTATAAGGTGCGCGGGATCAACGGAGCGACCGAGGGCGACTTTTCAAACATCGGTTGCGCGGTGCGGGATTACGTCATACTCGGCACAACCGCGAGTCAACCGACCTACATGCTGGCTTTCGGCGATATTTACTGCGACGACAATCTCAACGTCACGTCGCTGAGTTACCCCGGGTTGCTCCGGATTTACGGGGCGCTCGATCTCGACAACACGTTACGTCTGCAAGCGCTCAATCTGAACAGCTTGATCTCAATCGGCGGGGCGTTTGGAATGGCTTCAAGCGGCTCGTCTTCCGGCACTCCATTGGCGGTGCTCAGTTTGCCGGCCTTGGTGTCGATCGGCGCCGATTTCACTCTCACGTTTGCTGAAATCACCACGCTAACCCTGCCGGTGTTGGTTTCCGTCACTGGTGACATCCTCTGCGATGACTGCCCGAACTTGGTCACGGTCTCAATGCCAAACTTCGTAATGAGTAACGGCAGGACATACGCCTTCGATAACTGCAAGCTGAACGCGGCATCGGTCAACCACATTTTGGCCAGAGCCAGGGCGAGTCCCGGGCTTACAACCGCGCAGCTTTATCTGGATTCTGGAACGAACGCGGCCCCTTCGGGCCAGGGGATCGCCGACAAGGCCGCGTTGATCCTCGCCGGGAACACTGTGACGAGTAACTGAACATGCCGGCCCCAATTCGCCCATCCGAAATCTGCGCCCTTGTACCCAGCGGGACTTCGAGTCTCTGCGATCGGATGCTCAAGGTGTTCCTTCAGCTTCCACGCAAATTCTGCGATCTTGCATCCTATCTCTTCAACGAGGATGGCACGTTGACCGAGGCGTTCATCCGGGAAGTTGCCGTTCTTCCGGTTGGGATGATCGTGCCGCAAGCCACGACCGTTGTTCCAAACGGCTGGTTGCTTTGCGACGGACGGGAAGTCTCACGCGCCACTTACCCGCAACTGTTCGCCGCACTCGGCACGACCTATGGCAATGGCGATGGCAGCACATCATTCAATCTTCCTGACTACCGCGGACGTTTTCTCCTGGGCAAGAGCAGCACGCGCAGCATTGGCGACACGGGCGGGGAAGAGACACATCTGTTGACCGGGGCCGAGAGCGGCACAAGCGCGCACACGCACACCGTCTCGCAAATTCGTTGGAGCGCTACGCATGGCTTCGACAACAGTGCCGGCGGTGGCGACGGAATCACAGATGCATTCACTCCGGTAACAGACCCATCGGTTGCTGCGGACGCGTTGGTGCCGCACGCAACCATGCCGCCGTTCGCGGTCGTGTGCTGGATCATAAAGTACTGATTTGGTTTGAAGCGGAATGCTGGCGGCGTAGAATCAGCCATGCCAATAAACGGACAAGTGCCGAACGCGAAGGAGGCGGTACGAAATGCCGTCTAGTTTCAAGTTGGTTCCGGTCTCCCCTCTTACAGGAATTTTTGACCAGAGAAGTTTGGCAGATCAGACCGGGGCCGGTTCATTCAGACTGGTTCGTAATTTTTCAACGCGATCCATAGGAAAAAGATGCCGCAGAGGTGGCTGGGTCAAGCTGCTGGACGGCGTCAACGCCAGTTACAACAACGAAGACCTCCACGACTCATTACTTGGCCTCCAAGAATACTACGTCGGCTACTCAGCCTTCCTCACCGGCGGGGGCGCGTTCGACCATTATTTCTACGATCTCTACTGGCCATCAGGAATGGTCGGAGCATACAACCTGACGCCGGGCAGCGGTCTGTTCTGTGGTTACGCATACGATTCTGGTCTGCCAATTGGTCCAAGGACAAACGAGTGTTTCGCTTACGACCTGTTCATCGGTTATCCGTATCACGCCGGGCAAACGCCTTGGAACGCCTGCACGGTCATGGGCGAAGCGTCGTATCAGGGCAGTTACTACAGCGTCGCCTGCAACCAAACGGCCGATGGCGAGTTCCAGCAAGGCTACGGATACGGGCAGGTGTACGGTGCCTACGATGCAGTCTTCGGATACGAGTACTTGTATTGTGGTGAGAACCCGCTTGTGCGCGGAGGTTGCCGTGAGGCCATCACTTACCTGGCAGAGTTCAGGAGTCCGCGCAACTTCCGAAAGCTCATCGCGGGAACAAAGAGCAGGCTCTACTCACTGAACGAGCGCACGGGCAACTGGCGGATCCTTGCGGATGGTCTTGGAGGAACAGTTGACACGACGCTCGATTGCACCGGCTGTTCGCAGCGGCGCTTCCTCTCCGCGCAGATGGACAACATCCTTGTCCTTTCGAACGATTTTGACCAGCCGCTCTGGTGGTATTTCGATGATTCACCGCAACCCGGCGACGGCTCCAACTGCGACCTTTGGAGCGCGCGACCGATTCCAGATTTGCAAGATTTGAACATCACCAAAGTCGGGTGCCTTGCCCAGTTCAAGGGGTTCATGTTTTTGGCCGACGTTGAACAGGACGGTTCTTACTACCCGCACCGCGTCATCTGGTCCGATTACAAAAACCCGATCTCGTTCATTCCGACAAACGATTCACTGGCCGGATTTCAGGACATCGGAAGTGGCGAACGGATTCTGCGTTTGGAAGTCCTTGGAGATTATCTCTACTGCTTCTCCGATCAGGCGATTCATCGTGGATCGCTGGTTTCTTCCGGTGAAGTCTTCAACTTCGAGACGATCTATCGCGGGCCGGATTCTCTCAAATACAAGTTCTCACTGGTGAACACCGGGGACGAAATCTTCTATTTGTCCGAAGACAAGATCATGCTGATGACGTTGGCCGACGCCTCACCGATCGAAGTAGGTTGGATGCGGGCGACGTCACCGGTCATCTTCGCCGGCATCGACGAATTTGAAACGTCGTATGCCGCTCTCAACAACGACGCCTGCGACCTGGTCACGGGCGGTTACAACAGCGTTTTGAAAGAACTCTGGTGGTCCTGGCCGACGGGTGATGCGACGTGCCCAACCGTTTCGCTGGTGTTCAATCTGACGCGCGGGCAGGAAGCGGCGGACCTTGTCGATCACGGCTTCTCCGCCTTCTGCGTTTACGAATCCGACCGGCTGCCGACTGTGGCGGATTGGCTTGAAGAACTTGGCGTCTGCGACCGTAGCGAACTTCCGCCGACCGTAAAGGAGGGCGAACCGACTGAGAGCGATGTTGTGGCGACGGGCGAACCGACGAGCATTTGGAACGAGACCGAGAATCCCGACCTGCCGGCTGATGCGAATTCGTTGTGCGCGGCTTTGGCGAACAAATACCCGGAAGACTTCTGCCAGTCGTGCAGCGGGACGAAACGATTCGTGATGGCCAGCGCGACGGATCGGACGTTGAAGGAGTATCGCGATGACGTGTTTTACAGGGAACGATTGGACGGCAACGTGTACGTCTTCGATGGTTTCGATTCCATCATCGAGTCAGGGTCCGAGAGCCTTCGGATTGACCAGGAGAAAAATGTCAAAGGTCTCAAAGTAGAATTCAAGGCGGCGGCTCAAACGACTCCGAACACGCTCTACGGCTGGCTCGGCTTCGGCGCCGAAGCGAGTTGCATGAGCTTCAAAAATTTGAGGAACGTCGCTCCGGACGGAATAATTGAAGCCGGTGTCCCGCTCCGGTGCCTCTCGGACTTTGATGCTGCCCAGCACGCGGCAAATCAAACGAGGCCGGGTGTTCCTGGGTACTTTAATGCAAGTCTAAGAGGCAGATTCTTAGCGTACCGATTGGTCGTGCGTGGAACAGGCGGCGCCTTCTGCATTTCGAGCGTGCAAATGAACGTCGCGAAGGCAGAAAATTAAACGCCATGCCCGACAACAAACACAAACTGTTGCTGACGGCGAAGAAGGCGTCCACCGCCCCGGTCGCGTCTCCGGTCGTCTCTGCTCCTGCAACCCGCCAGCGAATTGTTTTCGAGCAAGGCGTCGAACCGACAGCCGCGCTTCCAGGCGATGTCTGGGTGGAATCCCTTGCGCTTCCTGAGCGGACGGTATTCACTCAGGCAACAGCGCCCACAGAAGCGGTCGCGGGGGACGTGTGGGTAACTCCTTAAAACTATGCCTGACGTAAAGCTCAAATTACCGAACGGACAGTGGGTCTCTCTGATTGGACCAGGCGGGGCAACCGGATCGGCTGGCAGTGCCGGCGGTACTGGCGCGACTGGCGCTGAGGGGCAGGCTGGCCAAGATGGTGCGGCTGGTGCGGCCGGAAGTACCGGCGCCCAAGGTCCGCAGGGCGATGCCGGAGCAGCCGGGCGATCAATAGTCGTGTTCGACCAACCCACCGAACCTGGCGCGGCCTTGGCTGGAGACATCTGGATCGTTCCTTAGCCCATGCCGGACGTCAAGCTCAAGCGTCCCGACGGCACATGGGTTTCCTTGGTCGGTCCACAGGGGGGCGCTGGAATTCAAGGCATTCAGGGGCCGGCTGGTCCAGCACTGGTTTCCGCCAGCGCGAACCTCGTTGCCAATGTCACCATGAT
>Ga0193736_1000050_pt1 | contig 22947 bp, 36 predicted proteins | sample L2m1metaG_FD_160566 | JGI IMG/M metagenome (GOLD analysis project Ga0193736, IMG submission 160566) | Soil microbial communities from a riparian zone of the East river system, Colorado, United States - L2m1 | ecosystem: Environmental > Terrestrial > Soil > Riparian zone | place: USA: East River... | reverse complement strand
CCGTGGTCGTGAATGGCCGCATTGCCGTTGGCATCGAGGAATCCGGTACGGCCTTCACCACTTGGGCGCGACCATACTTTTCCGCCGACAACCCCGTTTGCAATTCGGCGTTCTCGCCTTGCAGTTGCGGGACATTGAGCCCCTTCAAACGCGGATCGAAATGAATGCCGATCAACTTGCGAGAATCTTCGTCCGGTTCATATTCATTTCCCGGACTTGCAAGAATCTCGCGAGCATCGACAGGCTCGACGTACATAACGCCGCCCGTGGATTCCAGCGATTTTTTGTGCGCTTCGTCATCGCCGGTGTAGCGCAGTGCAATTTTCGGCATAGTGATTCCCCTTTAGTCTTTCGCGACAAAAATCGTGGCGTTGATGGAAGGCGTGGTGCCGCCGACAGTGTTGTGGGCGCGAATATAGCGATAGGTCGTGCCGCCCTTCACGTTGGAGAACGGAAGATCGACGCGGCCCGCCGCCGTCACCAGCACTGCGGCCAATTCAACCGGCGTGGCGAATCCGATTGCTTCCGCGCCTTGAATCGCAACGCGATAGGTTTCGTCGCCGGTCACAGTGTCGATTGCGGAAGTATCGATAACAGCTTTTGCGTTGCCGACACTGGCAAGACCGACATCGATTACGCGAGCCGAGCCGCCGACTTGCGCCGCGCCGGTTGCCGTTACTGCGCCTGCATCTTTGAGCAACAGCAGGTTGTCATAAGTGTTTTTTGACATGACATCAATTCCTTTTCAGTGTTCGCGATTACTTGACCATCGCGAGGTTGCCGATATGACGCAGGCGCGCAGCGGCGCGGCCATGCATCGCGACTATGCCGGTGAACCATTCAACCCGCGTGCGGAACACTGGCGCGGCTTGCAGTTCGCCCATATCGCGAACATCCATGCCGCCGTTTTGAATGCCGGTGATGCGGCCCGGCCCGAGCGACAGGACATAGATCGAGGTTGCGGTTGCAGTACCCGACGCAGCGGCTTCATCGAACGGAAGGATGTCATCACCGCCGTTCGCGCCATAAGCGACAAGGATCGGAAGATCGTTGTATTGCGTGACGCGCCGACCGAATGCATCTTTGTCGTAAGTGATATATCCGCCGACAGCGGTATCGCGTGCGGCAGTCGTGAATTTCCGGCGCATTGCCTTTGACATCAGCAAATGCGTGGGATTGTCCACTGCGTCAATCACTTCATCGAGCATCCCGAGTGAGAGTGCCGCGCCGTTCGCCGTTGCTCCCGCAGAAATGACTTGCGAGCCTGTCAGGCGTACTTGCAATCCATCGAATTCACGCGGATTCGTTGCCGAATCGCCTTTGATGAATTTCGCCGTCCAACCGGCTGCGAGTGCCTTGACTTTCAGGCGTTCATGCGTTGCGCGCACGCCTTGACCTTGCGTCTGGATGATGAATCGGTCAACGTCCAAGTCGCCGCCTGCGATGACAAGCGCCTCGGTCACTGGATTCACGATACCAGTAGATTCCGGGAATGCTTCGTTCACGCCACGGAAAGAGATACCGGGCAGAGATGCTTCACGGTTGTATTTCAAGGCGTTGCCTTGAATGTCATCGAACGGCAGCACTTGCAAAACATCGCTTTCTTGCGCGAACATTTCGATAATTGCCGACCGCACTACGTCGCCGCTTGAGAGTTTTGCGGCCTCAACGAGAGTCAGAGCCATTTGAAATCACCTTGTGGGTTAGTACCCTAGTGACGCAACGAAGCATTTGCGCGTGCTTGCGTGATACGTTGTTCGGGCGTTAGGTTTGGATCAATGATTACGGCTTTGCCGTTTACCATGGTGCCTGTTGCACCTGAACCCTGAGCCCTCGGCCACAGGTGAGGGGCGGTTTCGCGCAACCCTTCGGCCCATTCAACGGGCGTTAGGGGCGTTTTGCCGTCCTTACCGAGAACAACTTCGCCGTCCTTCATTGCGACAACTTCGCCATCCTCGTTGATCGTCCATCCCGCCCCTTGGGCGCGAAGAACTATATCTTCCGTTGCTTCCGGCAGCGCGCCGGTTTTGTTCGCGGCCTTGAGAACGGCTTCGGCAGTAGCGCGTTGCGCCAGCTTTGCGTTTTTCGCCTCAAGTTTGTCCGCACGTTCCTTTTCGATATTGACTTTCTTTTCCCAATCCTTCGCCATTCTTTCGGTGCGATTGTTTAAGACTTTATCTATCTCGCCCTTGGCGATTAGTGCGGCCTCTTCTTCGTCACCGAATTTTTTCAGGATGTTGCGTACTGCCTCGGGGTCAATGCCTTCAAACTTTTTCAGTTCGTCTTTCAGAGTCTTTTGCGTTGCAATCAATTCTGAGTTTTTGGATTTGAGTCCGCCGACTTGCGTTGATACCGCAGTATCGATCATGGATTGAACTACTGGCTGTAAATTCTCGGGAATCTCTGGCGGCGCAGACGGCGGGGGAACGGTTCCTCCACCAGCAGCACCCGGTTCCGGCGATTGAAGTCTTGCAAGTAGGCGTTGTTTCCACAAAGGCATTTGTATCCCCTAAGGATGGTTAAGAGCTTAACTCTAAATCGTGATTAATGCATCACTTTCGTTAATTCCGGTGCAACATCGGAATGGCGAGATTATTGCACCAGCACTGACCGCATATGTTTGCGTAAAGGATCGTCCCGCCTATAGCTTTCCCGTTTTTAATTTTGCGCCCACTAAAAATAGTTGCGGAGATTTGTGATCCGCATCGCGGACATTGCAGGACACCAGGGGATCGCGGAGTCTTCGCCCGTAGCAATGCCGCCTCCTGCCTAGAAGGGGAGCGCGGCGGAACGAGATGCATGCCCGGCCTACTCAAAGTAGTTCGGATATTTATTTCTCAGTTCTGCTAACGTGAGTTCTTCGCCTTGTGCGGAATACAAATCTCGTAAGGATAAATTCCCCTCGCGGAATTGTTCGGCGCGAGTTGCCCCTAGCACTTCGTTTTGCCGGGCCTTCGATTGGTCTTTCAGCCAATCCTCATAAGTCGTTTTCTCAGGAACCGTGCCATCCATCGATGCGCGTTCGGCTGCACTGAATTCGTCAACGTCAACGCCTAGTTGCCGCCAGGATTTTGTGAGCATGACGCGGGTAGATCGGCATTGCCAATGCAACGCGCCAGGACCAGCACCCCATGGATAGTTGTGACCGACAGGCTTGAAATCCATGTCGTATTCCATACCATCGCGCACTTGGCATTCAGGCGTTGTGCGAGTGTCAAGCGTGGACACCCATTGATAGCCGCGACCTAGATCGGCATTCGCAGAAAATACCTTTTGCTTTGCGAATTCCGCAGTATGCGAAATCGCGGTACGAACCACTGCCGCCGCATCACGACGCGTACTTTCCAAAATGCCATCTGCATATCCCTTCGATCTTGTTCCGCGCAGATCGCGGACGATTTGATCCGTTGTTCTCGCCTGCACAAATCCATCAGCAATCGTGCGACGAATCAGCGTGGCTTTCCACGATGCTTGATCCTTGAGAAATTCTTTGAGTAATCCACCTTGAAAGGGCCGCGACATCGCAGCGGCATACACCTGATCCACGTTGACTTTTGCCACGGGAAAAGCTGGGGGAAGAGTTTCGGCCAGCATACCTTGCTGAAACCGGACTTCAAATTCATTGAGTTGTCGCAGTTCTAAAGATAAATCGTCATTCAAAACTGCATACGCTTGATTGTTTAGCGCAATTGTCGATTGCAGCATTTCTTCAAGACGTTGCACAGTGAACCGCTCGGGGTCCATGTACGATAGCTTGTCAATCAGTTGCGTGAATAGCGCGGCATCGGATCGATTCAATGTCGCAATCATTCGGTTCACAACATTCGTTGTGTACGCACGCAGGTTGACCGCGTGATCAATTTCCTTATCCCGAATTTTGCGATTAACGCTAACCATCGTCGCCCGCCATCATGCCAGCAGCGAATGCTACACCAACCGCGTCTTCTAGTTCCTCGATTTGCTTATCTCTATTTCGCAATTCGCTTGTGAGTCTTTGCACTTCGGCAAGGGCCGTTGCGACATCAGAAAGGGTTGCGCCCACTGGTGATTCACTTGGCCGGGCGGGTAGCACTGCACCACCAGTAGCCATGGGCCGGGCAACCGGAACAACCGTGGGCGCAGGCTCGATTATAGCGGGCGGCGCGGGGGCTTGCGTAGGCGCGGGCGGTGCCTCTATGAGCCCCGTTCTTTGCGCGGAAAGAATCGATTCTTGGGATGGTTTTCCCGGAACCGTTTTCGTTACTGTCCGCGTCTTGACAATAATCTTGCTAGTTCCGCCCGCAACACCTTCGCCAGATATACGCCCAAATGCGGGAAGACCATTAAGGAAATATAAGCCAGGGTCAGCCACCGACGAAAGGGATTGAATTGCGCGTGTAGAGGTTCCTGATGTTTCATACGATCCCGCCATTGCATCGCTGAAAATAATCTTGAATATGGCCCCAAAGGAATTCGCGCCTGTGAGTCCATATTCCCCAAATGACGCGAGCGAATTTATTTGCGCGCCACCATATGCATCATATCCATCTATCCCATATTCGCCCGAGTCCGCAACGGAAACTCTATCGTGATAGGCCCATGCGGCAACGCCTTCTAGGACATACGATCCGCCTTCGACAAGTGTTGATTGCTCGGTAGCATCCGCCGCGCCTTCCTGTGCATAGCTTCCGGCTTCCGCATTGACCGAATAAGTCGCGGAAGATTTTGCATTCACTCCTACTAGATCGTATGCGCCAGGGTCAGCAACCGAAACGATATACGATTCGATCACGCCTTCCGCATCAACGCCTACAAGAGCATAATCACCAGGATCAGCAACAGAATTGAAATGAACATATCCAAACGCTTGCGCACCATTAAGCGAATACGAACCGGCTTGCGTATTCGCTGCGCGTATTATATTTGCCGTTGCTGGATTGCCATTCTGTTGATACGCACCCGGCGATTCCCCCTCGATATTTTCGACAAAATCAAACGTGGATTCTCCCACTTGGGAATATGATCCCGGCTGCGTATTTGCGCCGCGAGTAATCTGATATGCGCTTGCGGTTCCCGAATATGAATATGTTCCCGGCAAAGTGTTCGCCGCGAATCCCTTATTGCCTGTTGCGGCCTCGCCCGTGAGCGCATAGGTTCCCGCACTGGCAATCGCCGCCACGTTGCGTACACCTGTCGCAGCAACGCCTGTGAGCGCATATGTGCCGGGCTGCGCATCGCTATCTGTGACAACCGCAGGCGGCACTACGACACCAGTAGCGGCAACACCAGTTAGGGAATACGATCCCGATTCTGCATTCGCTGCGCGATTCTTTACCGCCGTTGCGGCCACTCCCGAAACTACATACGATCCGGGATCAGCAGTTGAATTCGTTACTGCACCACTGACGCTCGCCGCAGTATTCAGACCATCGAATTTCGCAATCTGCGTGACAGTTGTGGCTGGGTCCGTCCAAATGAATAGCGAAACATAGTTATTTTCAAAAACTCCATTACCTAGCGTATTTGTCGCTACTGAATGACGATTGACCCAATCGCTTTCTATTGGAGGATTGCTTGCGGATTCCGGCGCACTGCGCCAATAGAATGTTCCGTTATCTTCCTTGTATCCGAGCCATCTAAAAGTGTCTTGATTATTCCAATAGTCAGTTGTTGGCGTAGCAAGACCAGCACCCGGCTTTGCACAAACAACATTCCCATTAGCGAAGATAAGCCACTGCGGCCCGCCGCCTGTGTCGCCTTCAATCGTGATATAGGTTTGAAGATTGCCGGTACTGCCTGCGTCACGCGCCGCTTGTGGAATCTTGACAAAGCAAGTGCTATTGAGAATAGAGTAATCAGCACCATCGGAAATAATTTGCGCTTTGTTTGCGGCACCGGCACTTGTGAGAGCGAATTCGCCAACACCACCAGTGAAATTCACCGTGCCATTGGTATTGAATTCCGTCCATTTATTTGTATCGAGTGCCGCCTCGAAATTCTCTGTGAGTGTCGAAATTGCTTTTGCTGGCCGCAGCACGATTGCGCGAGCGGCCCAGGAATCAGCAGCAACGGCACTTCCTGTTGTCGATACTGCGGCATTGAATGCGCCCGATGTCCAATTTTCTTTGTGGCCCGATCCAACAACTGAATCGTTTGTGTCCGCATCGAATCGAGTCAGGACATCGGTTAAATCGGTGAATGTGTAGTTCGCACCAGTTCCCGCAGCACCAGCACCAAAGATTACCGGCCATGCGCCAGCAGTTGAAGGCGTGATCGATGGAGGATCGGGCCTCGATGTTCCCGTGCCTGTCGCAGTGGTGGAAGTGACATCATCAGGATTACCGGGGGCAACGCCTCGATAGACGCGCACTGTGTACGATTGCGCATCCGCAGTATTGCCTGTTGACGGGAGAGTGAAAGCAGTATCAGGCGTTGCACCCATCCGCTTTCTAGATACATCCATCGATGTATCGAACGTGGTTCCGTTTGCGTTTAATTGACCATACGCAGCAAATCCCGCTGGCGTTGTGATTTGACATGCAGGCGTTCTTCCCGCAGTGCCAGTAACAACTTCAATGTAAACAGTATCGCCAGCTTTCGGTACAGTGTCGCCAGTATCGCCGCCTGTCAGTGCGTAGTTAACAGAGAGCGTGGAGTTCGCACCCGCACGCCCGCCGACCATCCCACCGACATACTGGATCGCCACGGAGGATTACGAATCGGTGAAGATCGTACCCGGCGAAGCGTTATTGAATTTGACGACAAACGAATCGCCATCCGCAAGGTTCACTGCGGCACCATGATCCCAAAACGCGACGAGGTTATCGCTCGCAGCGGTATCGTTATAGAGAACGTAATAGCGGAATGCTGCAATCGCGCCGCCTGATGCAGTGAACGTCACCTGATTCGCTTGAACCGTGACAGTGCCGCTTGTTTCCGAAATCGATACACCAGTGAGCGCAGCACCGCCCGCAGTGTATCCGTTGCCAGCAGAAATTTGCGTGATGTCGGTCAGGATCGAATTGCCTTGCGATGGGGCAGTATTCGATAACGCCAACTTGAATGTATGCGAGCCCCAATTGTGGACCGCACGATTCTTTTGCTCGGCGTAGTCGTGGAATTTGGTATATGCGGCCATTTCAGATTACCTTTCATCATCGGTGGAAGTGACTTCTAACTCATAACCGTTTGCGGTTTTGATAAGTTTGCCTTGCTTATTTCCCGCCGCCTTTTCGACTATGACATTCATCGATGGTAGCGTGACACTCGGGGGATTGACTGTGATCGCTGGCGATTCGACATTGATCGATGGAGAATCCACATTCACAGTGGGCGCGGCCACATTGATAACCGGCGCAGGATTCTCGATATTGATAATCGGCGCGGGGAATTGAATTGAAGCAAAGCCAGCGCGAATTGCCTCGATGACAGGACCAATATCGAATGGCACTGCCTCCATCGTTGCAGGCGTTGGCTGGCGTGGAGTGACATCCTCGACCATCTCTGTGCGTTGACGCGCAGGAGGTTGCGGGGGATTCAACGGAACTACGTTCGATCTTTCGCCGCCTTGAGCATCAGCGCGGGATGTCGCGGCTTGCCTCTCATTTGCATCAGTATCGCGAGATACGGAATCGCCCATGATGGGAGGTTTCTTTCGAGATGGGAAACCTCTTTGAGTGCGTTCGATTTGTTCTTCTCTTGTATCTCCGGGCGGCAAATCTGGCGGTTCGTCATCGTCGTTGGAGGGTCCATTACTAGGTCCGGTCTGTTCGGGAAGAACGCCTCCATTCGGCCCGTTACTTGGCCCGTTGGAGATAGCCACGTTTCCACCCGCGCCCGGCGCACCTTTCGGGCCTCCAATCGCAGGCGTACCCGGTGGCGTGCCCGGCATACCCATAAGCCCAAGGGCCGGGCCTTCGGTTGCGAGCGAATCATCGATTTGTTCATTGTCTCTCTCCGTTGGAATGATTCCAATTCTGCGATAGAAATCGCGAACATCGTCCTTCGCAATAATGCCTGTCTGCCAGGACTTGACCAATTCTGCCATCAGTGCGGAATCAGGCGACATGCGCGTAAAGTCCTGATTGATTTTGAATGTGGCCGCAGCATCGAATGTTTCGCCCATATCGAGATATTGTGCAGCAAACCAAAACGCACGTTGATATGCCTCACTCACATTCGATACGCACAATGAAAGAACGGAGGTTGTTGCCTCTCTATCGTTTTCATCTTCGGTTGCCGTGCGTGATCCGCCCTTGCCTGTCGCCTCAATCATGCGCGCACCAATGGCAATCATCTGCGCTTCCTTTTGATCCATCGCCTCTTTCACGATTTGATTGGGTTGCGCCTGTGCATATCCGAATGTGGAATGTTCGGGAAGCAAGATCGGAGTGCGCGAACCTACATAAAGTGTTTGTCCTGTCTTGACTATTGATCCATCGGGATATGTGATTGTCGGATTTTCCAAATGATCGCGCCAATCTTCGGTAAGCCCCGTAATGTATGGCTGCACTTGACCGACAAAGAAAACGGAATCTTCGTAATCGGCTGAATTTCGGAAATGCGCGAGATTTACTTGCGCCAATCCATAAAGCGGAGATACGTCTATCGATCCATCATTGTTTTGCGAACCAATAAACGTGAACGGGATAAACGTGAGCGGCTTGCCGCGTGAGCGCAACACAATCGATGGTGCCTCTTTATCGGTACCAGCATTGAATGGGACGATTTGCTTTTGCTTCTCGCCGCCCACACTCGGATCAGAATCACGCCACACTCGCACGTTGCATACACCCGACCCTTGATCAAGATATACCTCACGCCATTGCGTGACTTTCTTCAATCCCCATTCCCCATCTTCCTCTTCGACTTCTTCCTCGAAAACAATCATCGATAGCGTTGATTTGCCTCCAACGATTGTGTATCTCCAATTGATAATTGACTCCGCGCTATATGACTTGATAACGGGCCTTCCTAATTCTTCGGCCCAATCGACATACAACCCATGCCGCCCGATTTGCACGTTGCTACCTAACACCGATTGGGATTGCTGATATAGCGATACGCCCGCACCATCGACATCCTCTGTCATGTCTTCCATCTTGCCGGGTAAATCGACAGTCGGATCAACTCGATATGCAAGGCCCGTTAATCCTTCAAGCGTGAACGATGTTGCCGGGAACCATACTGCGCGTTGACGATATGCGTTATTGCGCGATACGTTCGCAAGACTTTCATCGTGACTATTCAAATATGGGAGATAGTTTCCTGCGCGCAAAACTTGATCGCCGGATATGACATCGCGAACAACTTTCCATCTTTGCTTTACATCATCGGGGATGCGATTGAAAGCCACTGTTGCCGCGATGTTTGCCTTTTCCATGATCGTCCTATGCGTTCGTCGCGTGACCTGCATTTATCGACATTGCGCCGCGTGCGCCGACACCATCCAATACCCGATAACCGGATTCGTCACCAACATGGTCCTCTGCATCCGTATCTATATCGTCTAATTTCTTTTGATCACGCGGCAATACCGGAACTGTACGCTTGAATTGATCGCATGTATTGAAAATCCACATGCCCGGTTCGCCGTTGCGTTTCGCGGCGTTTATGAATCGGTTGCGCATCAATTGCCATCTGCGGATTCTAGTGCCAGGGGCTTTGTCCGCCTTCGCCCATCGAACACCATGCCGCGACTGTACGCGTGCGGGTGAATCGCCATTCACTTCATCGAAGATCGAGGAATCGGCTGGCCCAGGCTTTACCCGGACATGAATCCCCATTTCATTTTGTCTGCGAACAATTCCTAGAGCAATTTCTGAATCGCTCATTTTCAATCCCTCATTGGGCCTTCCTGTCCATCCGTACCACTCGCCAATGCGGAACAAGGAACCGCGTGGGAACGTGCGCGAACCGCCCGTGGCTAGTCTCACCTCACTACCGTCCGATTCGGCCCACCAGCCCACGGAAAACGGCTTGCTTGAGCCCCAATCGAACGCTCGATCAATGCGCCAGGAGAATGGAATCTCGAAAGGCTCGATGTAGTGAATCTCGTCATTCCAAACATCATCAAACATTCCGCCAGCAACAATATTCCAATCCCCTTCCAACCATGCGCGCACCAACGCAGGCGAGCCCAATCCCGAAAGACGATCACGGTACTCTGGATCGTTCTCTTCCATCGTCGGATTGTCGGTAAGCCTAGCGGGTATGTACTGGCGCAACATCCCGCCTTCGACCTTGGGCATCCTGCGGATCGACATCGGCCCTCCAGGAGCATCGACAAAATCCATCTTGACCCAATTGTGTCCGATACCGCCAGGGTTTCCCGAAACAAGAATGCGCGGAAACAATCCCTTCATCGCACTCGGAACCTGCAAGCCGCCAAGACGCACGCGGCCTCGCAGATATTTATACATGCTCTGAGTCCAATGCGTAATTTCGTCAATCAACAAGACATGAATTTCTGCGCCTTGATAATTCACCAAATCTTTTTCATATTGGCAATGGCACATATGAATGCAGGAACCATTGCTGAAAACAAATTGGCCTTTCTGTGAGTTGTATTTGACGATGCGACGTATCAACCATGCCGCGAGCATCGCGGGCAATCCTGATGGTCCTGTCAGGTGATTCTTTTCCAAGTCGGGATAGGTGCGGCGAAACAAGTAAACCTGCAATCCCGGAATCATCATGCACCATAGGATCGCCGCAACGCGCATCAGGTGAGACTTACCGCCGCCTGCTGCGCCCCCATAGAGAATCTCCGTTGCTAGAGATAGCAGCGCCTCGCCTTGCTTGTCATGCAACGCAAGATCAATCTCCGCGTTCGCAATCATTTTTCTTTTTCATCATCGGCATTCCCCATTTCAATTCGCTTGCCGCCAATAGTGACGTTCAACACCGGCACTGGTGCGCTAAGCGGATTATCGGGATCGCCAATGATTGTTTGCCGCGTGAGTTTTGGCGCGGAGAATTCTGCGAGCTTTGTGAGAATGTCTAATGCCTTGCCAGGATCAGGCGTAACGCCAGGAATAACACCGCCATGCGGCAAGTCCTCACTCGGTGGAATCACTTGCGCCGGTCTGCCATTCGCGACATCAGCAAGCCACACTTCAAAGTTATCAGCGTTCTTTTGAAGAAGGTTATTCACTATCTCGCGAAACTCTTTATTCGTCTTGTTCGGTACACCGGCAGGACGGCCAGGACCGGGAAGATAACGCCGCCTCGGTTCGCCTATGACTTCAACATCCTCGATGTTTTCGTCCATTTCAATTCCTTAAATTGAAAATACAAACCCAAGTTTAACGCGGACAGGCGCGAACGTCATTTCCCCTTCGGAAAGAAAAGCGGCCACATATTCCACACTGGCCGTTTATGCCAGCACTCTTGCCGCGTCCTGCAATCAAACTCCGACATGCAGCAATCGCAAATCTGGAATTTCGCCAGATCATCCGGCTTATCCTCCAATCCATACTTCTCTGTTATTTCCTCGATTCGTTTATTTATTTTTCGCAAATCATCGAGCGTTTTTTCTCGTATCTCCTGCATGTCTTTCAATCGTTTCTTTGCATCATCTGGACTTAACATTTCATTCCCCTAATCGTTGCAACGTATCGGACCACTGGAACAATTGCGCCGCGTGATTACCTCGCCCGCACGCGACCTCTAAATCTGATTGTGTTTTCAGCCACTTTGCAACGTCACTTGACGCAATGCGAATTGCATTACTTCGCGTGAACAAGGCAACGTGAGCATCACGCAATAATTGCGCATCTTCCGCCGCAAGTTTTGCTTCAAGCGGATCGGCCAACTTTGCCGCGAGATTTTCCAACATATCCGCTTGTCTTTCCAATGCACTACACATCGAATCTAAATGCGTTTTCATAAAATCCTTTCAGTTTTCCAGCCTTGCCGCGTGTTCCTTTTGTCACGTTTCCTGATGTGCTAATTTCCCAATATCCCAAGATTCCCCGGTTTCCCCCATTCTCTGACCTCTCTGCATGCCACCCATATAGAATGCCTCTCTTATATACTCAACAGGACAATTTTTTTCGCAAAAATACATAGACATGGGGAATATTGGGTTTTTCTGCAATATTGGGAAATAGCTCTGCGGCTAAAAGTCAGTCTTTCCTTTGAATGGCACTACATTATTCGTAGCTTTGTCGCATTCGTTTTTAACTATCGCCGCGCCTCTCTTGATAAGCATTCCAATCGCGTCCTCGCCGCTGAATGCGACTGAATGTTTCGCATACGCGGCTCGCGACTTGAAGATTTTTCCGGTATTTGAATCCTTAAACGCCCATCTTCCATCCGGCGATTGCGACTTCACCAATGTATATCCCGCCAAATGCATTCGATGTGGAAGTTTGCGATGGGCGCGAAGCATCGATTGCAGTTCATTGGAATGATCGAGACTGACCACGCCAAGCATTTCGGATGCGAACAAGACATCAGGATTGCCCAATTGATCGAGCGCATAACTAACCGCATCGTCCGCCTCTCCCCATGTTGCACTGACCGAATTCCATTGCGCCGTCTTTGGAGGCTCGCGGCCAGGATTGAATTTGGATATATCTCTCTCCGATAACCATTTCGCAACATGAACGCCTTCGGTGTTCTTGATCCACTCCACCAATTCCCGAAAGTAATTTTCATCTGCCCAAGTACGATCCAATGACGTATGCATCATGAAAAGCCGCCTGTCATCTTCCGGGATAAACATCGCAAGCGGATCGTTCATCGTCGCAAAAACTCGCAAGCAATTAGGGATATAAACTCTATTCAAATGCTTTGCTTCCAACGTCAATGCATCGGTGCCAATGATGTAGTCTTTGAGAATCTGATAAATGCTAGATGCCTTGTGATCATCCTCTGTCGGACGCACTTCATTGATAACCAACATCACGCAAGCCGCCCAGGTGTTGAACGTCTTGAATAAATCGTCAGGATGGATGTCCGAAGCATTGTCGCGGCCCACTGCATATTTCAGTGGCATGAGCGTTAAGTCTTTGCCTACGCCTTGTGATCCCGAAAGCATGATTCCTGCAAAACATTTCTCCCATGGGCGCTGAATCATGTGCGCGCAATAGTCGAAAAAATAATTGTGCTCAATAGGTTTCGGCCATAGCGCAATAACGTGATCAACCCATCGTTTTGCATCTGATGCAATGCCGCCCGAATAGTCAGGGGAAAGATACCGATTCAAGGCCCTATGGCCCGGCCAGGGGACCATGCCGGTACGCATCATGCGTTTGTTCTCGATGATGCGAGATTCGCCCGGTGCCCAGGTTGTTTCCTCGACGCGTTGCCGCCCCCAAGGATCGGGACTTCCTGATTGACCGATAACTGATGTTGGCTTGACTAATCGGCCTTCATCATTTCGAGTCCATTCTGATAATGGGATTGCCTTGTTGACTGCGTTAGGTTCACGCGCCGCGCACAAGACGACATCCCAAAATTTATTCTCAGAAAGATCAAAAACAAAATCCTCCATTTTTGCCCGGCGTTGCGCGCTAGGGTCTTCATCTTTCTTGAGTTGTTCATCGGATAATTCACGGACTCTTTCGAGCCGTTCCTGCATATCAGGTTGAAGTGGTTCATTTGTTGATTCGTCATTCATGATTGCCCTTTTTGCAATTCATCAAAACTAATCGGCCTTACCTTGTCCAATTCCTCTCCTATTTCTTGTGATGCCCAATCCGATAGGTCCGCCCACCCACGATCCTGACAATGCCCGTGATGGCATCGGAAGGCCCCGTAGAAGGCGTTTTCTTCGGACGGCAGGCGAATAGCCGATCCGGTGTTTGCTGCGTTCGTATGTTCGTCTAGCCAGGGGCAAGTAACCTCTGTCCAACCGGAAACATCGAAGTCTTTATCTTTCAGCATCTTTCTTCTAGCCAGGAATTTCAGACATGCTTCAAACGCATCGATTCTGTTTCTCACATCACGCGGCACAGTGCCATCTCCGAATGTGAAAACGCGCCGACCTCTTAACTTCATGTTGAACGCGGTCAACAAATCGTCAGTGCGATAACGCAATTTGGGATATAGATGCACAAGCCGCGTGATAAACCCGTTGTATTTGGGTTTGCCGTTGACGAATCCCGGAAGTCTGCCAACTCGCGTGATACCGGCCATGCCGGGATCGTCGCCGCCTAGCATGTCGTGAATGAAAGTGAATATGAGCGCATCGAATTTCGATATATCTCGTTCCCTTTCCATGAAATACCACCATTGGAAATTGCCAGGGGAAGTCTCGATGATGGCGGACGCATCGGGCCACTCTGGCTTTGCATGGACCTTCGTTCCTACATCATCGATCATGAAGGCAAGGCCCGCGCCAAAGCATTCGGTACGCCTGCGAAATGAACCGTCAACGGCGCGAACGAAACTCGAAACCGTGCAATAGCCGTTCGCCGTTTCATTCAAGACAATTTCATTTCCGGGTTTCCATGGGCGCGGACGCCATGCGTGCGGACCTACTTTGTCGGGGTTGCCTTCAAAGCCGCAAAGGATGATTCTCTCTTCGGGCGGCAAGCCTTCGCCCGCGAGTGCCAGCAAGAATTTTTCGGCATCGGTCATATTCCCAATTCCAAAATAACGTAGATGAAAGACAGATTGACAAGAACGACCGTTGCATAGAAGACGCCCCATGCGGCAGTTTCTATTTGCATTGCATAAACTCCGAAACCGATTGATTGGTTTGTAGTTCCTCGATGTCCTTGTGCATCCGGCTTAGACGCTTTGCGACCTCGCGCAGGAGCAAATGCTCACCAATCGGATAAGGAACCGTTGGCGCGATAACCCCTTTGATGACGGCAGGCGTGCGATGCTCCGCCAGATTTTCAAGCCGCTGCACGATGTGATCATGCGGCATGTTCTCGTACATATTCATTTCAATTTCCTTTCAAAGAATTTTTTCTCCGCGTTGATGAAGGAACATTGCATAATTGGCGACATCGACAGGATCGCCCTTGTCAACGTGCCGCCGCAATTCCTCGGACAATTCCTGCGCGCTGATACGGGCCTTGTCATCCCACAAAACATCCGGCGATTTGCATCCCAATTTCGCAATCATTTCCATTGCGAATCTGGAAACGGCGATGTTGTCGAATGAAGTTGCAATCTTCGGATCGCGGCAAGGGTTGCATGGTGCCGGTATTTCTTCGCTGGAAAGTGCGAGCTTGCGGCGTTCGATCCATGAATAGCACGCGGCGAAGCCTGCATCCCAAATCATTGAAAACAACTTATTTAACTCTGGATGTTCCTGCAAACCAACTTCTTGAATCGTAACCTTTTTGGGTCTGCCTCTGGAAACCATGGTATTCCTTTCATAGTGGTGTTGATTGGACAAGGTTCGACTGTGACACAACATCCGGGAAAATTGGTCAATATTGGGAAACGGGCGATGTAACGCTAGGTAAAGCCACTAGGAAGGACTTGTTTTCGGGATATGTTTCGCTATAATTGCCCCATCGTGCCAGCGAGAAACAAGACGGCGGGAGCGGGCAACTTCTAAACTGTAATTGTTTGAAACGGTACTGGAATTAGGGATTGGTATCGCCTAATATCACCACATCGCAAACGAATTTCAGAAAGGAAATTGATCATGACCAAGCCCCAATTCCCGAAGTGCAGCAAGTGCAACGGTTCCGGCAAGTTCTTCTCCGGTGGCGCAATTGTGAATGGCGTTTATACCGGCAAAGTCGGGGTCTGCTATGAGTGCCAAGGCAAGGGATATTGCACGCCGGAAGATCACAAGCGTTGCCGCGCCTACTGGCGGTTGAATATTGGCCGTTACGCGTGAATCAGCTTAGTGGGAGTGACAGTCCCACTAGTCGGAATCACCCGCAACACTGAAAGGAAATTGATCATGAGCGAATCCACCGAACGCTATCCCGTGCGGCTGTACTTTCACCGCGAATTCACGGCAGGCAATCTCGCAGGACTCGGACATGAGGACGAGCTTGGGTTTTGCCGCCTCGCGGATGCCCAGGAATGGGTAAGGGTCATCAATGAAAAGAACGCCGCTGGCAAGCTGGACTATAAAGTGACGGCATTCTCGATCAAATGGTGAGAAGTGTAAGGGTCTGAAAAGGCCCTTGTTTTCGGGATTTGTATCGCCTAAACTGACTCCATCAGCAAGCGAATTCAGAAAGGAAATCGAAATGTCTTACTCCATTACCTTCCGTGATCCGGCTTTCGAGTCTCCCCTGAATGTCGAATGCAATTGCCTGTGGATTGCTCGCGCAACGTTCGACCGGCTCGCATCCGCTGGATTTGAAATTCTCTCCAACCGCCCGTAAGATGGGCACAGAAAGGAAATCGAAATGACATGTAATCTCGCCGCCTATCGCCGCAAGACCGACGCGGAATTGCGTTACATCATCAAGGATGCAGGCGAAGCCGCCCGTGCCATGCGCGACCATGATCCCATCGCGGAAGCGAAGTATCTGGATCAGTGCAACGATGCAGGAACCGTCCTGAATGAGCGTTGGATGGCCGAATGCAAAAGGACAGGGATCAAGAGAAGGGGAACGAAATGAGCCAACGCAAGGGCCGCAAGGCCCCCTCCAAGGCGGTGAAATTCTCTTGGGCATGGGGAAACAAGCCTGACAAGGCCGATCCCCTCATGACTCGCGAACGGGCCGCAAAGCTGTTGCGCGCATGGCGCAAGGATGGCAAGCTAACGGTAGTATGCGAACGCAAGGGGCGCATTCACGCCTACACTGTCTATTCGTTTTGCGGCATGCAGACAACCGCTTTGATGGTTATCAATCATGGGGAATGAGATCATGGTCAACTCGAAAGAACAAGACGAATTCGACCGGCGAAGCCGGGAAACCGTGCGCAAAATCCTGGCTGACAAAGCCAAGCGTTTCCCGAATGATCAGCGCGTGCGGGAACGCCTGGAAGAGTTGGAAGCGAATTTCGATTCCATGGAAGATTCCGGCGAAGATACAAACTGATTCACTTTAGTCTTTGCATCTTTCCGGCCTATCGCCTAAACTACATTCACTCGAAATCAATTCCGATTCGAGGAAACCAATCACCGAAAGGAAATTATCATGAACGAAGTTATTGAAGTCGAAGCCGCCGAAGTTGAAACCCTGGACGCATCCGCCGCAACGGCGCTGCTGATCCCCGAGTCGGTCAACGCGCCGCGTGCAGTCAGCACCGACCATGCCGCGCCGGATCGCTCGGCCCGTTACAAGCATGTCAACACGCTCGAAATCTGCAAGGCACTGGCGGAATTGGGTTTTGTGATCGACCGGGCACATATGAGCAAGCCACACAAAAAGGGCCGCAATGGTGCCGCGCCGCGTGATCCCCTCTACGCCAAGCATCAAGTAGTTTTGCGCAATCCCGACATGGGCAAATTCGACGGCCTCACGCCGGAAATCCTGATCACCAATGCCCACAATGGAACCTCTAGCGTTGACGTTCGGCAAGGCGTTTATCGTTTCATTTGCGGCAACGGGATGATCGTCGGCACCACGTTCTCACGCGAAGTAATCCGGCATTCGGGCCGCGCCGCACAGGAAGCAATCGCCCGGGTGATGCGTATGTCTCGCGGTACGAACGCATGGCTGCGCCAAGTCGAATCGTGGAAGAAAATCGACATGGATGCATCCGAGCGCCGGGAATTCGCGAAGCTCGCCGCCGTCCTGCGTTGGGGCGATGCGAACCGCTTTGAAGTCGAAGACCTCCTGGCGGTTCGCCGGGAAGACGATGATCGAGGCGACTTGTGGACCACGTTCAACGTGATTCAGGAAAACGCAATGAAAGGCGGTTTTCAAGGCTTGGCATCCACGGGCCGCAAGGCAACCGCCCGGCCACTGCGCGAGATTGCCAAGTCAACGGCATTCAACGCCGATCTGTGGAATCTGGCGGAAGAGTTTGCCGAGGATCACTCGGTGATCACGGTCTAAAAAAGCTAGTGGGTGTGGCCCCGTGCCGATAGGTAAGAAAACGGGGCAATTGAAACACTTTGCTAATGGGCTTGAATTCGAGATATAAATCGACTAATATTCATCCATCAGCAAGTTGTTTCTCAGAAAGGAAATTGATCATGACCACCGATAGCCAATACGAAGCCGCAATCGCCGCAGTGGAAGCCTCCGAGCCGGTTGTTTTCTCGAACGATCCGAAGGCCGATTACGTCAAGTCCTGCTGCGACCTGATCCAAGGCAAGCGTGAAGGCGTGATGTTCGTTTATCGCATCACCTACACCAATTTCCGCCGCCGCAGGACCGTGAATTCTTATCTCCACTACGAAACGGCGAATCGTGCGGAAGAAAGCATCCGCCGCGACACTCGCAACAAGAATGTGAGCCGCGAAATCGACATCGTTTACTGCTATTGACCGGAAGGGGGAAACCCCTTCCAATTCACAGAAAGGAAATTGATCATGAGAAATAGAGAAGGCCACACTCCGAAAACGCTTGCGTATGACATCGCAATCGGATGGATCGCCAATGCCGCGAAGGGGCGAACCAATGATGTTGTCATGCGAAGCCCCAATGACGCATTTGAGCGTGAAACTCTGCGGCAACTCGCCATCATCCATAACCGATTGCTTGAGAAAAGCAATTTGGACGGCGTTGGATTACCGGAGGAAAAACGAAATGGGAATTGAATATTTCCGCGTGCAACTCGGACGCAAGGAATTCGCGTATGGGCAATTGCTCAAGCGAACCGAATCCCGAATTTATCTTCGCCGCGTGCATTTGAACGGCTCGCCGTTCGATCAGCCCTCGATGATCGTTTGCATGATCGAGGATTGCCAGCCCATGCGAATGAATCGCAAATACTGTGAGCTTGAACCTATGAAAGGATACGACAATGTTGGTCAGCGCAAGAAACCTAAGAGTCAAAGAGCAATTGATGCGGACGAATTCGACCGGTTATCGGTTGGATTTTTCAACAAAACAATATAACGTCACCATGACGGCATACGGCGATGATGGGCGTATGCTCGAAATCGCAATTACGCCGGAAGAAATGGAAGAACTGATTAAGGCTTATTCGGCATCGCAACAAGCGGATGTTAGTAAGCCGCATCGCCTTGTTTCTCTTCGATCCGGCTTGAGAACCTGAAAGGAAAATTGAAATGAACGAAGTTGAACGCGCAAAACGCAAGGCCGAAGACTTTGAGTTTTTCTTGCTTTGCCATGCCAAAGGCAATCCGGCAATGTATGAATTGCTGCGTGATCGCGAACTAGACGAGCCGGATGTCAAGCCGGAAGACGACATCGAACACAATGGGTAGAAAGGAAAACTGAAATGCCTACCAGAAACCACTTCGTAAATTTCACTGTCGAAGGGGCAGGAGAATTTCCCCTCGATATGCTTCGCTATGATGGATGTTATCCGCGAACGGAAGAAGATGCGAATCGCGCCCAGGATCGCGAACGCGGACGGCGACAAGTCGAATGCACAAAGCCAATGTGCCCCTCATACTGGCGACCGAAGGCGGCAAGATGGGAATCGTTCGGATGGAAAGTGATTGCAGAAAAACGCGATACATACGCTTAGAGACTTGCATTAGTGGGGCGCTTGCCCCACAATCAAGACTCGCAATTCAGAAAGGAAATCAAGTGGCAAACGAATCAGAATCCAATGTCCATCGCAACAATGCAATCCTGATTGGCCGTGCAAAAAATGCGCTGCAAATCATCACGCAATACGGACAGATTCAAGGGGATCATCATTCCAAATGGGTGATTGATCAAGTCACCCGCGCACTGCTAGGGGGCCAATACAATGAATGGCGCGCACGCATGAAAGAACGTGACGGCGACGAATACGATGAAGGGATCGCACCATGACAAGCCGCCATGAATCCATGGTCCTACTCGGGGCCATGGTCTATTTCGAGGCTCAGGAAACGCTGCGCGAAATGCGCCGGAAGAAAGCCGAATTAGTGGAAAAGCTTTCCGCTTTCAAGCAAACGGATTTTGAAGATACGCCATACATTCTTGTTTGTTTGGAAAGCGTGCGCGCCGTTAATTTGCAAAGAGAGGACGATGCAGTTATCGCCACTCTTGCCCCATTGTGGGATGGCACTCTCATGACTGCGGATGGCGCGGCAGAATTGATCAGGAAAATTCAGATTGCGGATTTAGCGGAAGGAACACAAACGCCGCTTACCCCAATGACGGTAGTTGAAGCGCATAAAGCCGGAATAGAAATCCTTGATCAACACATTAAAAATGTGGGAGAATCTTCGGAGGAAATTCGACGCAATTACAAACTGCCTCCGGTTTTCAAGGACGAATGACATGCGACCTGACAAGCCTTCATACGATCAGCGCAAGGATCGAAAGCCTTCTCCGCAACGTCCGAAGGATGACGGCCCTACGAATTGGATTCCCTCTGCGCCGGATCGCAGGCGCAAGGAAGCAAAACCGAAATGAGTTTTCTCCTGGCCCTTCGCGCTGGCAATGCCATCCGGTTTATCCCAGGTGATTGGGATTTTGTTGGTAGTCTCCCTAAACCCGGATTGGTTCAACCGTTGCCGCTACAAAGCGCGAAGGGTCATTTTTTTAGAAAGGAAATTGAAATGCCAGAATGCGTAAATTATTTTCTTGCCACAGGTGCATTCCTGGCGGTTATTCTTTCGGCATATAAATTTGGCTATTACGATGGTAAGCGCCAAGCAAAGCGGGAGTTCCGAAATGGGAATGCCTGAATGCATCATCACCGGCTGCGAATTCTTTTCGCCGCATGAAGGGAAAATTGTTCACGGCGATTTGCACAGAATTGGCGATACGCTTATCTTCAATGCCTGCACCGACAAGGCGGGCAACGCCGAATGGCGATACGTTCCGCGACCCTGGCAAGGCGACATGGTGATCACTGCGCGCAGTGCCCAATATTTCGAGCGTAGGGGCGTAATTGTTTTCGAGCAAAGCGAAGCGGAATTGAACGATCGCGCAATGGAATATCTCAAACCCAAATTTGGATTTGCGCGGACGATATGAAAATTCTAGGATGGAGCGTTTTCTGGATCGTCTTTGCCGTCAACGTAATTACGGCATTCATGGCGGTATCATGAAATTCATGCTTGCCTGCGGCGAAGTGATTGCATGGGTTGTGATCGCATTGATTCTGTCAACGGCATTTGCAAACGCGCAGACGTTAGACCCGATGAAGGACTACAACTATTGCGGCCCTCCTAAGCGCGATGCAAGCGGACAAATCATTCGCCGCGCCGATGTCCTGCGCCGATTCCAATTCCTTTATCCGTGCCGTTCTACGGGCTCGCGCACTGGTGCATGTCCTGGCTATTTCAAAGACCATGTAAGGCCGCTTGCGTGCGGAGGATGCGATTCAGTATCGAATCTGCAATGGTTAGACGCGGAATCAAAAAAGAGAAAAGACAGTTACGAGCGAAGCCTCTATCCCGCAGGAATTCCCGACACTGCATCATGCATTTTCAAGATCGCTCCGCAGTAACAAACCCTTGCATCTTTCTTCCCTTTCGGGATTGCAATCTCCGGTGAATCGTGCAGAATACATATACCGATTCTCTGTCAACCAACCCCTAGAAAGGAAATCTGAAAATGAGCAAGCTGGACCTCACCATCGCAGACAAGGCACTCGATGACCTGACCTCTGCCGACATCAGCGCGCATATTGCCGCCATTCGCGGCGATGCCAAGCCCCGTAAGATCGAGTCCAAATCCGCAGGACTTCGCACGCTGCGCAAGTTGCGCCAGTGGTCCGAAAACCTCGACGGTTTGCTGGGCGTTTCCAAGGGCGAAAAGCCGCAAGTGCGTTCCTATGATGCACTCGCCGCAAAGGCGCGTTCTAGGGGCGTTGCGATGCCCGCAGCAGGCGAAATCCCCGACTTGCCCGCCGCCGCATTTGTGCCGGAAGATGACGTTCCCGAAATCATGCCGGAAAGCGCGCCGGGCAATCCCGAAATCGAAGTGATCGCGAACAAGAATCCCGAGCCGGTGAAGCGCGAAGCCGCCCGCGAACCGTCCGACCCGAAGGGCGAAGAGGCCGAAGGCGAAAAGGTGGAAGATGCGCCGGAACCTGTCGCGCCGTCCGCGAATATCGAAACGGAATCGGCGCGGAAGTATCCCCGTGGATCGCTGCGCGCCCAACTGGCGGAACAACTCGCAAAGGCCGCTCCAATCGTTCCGAAGGCTCGCAAGGACGTTCGGCCTAAGAAAGTCACAGGCGAGGCCCGTAAGCCCCGTGAGGCCCTTCTAGGCGTGCGCGCAACCTTCGCCGGGATCACCAAAAATCACGCGCAATCGGATCGCGCCGCTATCTTGCTTTTCATCCAAACGAAGGCAACCCGCGAGATTCCCGGATGGCCCAAAGGCGCGGTTCCCATGGCCGAATTGGAAAAGCATTTTGAATTCGGAAAAAGCCCCAAGCCTTTCGTCCACAAACTGCTAGAAGATCGGCATCTTGAGCGCGTGGTGCCGTTGGTTCCCGGCGAACCGGGATAAAATGGAGGGGCGAGAAATCGCCCCATAATTAATTTCTTGAAAGGAAATCCGGGAATGAATCTGTTTATCGAGGCATACAAAACCCGCAGTGGAAAATGGACTTGGCGAATGAAATCTCGGAACGGGAAAATAGTCGGTAATGCCGCCGACAGTTACGACAGACCATCAGGCGCAAGAGGGGCTGCATTAAAGCTATCTGCGGCCCTTGGATCGGTTCCTGTATGGATCATGAGCGATGACGGAAAATCCCTCATGCTTGCACAAAAGCGAGCGTACAACCGGCGAGAGTGAACCATGAAACCATTCCTGAATGGGGCAAGCGTAGGTTTTCTAATCTGCGCTTTGTTGGCAACAATTTTAGAAAGGAAAATTGCATGGGATCAGAAAAATCGTGGGCGGATGCGGACTCGGAACAATGGCCCAAGCCTGATCCGGGTGAAATAGACCTCGGCCCCTTGCCGGATCGTTTAAAGCGGCCCGAGCATCGCGG
>Ga0193736_1000047_pt1 | contig 23346 bp, 24 predicted proteins | sample L2m1metaG_FD_160566 | JGI IMG/M metagenome (GOLD analysis project Ga0193736, IMG submission 160566) | Soil microbial communities from a riparian zone of the East river system, Colorado, United States - L2m1 | ecosystem: Environmental > Terrestrial > Soil > Riparian zone | place: USA: East River... | reverse complement strand
CGTTCAATAATGTCTAGATATCTGCATACTCAAACTTCTATATGGAAGCATAATTCGATATTCACGGGCGAACCATCTATTAAGAACCTTCTTTTATTTCTAATTGTGAAATTCATAGAGTGGTTTCCTTTCTATCAACAGATCAGGAATGAATTTGGATATAGCACAGAAAAAGATCAAAAGGCAGCCGAAATGCTGAGTCAAATGATAAAGAGAAAAGCATTGCAGGTGTCAAAGCTCCAAAAGAAAATAGAAGGAAAGCAAGTACTTGTAATTGGGGCAGGTCCCAGTCTAGACAAGAATATTGAGTTTATCAAGAAGAATAAAACATACACAAAAATAGCTTCCAATGGTGTGGTCGAGATTTTGTTGAATAAGAAAATTAAGCCAGACATAGTGGTGTCCGATCTTGATGGAAATCCAAAATACCTTAGGATGGCTGAAAAAATGGGAGCAATAATGGTAATCCATGCTCATGGCGATAATATGGAAAATTTGGAAAAACATGTTCCTAAATTTGGAAAAGTAATAGGAACGACTCAAGTAATGCCGGCTGACAATGTATATAATTTTGGAGGATTTACTGACGGGGATAGAGGTGTCTTTTTGGCCGAAGAAATGAAGGCAAAGAGCATTACTTTGGTGGGTATGGACTTTGACAACACCCCAAGAAAATTCTCAAGCGATAAAGACGTGGATATTAACATGGACCTTAAGCGAAGAAAGTTAAAGTTTGCAAAAAGATTGCTTGAAATGCTAGCCAAACAATCCAGATCCAAATTGGTTAACAAATCGGCTACGGCAATAAAGGGTATCAAATCTCTATGATGTCTTTTGACATCTCAAAGTTATGTAAATGAGAGCTCTGTTCGCTTGAAAGTAATGTGAAAAACTATTATATGTTTTTGATATATTGAAACCTGTCATGTCCAGCTTTTCAGAAGATGATATTCGTCGCGCAGCAGAAGTACGTGAATGGTTAGTCAAAGAAGTTACCAATAAAAAAGAGGAACTCGATAAACTCCGTAATACCCTATTAATAGTTGATTCTTTGCTAAAAAAAACTAGCTTCATAAGCGCATTGAATCTGGAATCCCCCGCTTCTAATTTGAAGAATAAAAGTACACAACAATACCAGCCCCTTCACGAAGAAGAAGAAGATACTACTCAGCAAAGACCCAAAATAAATTCAGTTACGAAATCTCCAAGTGATGAGTACAGAAAAGACGATACCCAAGGTGTAGAGATTAGACCCTTGAAGCGTGCAAAAGATAATCTCCTAATTTCAAATGCAGAATATACTCCTACCTATGTAAGAATAGCTTTGGTAGATGATATCAATTTGAATATTAATACTCCCCCCTTCAAGACTTTTTTCTTGAACCGTATCCTAGACGGAATGAAGATGAAAGACAGAGAAAAGGTTCAAAAAGGCGAACTAATTGAATCTGAAATCATTGACTATAAAGTAGATAATGATGAAAATGGGAAGATCAATAGTGTTATGATTTCAAATTATGGAGAAAGAGAACGGCTAAACGAGATTTTTAATACAGCGACGTGGGTATTTACAAGAATGTTAGAAAAAGGAAATTAACGCGCTTATGGATAAAATTGTAGTACTAGATTTTGGGTCGCAATACAGCCATCTGATCTGTAGACGAATTCGCGAATCAAATGTTTATTGCGAACTCTTGCCCTATAATTCACCAATAGGCTTGATTAGAAATTTACAGCCAAAGGGAATAGTGCTGTCTGGTGGTCCTTCAAGTGTATATTTGGAAGGTTCTCCAAAACCGGACAATAAAATTTTTGAGATGGGAATACCTATCCTGGGAATTTGCTATGGCCACCAGTTGATTGTCAACGAATTTGATGGAAAAATAAAAAGATTTGATAATCGGGAGTATGGTTTTGCCAATTTGGAAATTGATGATAATTTGGATTTGTTTAAAGGAATAAATAAGAAAATAAGATGTTGGATGAGTCATGCTGATGCAGCTGAAGTCATTCCAAATGATTTTAACATATTAGCACATACGAATAATTCTCATTCTGCTGCAATAGCAAATCGAAATAGAAGATTTTATGGTATCCAGTTCCATCCAGAAGTATCACACACTGAAGAGGGAAATAGAATATTAAGAAATTTCTCCCACTCTATTAGCAATGCAAAACCAGATTGGACGATGGAAGGTTTTGTTAACTTTTCCATAAAAGATATCAGAGGCAAAGTCCAAGATGATAGAGTACTGTGCGCTATAAGTGGCGGAATTGACTCGACGACTCTAGCTGTTCTACTAAACAAGGCAATAACCAAAAATCTAACTTGTGTCTTTGTCAATAATGGATTATTGCGATTAAATGAAGAATCGTTGGTACCTGAATTAATACACAAACATCTTGGTATTAACACTATTACAATTGACGCGGAAGAACGATTCTTATCAAGATTAAAAGGCGTTGGTGATCCTGAACAAAAGCGAAAGATCATTGGGGAGGAATTTGCTAAAGTATTTTTGGAAGTAACAAAAGATTCCGGACCATTTCAATGGCTTGCCCAAGGAACTTTGTATCCAGACGTCATTGAAAGTGGTTTTTCGAAGGGACCGGCTGCTGTGATTAAGACGCACCATAATGTCGGAGGTTTACCAGCTTGGCTAAATTTGAAAGTCCTAGAACCCTTCAGAAGTTTGTACAAAGACGAAGTAAGAAAAATAGCTATCTTGTTGGATATACCAAATGAATTCATTAAGAGACATCCATTTCCTGGTCCGGGATTGGCAGTGAGAATTATTGGGGAAGTCACCAATGATAAAATTAGAATTGTAAGACATGCCAGCAGTATTGTTGAGAGTGAATTAATGATTTCAGGCTGGTATGATAAGGTATGGCAAGCATATGCCGCCGTTGGGGATGATCTTGCGGTTGGTGTACTTGGAGATGAAAGAGTATATGGTCATATAGTAACCATTAGGATAGTTGAATCATTAGATGCCATGACAGCGGATTGGTCTAGAATACCTTATGATTTGATCTCTAAAATTAGCAACAGGATAACCAATGAAGTTAATGGAGTTACTTGGGTTACTTATTCAGTATCAAGCAAGCCTCCCGCTACGATAGAACCACAATAAATTATTAAAAGCTTTTTTGAGCAAGATTTACTGCCTCATCTATTGTTGGAGGTTCAAATTCACTTCTTCCAATATATAATGATGCATATGCGTTTGAAAACAATAATCTTTCATTTGCATCTAGATGTGCCAAATATCCCACAAGATCTGCAGCATCCCAACAATCCCCAGATCCCGTTAGCTTCTTAGGAACTACATTGAATGATTTAGAAAATTGTGTATCCTTTCCATCAGACCATGCTCCACCGATCCTTGTGTGAAGATCAATCTCAAGTCCAAATTCGGACGACAACAATTTTACAGCTTGCTTGATATTGCTAATATCATGTAAATTAAGAGACAACTCAGAATCAAGGTTACACGCCTTTAAGAGGGAAGTGCATTCGTTTTCATTAATACTTAGAACGTCAATTGTGTTATTCAAACTATTCAACATGTCTCTAAATTCATCTTTTCTTGTTTCTATATCAGCAGGATCCAAGAAATGGAATGCGTTGGGAGAATTAGTAAATAGATATTTAGCTAAATCAGTCCCACTAAGGTTACTAGCCCAATTTGTTAGGACAACACCTTTCGCAGAATTTATTGTTTCTAAATCGGTTTGAGCACTAATCATTTCAGGACCAAAATTCTTATTGTCTCCTACATCGCTAATCATTACATTAGCATTTGTTCCCTCGGCTTCATGAAACTCGAGTGATGTCGTAGACCCATGTTTACCATTTTTTATTTGCAAATTGACACCTTCTCCAAACTTTGAGAAGATAGTGCGAAGTATGGATGTTCCAATATTGTCTGCAACTGTAAACAGTGTGACAGATAATCCCATTGTTGCTAGACAGTATGCAACATTTACGGCATTGCCGCCCTTAATGTCAAATGTATTTACTCCCCTGATGCTTCCGCCACCGATTGTAGTTTTGCTGGTTATAGTTCTAAACAGCTCGTCTTTGGAATTTATCTTTATGATTCTGTCTAAAAAGAAATCAGGGAGCACAACAATATTACCGCAAAAATCAAACTCACTTAATTTTTCAAACATTACTAGTATGCCTTATGTATATTTTTTTATTAAAACGTTCCAATTATCGGAGATGAAAAGATAGTCAAAAAATTGATTCGTAAAAATTCGATAGGAAGATGATAATGAAGTTATTACTCCATATCCATTCCGCCCATTCCGCCCATTCCGCCCATTCCGCCCATTCCGCCCATTCCGCCCATTCCGCCCATTCCACCAGGTGGACCAGCAGGCATCTTGGATTTACTTGAGGCTATTACATCATCAATTCTTAATATCATATTCGCGGCTTCTGTAGCAGATTTTATTATTTGCTGTTTAACTACTATGGGTTCTATTACGTTCTGTTTTTGCATATCGGTAACAACAGCATTTATAACATCTATTCCTGTCCATTTTGAGCCTTTACTTTGTTTGGCTCTAAGTGTAGTCATGGTATCAATTGGATCCATACCGGCATTTACTGCCAATGCTAGAGGAATTGTATCTAAAGCATCAGCAAACTTACGAACAGCCAATTGTGCTCTTCCTTCCATGTTACCAGACCATTGGCGCAATTCATTAGCCACATAGGCTTCTGGTGCACCACCGCCTGCCACTGCAATGGGGTTCTCTAAAACGTCTTTAACTACCATTAATGCATCGTGAATTGACCTATCAGCTTCATCAACAACTCGTTGAGACCCTCCTCTAACTAAGATTGTAACGGCCTTTGGATTCTTGCATCCTTCAATGAAAACCCATTTGTCTGTTTCAACTTTTCTTTCCTCTACAAGATCGGCTGAACCCAAATCCTTGGATGTGAAATCGTCTAAATTGTTAACAATCCTTGAACCAGTTGCCTTGGACAGCTTTGACATGTCACTTTCTTTAACTCGCCTTACAGCAAGTATGTTTTCTTTTGCTAAATAATGCTGTGCTAGATCGTCGATTCCCTTTTGACATAAAAGAACGTTAGCACCAACTCCCTTTACCTTATCAACCATTGTCTTCAACATTCTATTTTCCTCCTCAAGGAACATTTGCATTTGTTGAGGATCATTAATTCTTATTTCAGCACTCATTTCTGTTTTCTCTATTTCCAAGGCAGAATTTATCAGGGCTATCTTTGCCTTTTCTATCTTCTTTGGCATACCTGCATGCACTACTTCTTTATCAAGAACTATTCCTTTGATCAGTTTACTATCTCTAATGGATGTTCCTGCCTTCTTTTCTACTTTAATATTATCCAAATCTACTCTTAATTTCTTGCCGTCATCGACACTTTCGACAACCTGTTTTGCGGCATCCACTACCATCTTAGATAATGTTGGACCATCATCAGAAACAAGTTTGGAATACATGCTTGTTCTCGCAATGTTGGTCAAGGCATTTTTATCATTTACATCAATTTTTATTCCTATTTTTTGCAAAAATTCCAAAGCTTTTTCCGCTGCAGCAGTATAGCCGTCTACAATAACTGAAGGATGTACATCTTTGTTTACTAACTCCTCGGCTTTTTCCAATAATGCACCAGCAAAAATAACAGAGGATGTAGTACCATCTCCCACTTCATTGTCGACTGATTTGGCTACCTCGACCATCATTTTAGCTGCAGGATGTTGAACATCCATTTCTTTGAGGATGGTCGCCCCATCATTAGTAATTGTAACATCGCCAAGGGTATCTACCAGCATCTTATCCATACCCCGTGGACCAAGACAGGTTTTTACCATTTCGGCAATTAACTTGGCTGCGGCGAAGTTATTTCGTTGTGCTTCCCTACCTTTACTTTCTTTGGTTCCTTCTTTTAAAATTAAAACTGGCATTCCACCAGCTGTTGTTTGAATTGATTCCATATTACATATCCCTTAGTAGAATACCATAGATTTCATCATGCCTCTTTTATAGTTTTAGAAAAACTAAATTCAACAACCATTATGCATAAGGGTGAAGTGAAATTTCAAGATGACTTGCAATGCAAAGGTCTTTGGTTGATATTTTTGCCATGATGTAGACTTACGTGAACTATTGTATTACGAATAGTATATGTCTTCATATCAGATTGACCTTTCTCCATGTTTGGCACTCTTATTCTGAAATATACGATAATACTATTTTATCAATTTTATTCAAGTTTAAATAAATGAGCATTCATATTGCCTCTAATTATAAATCTGTCGAGGTAGAAATTATTGATTCCACAAGTGACTGTCTCTGATCGGCTTAAAAATTATTATGAGTTGACAAAGCCCAAAATTTGGTATCTATTAGTTTTTACCGCATTTGGATCAGCGATAACAGCCTCGTATTCTACTGACAATTTTCTAACTCCGATTCAATGGATCTTTCTTCTCGTAGGTATAATTACCGGATCAGCAGCGGCAGATGCTTTGACCGGATATAATGATCGCGATATAGATGCTATTATGGATAGGACTAAGGCTCGTCCTATTCCGTCCGGAAGAATTACTCCTAGAAACGCGCTTATTTTTGGTTTACTCTTGGCAGCTATCTCGCTTTTTTGCGCTTGGTCAATAAATTATCTGACCCTTGGGTTAATGGCATTTGGTCTCTTCGACAATATTATAGTATATAGCAAGTGGTTGAAGAGAAAGAGTCAAACCAATATCATCCTGGGAGGATTTTCTGGGGCTGTTCCAGCATTAATTGGATATGTAGCAGTTACAACTGAAAATATTGAAATAGGACTAGCGATGGCCGCGTTAGTTTTCTTTTGGATTCCAACACATATTTGGAGCTTGGCATTGCATGTAAAAAATGATTATACAAAAGCTGGGGTGCCAATGCTTCCCGTGGTTGCCGGAGAAAAAAGATCTGTCCAGGTGATTGCAGGTACAACTCTTCTAATGGTGGTAATCAGCTTGATACCTTACTTCCTAAATCAATTTGGAATGATTTACTTTGTCACCGCTATTTTGGGTGGAATTGTCATGATAATTACCTCATTATGGCTATTGGCTAGACCCAGTGAGAAAGCTTCATGGTTCCTTTTTAAAATTTCAAGTCCCTATTTGACGGCGCTCTTTGTTGCATTTATGGTTGATGCAATATTTCATTAAATATAGTTTTCACATTCATACAGAACTCTTGAAATCACCACATGTGACTCCAAGCTAAATGGACTTATCGAGTATATCGCGTCGCATGCTCCAGACACTGTTTCTGAAAAGTTCCCTCGTTGGAATCCGCCAATCACAAAACAATAATGTTTTGTAGTATCAAAAGCGTTATTTTGGAGAATATCATTTATTTTACTTTGCGTTCCTTTCACAGAGAATCCAATAGTTAGGTCTGGTCTAACAATTTTCTCGATTAAATCATTAAAATTTACATTCTCCTGAAATTCAATTAGATTTGGTGAGTTCTTATTTTTCTGTTTGTTAAATATCCCAATCATCAATCCTTCAAATCTAAAGTAGTTTTTTGGTATTCTGAGTTCTTGACTTATTGTTACCAAATTATTATCGAATGTTGATACATACACTTGTAATTTCTTCTGCTTAAATAATGGAGTTGAGAGCGCTTCTACGAGATCAAAATGGACTATGTCAGGTCTGCCACGCTTCCACCATTGATCAATATTTTTTTCAACCATTGCCTTATGATGATAACTAATGTCCAAGAAAATTTCATTTACGCTCCTTCCCGTTCTTTTAGAATGATTCCTTACAGAGGGATGATTTCTAAGAATCTGAGGTACTAATTCCATTGCCGCTTCAGCAATCACGAGTGAATACAATCAAATTGACACAAAAATGATTTGACAATATTACATTTATTTCATAGCATTTTAATATGTTGGATAATAAAATACCTGATAACTTACCCCTAAGTGAGTTGAACTTATGAATAAGAAGAATATTGAAAGAATAGCAACTGAAAGAATAGAAATATTGATTGATAATGCGTTGAGAGAAATGCATAATGATGAAAATTTGTCACAATCTTATGCAAAACTGGCTAGAAAAATAGCAATGCGTGTTCGAATAAGAATGCCTTATTGGATTCGTCAGTTATTTTGCAGAAAATGCAAGCAATTCATAGTTCCGGGATTTAATTCTAGAATGAGAGTTGGCAGAGCAAAAGTCAAATGTATAAGAATTACCTGTATGAAATGCAATCATGTTTATCGAAAGCTAATTGAAAGTTAATGCAATAATTTGAGTTCGTTTTGGTGGTTATGATGTCTATTCAAATTATTCAATTATTTTTCTTTACTAATGTAAAAGAATAGAGTATTTTGCGACGACGGTCTACATAATAATAGTTGTAATTCCTTAATACGCTTAAAAAAAATCTGTGCATTGCTTGATTCTTGCCGAAAAATAGGGAATGGTTAACGAGCATTAAAGACCAGACGATAGTGAATAAAATGATTTATAAGGGAATTTCCAAGAATGTTATAGAATATTATGGCCAAGGCTTATGATATTCCCGCCGATGAATTAATCACTCATTTGGCAGAAAATTTGAAAAAAGACAAAAAAATTGAGGCTCCTCAATGGTCTCAGTTCGTAAAGACAGGATGTCATGCGGAAAAAATCCCACAGAATAGAGATTGGTGGTATATCAGATGTGCATCATTGTTACGCAAAGTATACATTAACGGACCAATTGGTATTTCCGAACTTAGAAGTGAATATGGTGGTAAAAAGCAAGTTGGATATAATATTGCACATCATAAAAAAGCTGGGGGCGCTATAGTAAGAAAGGCCTTGCAACAGCTAGAAGGTGCGGGTTATATAACTAAAAAGAGCAAAGGCAGAACAATTTCTGACGAAGGAATGAAAAAAGTGGATAGAACTGCTACCGACATTTACAAGAATCTTGTTAACTCGAGACCAGAACTAGGTAGATACGGTTAGAGAACCGATAGTTGTGGGTAGAACATGTCTGTTTCACCATCAGATAATCCCGAAGAAGCAAAGAGACGCGAAGCCGAATTAGCAATGAGGCAGAAGGCATTAATGGTATTACTTGACCCGGCCGCACGACAGCGACTTATGAATATAAGAATTGTTAAACCTGATCTTGCACTGGCAGTAGAGAACTATATCATAACAGCTGCATCAGCAGGAAAACTGAATAGAGCGCTAACTGATGATGAACTTAAACAGCTATTGATAAACTTGCAACAGCCTAAAAAACAATTCAAGATAAATCGTCTTTAGCTTTCGAGACTTGTGATGCATATCTTCTATTTCGATTATTTTCAACTAAGTTAACTATATTAGTCTAAGAACTTTTCAAAAAATTCATGAAAGCAGCAGTATTTAGAGAATATAGTCAAGATCCTCTGAAAGTTGTGAAGATAGAAGACATTGACACTCCCAAAATAAAACCTAATGAAGTCATGATAAAAGTAGAAGCAGCCGCATACAATTACAACGACCTTTGGGCGATCTGGGGAGACCCTGTAAAGACCCCACTTCCACATATTTCAGGTAGTGATGTCGCAGGCACCGTGGTTGAAGCAGGCGAGGAAGTTAGAAAACTGAAAGTTGGTGATAGAGTTGTTTCTCATTCCAATATGAGCTGCAGGGTGTGCGATATGTGTACCTCAGGAAGAGAATATGATTGCAATGAACGACTTATTTGGGGTTTCCAAACCGGCCCCCTTTGGGGTGGTTTCTGTGAAAATACCCATTTACCTGAAGTAAACGTTGCAAAGATTCCTGATTCTGTTTCATACGAGCAAGCAGCAGGAGTGTCAATGGTTGGAATGACAGCATGGCATATGCTTGTGGGAAGGGCCAAGATCAAACCCGGACAAACCGTTCTTGTCATGGGTGGAACAAGTGGTGTTGGAATGGTAGGTATTCAAATAGCCAAATTGTATGGCTGTGATGTGATTGCAACTGCCGGAAATAAGGAAAAGATGGACAAATGCGCAGAGCTTGGTGCGGATCATGTAGTAAATCACAGAGAACCAGATTGGTATAAAAAAGTAAGAGAGGTAACAAAAAAGCAAGGAGTAGACGTTGTCTTTGAACATATTGGAAAATCAACGTTCCCACAGGAAGTAGGTCTCCTCAAAATGGGCGGTACACTAGTGGCTACCGGTGCAACAACAGGATATGATTCTACTATAGATCTAAGATACTTATTCTTCAAAGGAACCAACCTCCTTGGTTCAACTCAGGGTACTAAAGCTGAGTTAGAGCAAGTAATTCACTGGACTGCCATGGGTAAGATTAAGCCTTTGATTGGTACGGTTCTGCCATTCTCCGACATGGTAAAAGGACATACCATGATGGCAAACGCAGAGCAAATTGGTAAGATTGTGACAACTCCTCAAAAACTTTAATTTTCCATTTTTTTGAGTACATGTACAGGAGTTTACTATTTATTCCTGGAAACAACGAGAGATTTTTAGTAAAGTCAACTAGTCTTAAACCAGATATACTTTGTTTTGATCTGGAAGACTCTGTACCATCAAATGACAAACAAGTTGCAAGAAAACTGGTTGCAGAACATCTGGTCTCTCGACAAGAAGACAAGGAATCATCCATTTATGTTAGAATCAATTCTGTGGATTCTGGATTAGTTGAAGAAGATCTTGATAAGATAATAGTCAACGGATTGGACGGTATTGTTATACCAAAGATTAGCAATAGTCAAGAAGTTATTGAAATTGCTGACCAAATCGAGACGCTTGTGTCAAAACGAGGTTTTTCCTCTAGAATTCGAATAATACCATCCATAGAAACAGCTAAAGGAGTAATAAATGCTAATTCAATTGCATTAGCACATGAAAATGTGGTAGCCCTCGTCTTTGGGGTTTTTGATTATTTGTATGACATGAATATTGATGTTGAGTATGATGATGGTATTAGTTACGATTATGCACGATCAAAGATTCCTGTAGATGCTAAAGCTGCGGGAATTGAAGTATTGGATGGTATATGGCAAGAAGTAAATGATATTGATGGTTTGATTAAAGATGCAACTAACGCAAGAAAATTGGGTTATTCTGGTAAAACGTTGATTCATCCTTCTCACATAATTCCAGTTCATGATATTTTCAGACCAACAAAAAAACAAATAGAATGGGCAGAAAAAGTATTAGCTGCATTACAAGATGCATTTGAAAAAGGAAATACTAAAGGTGCAATACTATTAGATGGTAAAATGATAGATGCGGTTCATTACAAACAGGCAAAATCCGTAATAAAAGCTGCAAAACAATAAGTAATATCTGCAAATTCACGAAGAGAATAGATAATGTTCCTATTTATCAGATATTTTATTATAGACTATTAGGATATCGCCTTTGTCCATATCGTCTTTATTCATAATTTCCAATGGTTAGAATATTACTGGACATGTTCTCTTATAAAATAATGAAAATCCATCACAAAAGATAGAGTGTGTAATATTCAATACGCTAACGATTAAGGTTAACAAGGTTAATCGACGTTTATTAATGCATGTCACACAAGATTGTTCATGTCATTTAGAAAAATAAGGATAGAAACAAATCGTTCTGGAGAGAGGTGTTACAAAACTGATTAGTTCATATGAATGTTTGATGATTGCAAAAACCTGTAAATCTAATACATCAGGCAGGAAGGTTATCTATACGCTGGAAAATCCAGATTCCATTACTTATTTGGGTAAGAAAGATATCTTACTGAATCAGTTTTGAATCAGTTGATGGCATGTGTGAAGTTAGTTGATTATGTGAGGGATAAAAATGACTTAGAATTAATTCAGACAGAAATAGATGAATTAGAACTATTGCAAGTGGCGCCAGTATCAGAGCAGAGATAGATACACCCTTGAGGATTGTCCTAATTTTTGATATCTGATCTATAAAACCATCTATCAGATTTAGAATGTCAGTACTAGTTGATGTCATTTCCCTTCTTTCTCCTTGAGGTTCTCCCAATGTTAACACTACTGTAAGCTCTGATATTTAGATTCTGGTTGGGATCTTCACTAACTCGAATTTGCTTGCTCGGAAACTCCCTAATGAAATTCCGGATGCTTTTATTCATTTTTACCTTTAATTTAATTATTAGCTTAATTAAGTTGAGGTAACATAGTTCAATGAAAATGCTGAGATGCTAGCATCAAAATAGCTGATTTCACCCATTTTAAATTATAACCAAGAAAAAATTATGCTAGAATATTCAGGTCCATAGTAGCTCAACTCATTCGTAAGGTATAACAGTTATAAAGCAATAATAATAATCTGTATACCAGGTTTAGCTGTGAAAACCGATATTCCTTACTATTCTCAAATGGTATCATTGATAAGAACAATAAGGAATATGAAGTGGAATCTAGATTTTAGTTATTTTAGAAAATGGATACTCATTGGCTTTTTATTGGGTATTGTTGCCGGCCTTAGCGCAATAGGACTATTTCTTTCCGTTGAATTTTTTACAGGTCTATTTCTTCAAATAGGAACAGGTTACGCTCCTCCTTTGCCAGGTGGATTCCAGGAAAGTCAAACCTACGCTCTAATTATTGAAAAACCTTGGTTAATCCCTTTGATATGTGGTCTTGGTGGTCTGGTAGTTGGGTTGATTACAACTCGGTTCTCGCCAGAATCCGAAGGACATGGCACTGACGCAGTAATTGATGCCTACCATTACAAGAGTGGTAACATCAGGGCCCGGGTTCCTCTTGTAAAGGCTATTACGTCATCTATTACTATTGGAAGCGGCGGAAGTGGGGGTACCGAGGGGCCGGCAGGACAGATTGCAGCAGGTCTTGGATCAATCATAGGGAAGCTATTCAAGTTGAACGAAGATGAACGAAGAATTGCTGTTGCAGCCGGTCTTGGGGCGGGTATAGGAAGTATATTCAAGATTCCTCTAGGGGGCGCAGTATTTAGTGCTGAAGTTTTCTATAGAAGGGATTTTGAAGTTAGAGCTTTGATACCAGGATTAGTAGCCTCAGTAACAGGCTATACTGTATTCGGGTTCGTTTTTGGATGGGATCGTTTATTCTCAATTCCTCTTGACCTAGTCAAATACACTCATCCGGCTTCTCTCATACTTTATGCAATCGTAGGACTTGTTTCGGCCGCTGTAAGTGTAGTATATGTAAAGACCTTTTACTTGATATCTGATTATTTTAGTAGACTTCAGATCCCAAAATATTTGAAACCAGCAATAGGAGGCGTTCTGGTAGGGATGATAGGAATTGTATTTCCTCAAATACTAGGTACATCATACGGATGGTTACAAGTAGCAATAGACAAGGATTATGCGTTGATGCCTTTCTACATACTTGGAGCCATAATTGTTTTCAAAATTCTGGCCACATCATTGACTATAGGTACTGGTGGTAGTGCGGGTGTATTTGGACCTTCCATGGTAATAGGGGGATTAGTTGGAGCTTTCATAGGAACAGGATTTCATCTAATAGGATTATTTACATGGATAGATGTTTCTTCGGTCATTATTGTAGCTATGGTATCATTTTTCGGAGCAACCGCTAAAACTCCAATTTCCTCAATTATCATGGGGAGTGAACTTACCGGCGGTTATGCACTTTTGGCGCCAATGATGCTGGCTACTTTTATTGCTTATATTATGTCCGGGCAGCACAGTTCAATATTCCGAAATCAGGTACTAAACAGATCTGATTCACCTGCCCATAGGATGGAATATCAGCGACCAATACTTAGCGATCTCTATGTAAGGGATGCCGTCAGAGAGGCCAATACTAAACTATCAAAAGATATGTCCATCGAAGAGACTCTTCAAATAATGAATCGAAATAACGATAAGATGATTCTAGTTGTTGATACCCAGGGTATTCTCGAGGGGGTTGTATACAAGCACAAGCTCTTTGAATTTCCCGAAGAATATCGCAAATCTGTCAATCTAGAAAGCATTATGATAAAGGATCCCTTTTTTGTATATAACTTAGATTCACTTCATAATGCACTTGTTAGATTATCGTCAAACGATCTTCAAGAGATGCCCGTGTTATCAAATGAAGATGACAAAGTTATTGGAAAAATTACGATATCAGATTTAGTAAAGTTATATGACAAGGAGGTTCAAAAGATAATTAATGTCATAAATCGTACTGATATCAATACCAAAAACAATGATACCAGTAACAAAGACCAGATAAAAAATAAATCTACTTCAGATCAATGATGATGCGACTTTCTTTTTCTAGGATAATGCATAAAATGGTGCACAAGAAATGAACGCGAATACAACTCTACGCTAATCTGTTTTTAATTTTGATGGTGCTTCCATGATTTTTGGTTGTGGAGAAGACACTGTTTTGCACGGGTCTCCTTTTACTTGACGAAGTAATTTTATACCGTTGTCCACAAGATCTCTCACAGATCTATTGACATATCGCGATTTTGAGAATTGGAGTACATTATTTTCCATATCCTCTGCGTTCCAGCCCCTACTCCATCCCATAAATGCGAAAGGTGGTAAAGAAAATCCTAGCTCGGTGAAAAAGACCATCATGTTTCCTGCGACATGTTGTATATTGTCCTGTCCTCCTGTAATAATAAAAGATGCTACCTTATTTTTTACAAGTACGCGATCATGTAATGTGGTTTGATTCTGAACACAATTAAGCCGTTCAATCATTTTGAAGTACAATGAAGATGCATTTCCCCATCTAATCGGAGTTGAAATTAAAACTATGTCAGCCCAAAGTATCATCTTTCTATAGACTTCGTTCATCCCATCGTTTTCATCCATCTCTGAAATTGAACAAGGCCATGTACATGCTTGTTCATTGATACTATAATATCCCTCACAATTCCGGAATTCAAGGTCTCTCAGCTTTAGTAAAACCGTAGATGCATTGTACTTTTCCTTTGCATATGATAGTGCCTTATTTAATGACATTTCAGATGTAGAATCTCTTTCTAAATTTTGATTCATATTTGTAGTAGATATCCCTAGGATATTCAAGGAATCTGGCGTGGTTTCATATTGCAGTTTTATGAGGTCCTTCAAAGATCCGTCATATTTCTTATTTGCCGAGTACACAATAGGTTGATTCGAGACAAGAATTTTTCCATTTTTTATTTTGACCTCATAAACAGTTTGTTGTTCATCATATCCGGGTGGTGCCTTTCCGTTAGAAATATTGTATTCCCACCCATGCCAGGGACATGTAACATAATAGCCATCATATTTTTTGTCTATTTTTCCTTTTGTCAATGGTCCACCCTTATGCAGACAACTGTTGCCCAATGCAGTAATCTTATTATCAATTTTAAACAATGCGATATCTTTACCTTTTATAGAAATCAGTTTGCTTGTGCCATCGATCAGTTCACTTTCATTTATGGTCTCTATGAATTCCATGCTAATTATTATTATTTCAAGTTATTATAGTATATCTGATTGTAAATAGATTTGGTATCTCAGTAAGCACAGATTTTTTCAGATCCAATTACTGTTAAAAAGCAATTGATAATAACTATAGTTTCCCGTGTTAATCATGTAAATTGAGAATCTGCTTCGACTTGAGATGAAATATTTTTATTACGATCGGAACTGTTATTCAATGCTTAATGTTCACTGGTATCGTCGAGGGTACTGGAATCGTCAAATCAATATCAAAAATAAAGGCCGCAAATAGAACCGCAGATAAGAGAATTGAGATTGACCTAGGAAAACTAAGTAGGGGATTACGTGAGGGTGATAGTGTAAGTATCAATGGAACATGTCTTACTGCCACAAGTATTTTGAAGAATACGGCATTCTTCGAAGTAGTAAAAGAAACTACAAAACGAACTTCCTTAGGATTATTGAAAGCAGGTGATCGGGTCAATTTGGAGAGAAGTCTAAGAATTAATGACAGGATTGAAGGTCACATTGTTTTGGGCCATATTGATGGAATCGGAAAGATTGAGGATATTGTGAAAGTCCCTTCTGAGACCAAAGTATGGATAAGTGTGAACAAACAGATTGCCAGTCTATTAGTACCTAAAGGGTCCATTGCAGTGGATGGCATAAGCTTTACAATAGTAGATGTCACTAATGCGGCTTTTTCTATAGCCCTAGTTCCACACACATTAGCCGTTACCACGTTTAAGAGTAAAAAGAAGGGAGATAAAGTTAATATTGAGGTTGACATTTTAAGCAAATATGTCGCAAAGCTATTACCACGAATGTAGTAATTACCATAAAATCAGTAAACTTTATAATCTTATTTTGAGTTTTGAACTTCGTGTCGACTATTAAAGAAGCAGTAGAAGCCCTAAGAGATGGGAAATTTGTCTTGATTCATGATAGTGAATCTAGAGAAAATGAAATTGACATGGTAAAAGCTGCTCAACATATTTGTTCCTCTAATATAGCAACAATGAGAAATGATGCAGGAGGTCTTATTTGTTTGGCCATACCCCATGAAATTGCTTCAAAATTGAATTTGATATTTATGCATGATTTGTTGCATTCTGCTTCAAAAAATAATCCTTCGCTATCAAAAATGATTGGTTCAATAGCTCCATACGGTGATCGACCCTCCTTTTCAATTACCATAAATCATATTGATACTTTTACTGGTATAACTGATAAAGACAGGGCTCTCACAATTACTGCCATGTCAGACATATGTTCTAAAATTGACAAAGATGGAACACTTGAATTTTTCAAGAAATTTCGTTCTCCTGGTCACGTACACATATTAATTGGTGCAAAAGAACTACTAAAAGAAAGATCAGGTCACACAGAACTGTCTATTAAATTAATGGAACATGCGAATCTAATTCCAGTAGTAGTAATTTGCGAAATGCTCGATTCTGAAACGGGGGGAGCCTTATTAGTGGACAAAGCTACAGAATATTCTAAAAAATTTAATATCCCCTTAGTAGAATCATCCCAAATCAAGAAAATATAGGTGAAATAAAACTAATTGAGAAAAATAAGAATAGCCATAGTCGTAGCGGAATTCAATAAAGACATTACTGATAAAATGCTTTTTACAGCTAAACAACGTGCAAAAAATTTAAAGATGCAAGTTAAAAATATCCTCCATGTACCAGGAACATTTGATATGCCATTAATTGTTGAAAAGCTTCTTAAAACTCACGATATAGATGCAATAATCACATTGGGCGCAGTGATCAAGGGAGAAACAGGACATGATGTTCTCATAGCCAACAATACTGCGAGACTGCTGGCCGATCTGTCTTTAAAATATCAAAAACCTATCGCACTCGGAATCACAGGTCCGGATATGACTGTAAAACAGGCAAAGAATAGAGTTACTACTGTGCCAAAAAGGGCTGTAGATGCAGCATATAAAATGGTAACGACACTAAGTCAGATGGAAGACAATAAGGATACTAACAATCAGAAATGACAATCCAAATCACTATTATAAAGATAGAAGGATATGGCCCATGGACGCTAAAGTTGGGAAGTGATAGAGAAGGACAATTGCAGATATTCCAAGCAAATCTATATAGTGATCTACAAAAAATGTTCTCTGAAAGAGATGCTATTGTATATTTTAATAGGTTTGATGAGTTAATTGCGATTAGTAACGGATTATCCTTGGAGGATCATCTATCAATCGAACGTGAAATTAGTGATGTTTATAAGGAGTTGAACATTTCGATGTCGATCGGAATAGGCACGACCCCCTTCGAGGCAAATGTAGCAGCATACCATTCTCGTAAAAACAAAAAGTTAGTTGTTAAAAGTAAATTAGTATATGCAGATAATGAAGTTCAGTCATTATATAGTAATTCAAAAGAATTACCAAAAGATATGTTCACTCAGATTTTACACCTTGATGTAGATAATTCTACTAAAGTTAGTAACTTACAATCCCCTTACGAGATTACCTTAAGAATAATGAAAATATTTGCTAATCTTATAGAGCTATTTGTTGAACAAAAGGCCATGATTTTTTTTGTGGGAGGCGACAACTTTATGGCTATCTCTAATACAGTATCAAAAGAGAAGGCTTTAGAAATTTTAGGTAAAATCTACGAAACTGAAAATATTAAGTTGAACTGCGGTATGGGTATTGCACGCACCGGTAGAAAGGCAGCACAGGCTGCAACGGAAGCCTTAGACACAATCCGAAACCTAAGGGATCAAGGCATAATTAGTCCCATATTTGAAGTAGATTGGATCTAATTTTAAAGAACATTAGCTTGTTTGCTGGAGAAAATCTAGAGTATATTGAGAATGGGTACATAGTTATCAAGAATGGTAGAATAGAAAAGGTCGGAACAGGAAAATACACAGGTAAATCGAATATGAACACTTTCGAAGGCCGAGGCATACTTGTAATTCCAGGATTTATCAATGCTCATACTCATATTGGAGATTCTATTGGTAAAGATATTGGTGTTGATTCAACGTTTGAGTCAAGAATTCATCCAGTTCATGGTATCAAGAACAAAATCCTGAAAAGAAGTGAGAAAAAACACCTGGTCAATTTTATGAGAAGCTCCATAATATCTATGATGAAAAAAGGGATTGTTGCTTTTGCGGATTTTAGAGAGGGAGGCCTGTACGGCATTGAGCAAATTACAGAAGCAACAGCAGGACTATCGATAAAAAGTATCATACTAGGTAGACCGGAACACTACTATGATATCTCTCGGGATTTTAATAAAAATCCAAAAATTCCTCAAGATGTTATGGAATCGATCCACAGCATTCTAGATATCAGTGACGGATTGGGTATTAGTGGAGCAAATGAAAATACTGATAATTCTCTGAATGAATATAGAAATATTATTCAAAAAAGATCCTTAAAAAAGAAATACTTGTTAGGTATACATGCTTCTGAATCACCTGAAACTGAAAAAAAATCAATTACTGTAACTGGTAAAAGCGAAGTACAAAGAATAATTTCCAACCTATTGCCAAATTTTGTAGTTCATTTAACAAATGCGATAGATATAGATATCAGACTTGTTGCCCAGAAGAAAATTGGAATTGTCGTTTGCCCAAGAGCAAATGCGACTTTAGGAGTAGGAATACCTAAAATCGCCAAGATGCTAAAATTTGGATGTCGTGTTGCTATCGGAACGGACAACATCATGATTAATTCTCCAGATATGTTCCGAGAACTTGATTATATCTGGAAAGTAACCAGAACATTAGGAGATGGTGCTATTTCAGCAAGGGAGATACTAAAAATGGCAACAGTCAATGGTGGTAAGATTCTTGGTATAAAATCTGGTTCTTTGTTGGTGGGGATGTCTGCGGATATGATATTTATCGACAAGGCCAATATAGATATCTCACCAATGCATGATCCTCATGTTTCGATAGTTCATAGAGCAAGCGCTAATTCAATACTCAATGTTATGATAAGCGGTAAATTTGTTGACGAGGATGAATTTAGTTGTATGTAATTTTAAATGCAGCAATGTCAATCGACGGTAAGATTTCTACCCGAAGAAACGATTCATCATTTTCATCAAGAAAAGATTGGATACGCGTTCATAAATTAAGATCATCAGTTGATGGAATCGTAATAGGAATATCTACAGTGCTTGAAGACAATCCCATGTTAAGTGTAAGGTATTACTCAAAGGGGACAAAAGACCCTGTAAGAATCATAGTTGATTCAAATGCTAGAATCCCACTAAACTCAAGGATTATAAGATCATCAAAGAATATTCAAACCATCGTAGCTACAACACCCAATGCATCTACAAGGAAAATTAAGGAATTAAAGAAAGCTGGAGTACAAATATTGGTTTCTGGAAAAAGAAAAGTAAATATCAAGAACCTATTTCAACAATTGGAAAATTTAGGTCTCAAAAGAATACTCGTTGAGGGAGGGGGAGAAATAAACTGGTCAGTTCTGAAAATAGGACTTGCCAACGAACTAATCGTTACAATATCACCGGTGGTTGTTGGTGGAAGAGATGCAAAAACACTGGTTGAAGGTGAGGGGATTGCAAATATCACTAATGGTATTAAAATGAGATTATCAAAAACCTTGATAAATTATAAGAATGAAATTGTACTGTTCTACAAATTACGATGAAACTTCGTCTTTTGAACTAATGTCTAACAATATTTGTTCTATCTTGTACCTTAGAGCATTCTTTACCTTCTCGTTGTCTACCATATTAAGAGGATTTTTGCAGTTTGGGCATTTGAAGAATAGTTCCATTGCATAGTCAAATTTTATCCTCGGGCAATCTGTATTTCCACAATGGTAAAATTCTGAAGATTCTTCATATTCCAATCGTTTCTGTAGTCTATCCAAAATCTTTTTTTTCTGATTTTCGATAAAATTTTCTGCCTGATCTCTTTTTGCTCTCCATCTATATACAAACCAACCTTTTTTTTCATCTTTCACTCTGATCCCAGTGATTAAGGCTTTACCAAACATATCATACAGGACTTTTCTTATTATGTTGATTCGCATACCAGTTGCGCCAGCTATTTCCTCATCCGTAGCATCTTCAGTATTTAACAACGCCCTCGCAACTTTGTGATACTCTTCTCCACCAATTAGATTGGCTATCTTGACAAATGGATCTTCGCTTTCAACTGAATGCATCCAAGTAATCATTCGGCTTTTTTAGTTATATATTTACCGTCAATTTCAGATTCTGCTCATTGCGAGGACAAGTCAACGCCGATATTCAATCAAAATGAAAGAAAAGTATTACACTTTGTGAATAATTTGCTCTTTGTTTAAAAAAACATGCATATATTCCAATTAAAGATACACAATTAATACTAGTAATTTAATATTCACTGCCTAAATATGAAATATTTTAACTACATGACTGGCTCTTTTATGATTCTAAGCTCCCCATTTTTCATCATCTCTATACCCATGATTTTGAGTATTTTTTTAGCATCGCTATTACATTCTCTCTGAACAATATTTCTTGCCATTTTTAGCCTGTATTGTGGTATCCAATGTTGACCAATCTTGTACTTGCCACGAATTTGATCTGGAACTACTTTCACAACCGTAACTTCCCTGACTGATCCCATTTTAGAGGAAAGCGATTCATATCCTCCCTCCTTTTGATACTTTTTCATCAATGCGTTCAATGCTATTGCCTTTTCAGTAGTATCTTCAACCATAGACGCATTCCCTTTGATAACGACACTAACATACAATGTGTCTGCCTGTGATGCATCGGTGGGATGGAAATAATATGAAGGCAAGAAACAAATATAAGAATCAACTTCAAAGCCAACCTTTGAATTTCTTTTCATATTTTCAAGTTTTTCTCCAACTGGATGAGAGTGCATATAAATCGCGCCAATACTATTAGTACCTGTTTGAGTATCAACTGAATCATTCTTTACATAAACAAAATTCATAGGTATTATCTGTGGATAACCATGTACGTCAATTGATGCAACCCTACCAACTTTTTCTTCATTTAGAAAGGTAATCATTTTGACCATAGATTTAATTTCCAGTTTTGGAATTAGTAGCATAACTAGATCTGGAATTTGGTGGTATAATTAAATTGCTAAATTTGATAATATATCTTCGCTACCTGAACTAATCTATTCCGAAAATATTTTAATCGTGACCCATAAGTTCAATTATGAAATCTAAAAGAACGGTTTTGGTAACTGGATGTTCTTCTGGAATAGGACTTGCCACTTGTCATGTCTTATCTCGTAACAACTTTATGACGTACGGAACGGTAAGAAATTTGTCAAAGGATAAGAAGATTCAGGATTTAATAAATGGGGAAAACCTTTCTCTGAAAATATTGCGCCTTAATGTAAATGACAATCAATCTATCAAAATTGCGGTAAAAAAAATTCTTACTGACACAGGAAGAATAGATGTTTTGATAAATAATGCTGGGTATGGTATGTTTGGTCCCGTTGAAGAGATTACAACTCAAGAGGTTAAGAAACAATTTGAAACCAATTTTTTTGGAACAATTAGACTCATAAAGGCAATAGTCCCAATAATGAGGAAGCAAGGAAATGGAACTATTGTAAATATTAGTTCAATGGTAGGAAGATTTGGTGTTCCACTTAACTCTGCATACGTCTCAAGTAAGTTTGCTGTGGAAGGACTTTCTGAGTCTATCTCATTTGAATTGGAGGAATTTGGAATACGCGTTATAGTGATTGAACCTGGAGTTGTCAAGTCAGATTTTTTTCAAAATGTAAAGGTCAAGGGCATGAATCTCGAATCTCCTTATCAAAAGTTAATGGAAAGGAGAGTTAACTTCCTAGATAAAGCAATGAAAAATAGTCTAACTTCTAGTTACGATGTTGCCGACACAATCCTCGACGCATTGAATTCCAAAGATCCTAAATTTCGTTATGTTATTGGAAACGATGCTACAAATTCTCTCCGTATGAGAAACTCCCTATCAGATAGAAAATTTATGGAGTGGATAAGGGCCGGCATATTTCAGGGTAAAGGACTTTCAAAATAACTGTACGAAATTATGGAGATTTTTCTAGATACTTACGTACACCATTAACTGCAGGATCGAGATACTTTGAAAAGGAAATTGACAATAGGGAGACTCCTGAGCCAAGTAACGTGCCACCTATGACGTCAAAAAAGTAATGATCTCCAACGTAAATCCTCGAAAAACATACGAGGACCGCTTCTATTGTTAATAACGAGGAAAAAATAAGATCCTTTTCCTTTCTATAGAATATCATTAGTATCAATGCGCCACTACTAACGATAGAGGCATGACCAGATGGATATGCAAAATCTGTTTTTAGAGGAACATTTATTTCCCGTATTTCAATTACTGGACGAAGCCTTTCAAAAAAATTCTTTAATAACGTATTTAATGGCATTATAATCAAAAAGGAGATGACAATAATTAAAGCGATTTTCTTTCCCTTCCAACCCGCAAATATACCAAGAAATACAATTACCGCTGACCATACTATCTCTCTGCCGTACATTGATAACAAAATCATGAAATCATCAATATTGCCAGAATGAGCATTGTAGAAAAGTGATGTGATTGCCTCATCCAATTTAATAACAGCTGGATTTTGGTATCCTAGTTTAGGGGAAAGCGCAAACCCCACAATCATGAACACAGCAACGCAGATAATGGCCGCGAGAATATACCTCAACGCTACATCATAAGATTAGATACAATATATTTCATGATATTGCATTTACTTTACTGCGGTATTGATTAGTCCTGGTTTATGATGGCCTGATGTGTCTAAAACAGACATGAATATGCACTTGAAAATTAGTAAACAGGGAAAAATTGTTAACGAT
>Ga0193736_1000045_pt1 | contig 24306 bp, 35 predicted proteins | sample L2m1metaG_FD_160566 | JGI IMG/M metagenome (GOLD analysis project Ga0193736, IMG submission 160566) | Soil microbial communities from a riparian zone of the East river system, Colorado, United States - L2m1 | ecosystem: Environmental > Terrestrial > Soil > Riparian zone | place: USA: East River... | reverse complement strand
CTCCGGTCGTTGTTTGGCATGATTTTACCGTCTGAGGGACTCGTGCCACGCTCCATACCCTACGTCTATGCAAACCCCTAGGCCTATGACACCCCAGGTGAGCTCAAGGTCAACCCTCCGCCCAAGATCATACCAGGTGTTGAGGGAGGTTTGGTATGTCTGTCTTTTGTGTAAATTGCCTCGCATCCCATGGCCTGAGGCTTCGCTTTCTGTCTTTAACATTATAATCCTCCACCTTCATTCCCTGTCGCTTATTGTTTTTCAACTTCCAGACCTTGCCGAGTCATTCCCTAATAACCAAAGCTTATAGAACAGGAGTTAACACTGCGGGCATGGGCTTATATACCCGATGGATATATTGTGAATAAATGCTGAATAAATTTAAAGTATATTCATGTCCAAATACGGCAAGAAAACTCTGAACAAACTTAAAATGTATTTTACCATAATACTACCAATATATTCACCAGGGTTATTCGGAACTTATTTAACATTTATTCCTCAATAAGGTCGTGGTGAAAATGGGGAACAAGTTTAACATTTGGCTACCCCCGAAAATGGGGATGATACAAGAAAATCTATTTCAAATAAATTCTGTGAGCATATTTTCTATCTGTTCTCGTCACTAAACCGGGAGCAAATTGGGATCAATTTTTAAATTTGTTCATCGTGTATCCCCCCGTTTACACTCCATATTCTAAACCTATTTAGGGCATGTGCCAAATACGGAAGTGGGTACACCACCTCCAGCGGGGGTAGGGAAGTTCCCGGATTTGTAAGCTGACGTACGCGTTTAAATTTGTCAGTTGTTTGTTGGCGTCGGAACTCCCCGGGTTTGTAAGCTCTCGGCAATCTCCTTACCGTATGTTTGTCAACTTGCTTCATCATCGTTTGTTTGTCGCTATGTACGCGTTTGCCTCTTTGCCTTCAAACCACCACCAGGCAACGGGAATCTCTACAAAGTAAGTGCCTTTCGCATATTGGTAGTCAGATGTAGCAGGCTCCGTCCGATGTACTACCGCACAATGAATGAAGGGTAGCATAAATTGATGTCGACACTGTCTTCTGAGCAGTGAAAAAAAAATACAAAAAGAGGAAAGACAACGCGTCCATCCACTCGATGGGGCCGAGCCACGTAAACATGTGGCATTGCAACTTCCTGACTTATCTTTTTCTGTGATAGGACTCTACTCGTGATCGCCATGCAAGTCGCTCGCTCAACACCAATGGATGTGGCAAGATTTCTGGATGTCGAAGCAATCGCGGACGAGGATGGAGAGGGTGATGACTTTGAGAGCGAGGATGACTATGGTGCGCGTTTCCCAGCTTGATGTCATAAACTACCGTTCTGGTCGGCTTATGCATCATGCGATAGATTTCGTCGTTGATGACAATGAAGGCGACGCTGGCCCTCGAGCACGGCTATACACTTGGGACGCTCTCGACAGTTGGGAAGAGGACAACAGTCCCGAACTCTTGCAAGACCTCGCCCTTGACGTTCAACGTCGGCACCGCGCAGTCTCGAACACCCATGCGCAGAGAAGCTCTTCCTACATCTTCGAAGATGCGCCTGTTGCAATTGATCGTCTCCCAGCAGTAGAAGATATGATTTGGCGTGTCCGAGTCCAAGTAAGCCTATCAATAGCCCCTTCATCTCGATTAACAATGGCTAATACTATCGGTTAGCCAGGTCGTGAGCGCGACGTAGTACTGGCGATCCTCCAGAAGTCCTCAATCTCCAACATGGGCATCCTTTCGGCTTTCACGCGCGACGCCCTTCATGGCTGGGTCTACATCGAGGCTAAGGAGGCAAACTACCTTGCACCCGCGCTTCTGGCGATACCTGGTGTTGCTCATCGGCGAGATGGATCGATCGTGGCGGAACTTGTTGAACTGAGCGATCGTCCGTTGCTCCTTGACATGTCCCTGCAAGGCTCAACCCTTCCCTTCTCCTCTGGTTCTTGGGTTCGGATCAAGGATGGGTTATATAAAGGCGATCTCGGGCTGGTGAGATGCGTGGACTCCAGCGACTGCGAGCTGCTTTCAGTTATGCTCGTTCCTCGTCTCCACCTAACGAAAAGCAAAAAGCGCAAGCGTGGCTATCGCCCCAACCCGGCGCTTTTCGATGAAGCGGAAATTGCCAGGATATTCGGGGAGGGTTCTGTAAAGGTCCGGAATCAATTTCGCGTTTTTCGGGGCCGGTCCTTCTATCAGGGCCTTCTGGAGACTCCATTTCATCCCACCCGACTATCCCTGGAAACGAGCCATGCTTCCCCCCATGAGTTGGATCCTTTTCGTGGTTGTGAGTATTGGACCGATGCTGGGCACCTCCTTCATCCCATTCGAGCCGGAGATAGGATCCTTGTCATGGCGGGTCCCTTGCAAGGTTGTTCGGGCTTCGTCGTCGAGGTGAATCATGATCTAGCAACATTGCGTTTCCGTGATGAGTCCTCCGTCCGCGAGGTCCGTCAAAGAGAGGTTCGCAAGCATTTCGTGCAGGGCGATTTCGTGCAGGTTGTTGAAGGCCCCAATCGAGGAGCTCAAGGCTTTGTCGTCGATTCGAATGATGTGGCGGTTGCGATATATAGTCGAACCATGACAGTAGTCTATGCTTCCAATAAGCTTGCCGTCCCGATTGAGCAGGAGGGCCGCGAGGTTGGTATTTTCTTGATTGTTTCCTCTGCACCCATTGACATGTTTTGTCAGGTACATGCAAATCCTTTGCATCTGGACTGGATGGACCCTTCGAGTTTCGAAATCATTGATCCTCCAATGTTATCCGACATACGGCTTAATATTCCACCATCAGTCTCGGAAGTCCTCCGTGATGACCTTTATCAAGCCGTGAACCTCCCAGGGGATTCAGAGAAGCTTGCGCGAGAGTTGCGTAATGAACGTATCCGGATGCACACAGGTGATCCCTATGTGCAGATGGAAGTTCAGATCATCAAGGGTATGGACAAGGGTCACCAAGCTGTTGTCAAGGGAAGCCATTTTTCTGTGCAAGGGAAGACTCTTGTGGACGTTTTGACGAGCACTCATGCCATCAACACGCAAAACACCTACAGCATAGACTCCCTAAGAGAAAAATAGTAAGGAAACAAGCTTTTTGGTGTTGTTTGTTATTAATCGCCTATATCCCAGCACTGGGTTGCCTTTGGAGAAAGCACGTTGGATTCCTTCCAGGTATTTGCGGATGAAAACAAGTTCCAATAACCCTCTTCCTTCATCAACGCCGATGAATTCCCGGCCTTCGACCCCAACAGCTCTTCAACGATTCGATGATGCCCAGCCAGCACTAGCGGGTAATGCACAAACAGATTCCCCGGATGAATCCCAACCCGTGCCCGCCCATACCTTATCCCCCCCTTCTATTAATATTTCGACACCAGGTGAGGTTGGATCAGTGTACCGTAAATTCTTGTGCTTAGTTCTTATGACGTAGGTACTTGGCTCCTCGATCCACGCTTAACTATGAAGAGGTTAGATGTCCGCATCCAAGGCACGACCAATCCCGCGTTTCACAAGGGCCGATATGAGGGTCAATCTGGATTTACTGTGCTCAACAAGCAACTTGCCGATGTCACAATGTCCACCATTGTCAAGCTAGGATACTCAGAGAATCGCCTTGCTTTTCAGCTTCGACATCTTTTACCAGAGACAACCACTGAGCGAGCAGGATTTGTAACATGCGAAGCGGCTGTGCCAATCACCTCTGTAGTGAACACACGCGTCGTCATTATTGGCCCAGATCTCTCAGGCGATGTAAGTTGGATTGGGATGTATGGCTACATAATGCCGTGTCCTTACCCTCTCGAATCTGGTCAAGCACTTGTGCGTGATCTTGGTGGTCGCCATGCTTATTTTCATTGTGATTCCCTATGCCGCTCATATATGTCCGACCAAGGAACACCGGTAAACTGGTACGGAACCTTGGTATATTGATCCCTCCACCGCTTTCGCAATCTGTACATAATCATGGTCATCGTAAATGTGGATGATACATGCACTGCACCTCCCCATCTTGTTAATTGGTTTTGTGCCTGCTGTTGTGCACTACCATCTGGATTTCATGATGTAACGTGGACGTTATTTAATACATGCAAAATTTATTCAGCCCGGAGAATTGTTGTACATGCACGTTCGATATGAGTGATTTCAAAGTATGGGTCGGTGTTCTGGGGCTTGTTCTGTCTCGTGGTTATCGTGCTCGTCTCCCTCTGCGTCACAGTTTCTACTCGAACCACAGTTGTCGTAGATATAGATGTTACTGTTGAAGTCTGTTGTTCGACGTTTGTTATCGTATATGTGACCGTTCGAGGAGAGACCGCCACCCCCTCGAGGGGTAAGTCTTCAAGTTTTCTGGAATGGAAAGGAGACCAGAGCCACCACATGCCGAATGCAATGCTGCACGGCGCCATCACACAGAGAAGCAGGAGGAATCCAGTTGAAACCTGGGTGAATGTGGGACAGGGTCTGCATGGGAATAGATGGCTGTTCTGATAACATACCCTGGCTGCACCATTGTGACGATGGGGTTCGGTTTTAGAGTGTGGATCCTGCCTGCTGCCGTTGTTCACCTTTGTGATTTTGTTCCCTTCGTCAACGACGATAAAAACGCTCCGTTCTCGATCCGTCTTTTGCTTCGGGGAGGTCACCGAGTTTGCAGCCGCAACCGTCAATTGAAAGCCTACCATTCCAGCTGTCTGACGAAGCTTTCAATTTATCGAAACGCGAATACTTGTGCAGACTCACTACTGCTTGGATAACTAGATGTAATTCAGCTGACCCAGTACTCGTGATCATGAAAGGATGGACTCACCCCCTGCACCCGGTATAGTCCTCACATATGGTCTGTTGGCAAGATTCCGAGAGGTGATAATGAGCCGCGATTGATCGCTACCCACCACTACCGTCATCTCATCCAAAAAGGTGACCTCCAAGATATAAGTATTGACACCATCCGATTCGTAGGGCGTCGTGTCCAAGAACTGTCTTTCCTCCACAGAGTACCAGTCGATACCGTCAACAAGGTTGGTAATGACCAACGTGTTCCCGGATGGCGAGAGTGCTGAGCTGCCCCTGCATTCCGGTTTGATAATCAGATTATCATGAATATTGCCGACTGCACCTACACGATCTTCATGCGAAGCTGGATTTGCCATCGTATTTCATAGGGCTGGCAAGTTGAGTAAACACTGGGTGCTCATCAGAGTGGGCATAATACTTCGTTACACTTGTGCAATGCTTACGCGGCGCCCAATGCTGGGTGAACTACCATGAGCTCGTGGTCACTAAGATAGTGAATATTGCGGATTGGCCATTGTTCGCCTTCAGCCAGTATCGGAAGCCAGGTAGGGGATCCGAATGCTGGTTCTGAAGCCCACATCAGAGCCCGAAATTCACAATAAACCAAATGAATAACCAAACTCTCCATCCTGATCAAACAGGGCCACTTGGGGTCTATCCCCGAATGCAACGGCGACCTGGGTTCCATTCGTATTGAAGCAAATTCTATGGATGTAACCGGGTAGAGTCTCTAGCGCTCGAAAGTCATGCTAACCATTCCGAACCATTAGCATGCAGATCTTACGGGGCCAAGGCTGCAAGTAAGACCTTACCTTTGCACCCATCGGGCTGAGCTTGAGCTTGTTTAAGTCCCCATTGGCAGACCCTATAATGAGCGCCTCGTTTATAGATGGGTGCCACGCGATCGCGCGTATCATGCTCCCGGTCTTGTATATTCTAATCCTTGGCCAATCTCCTCTAGTCTCCCGTATCTTAGCCGGTATGTTAGAATGAAGAGAATAAACAATCGGGATGGAAGCTTCATACTACAAGAATACCGCTGTCATCGCCACTGGCGAAATATCTCCCATCCGCTGAAAATTGTACGGCGTGGATTTGGTCGGTATGTGATTGTAAATGTCCTGCTACTCGTAGACGAGTATATGTCTTTGTCTGAAGGCTGTATGAAAGTCGCTTTGGACTGATCATGATCCTACGAAGTTCTTCAGTCGATAATTAGGGGATTTTAGTACCGGACAATCTACTAGTAACCTATATACATGGGGTAGCGATTGGACCATCTATACACTGGGTCGGATGCATGTCGCCGGACATGATCATGAGGCGACAGCAAGGACTGGTACCTGAATATGACCTGGTGATCAAGGTGTCTCACCAGCAGCTTCCCTGAAATTGAAACATTTGACGTTAATAGTGCATCGGGATGACCGGGTAGATGCGATTATCGGTTGGCACTCCGCGAACTCAAAATAAGGCATTGCGAAGGCTTACAAGTGGTTCCAAGAATTGTAAGGGAGGGTCAGGCACTGACACCGAAGATAACATCCTGGCAGCGTAAATACGTACGAGCTTATTATGTCGCCGTTAGGGTAGACGAAATAAAAGAGGAGGTTGATATGCAATTATTAGAGCGCGCAAAATTTTATTAACCCGTCGGCTTCAACCATCAGTGTGGCAGAGGTCTGGAAACTCGCTGAGGTCTTGGTTGAGTCCTTAACGGGTGCTCTAGGTTCCGTCGAGCTTCCGCAAGAAGCGTTTTTCGACATTTTGAGCAACCGAAAGTGATAACACTTCTTGCTTCCCATGATGCCCCAGCGCAGCATAACCCATCTAGGTATACATCTGCATATCTTACAGTTCATTATCTTCGTCGTCATACGTTTCTTTTAATAGCGCTAGCCCGGGTACAAAGCAGTGAAGACTTCGCTCGCTGGCGATGGACAGGCGGCTTACCTATATATAGATGATGATGGGTGATCACCACTGATGAACGAAATCAGCCCAAAGTCGAGGGCGCGGTACTCGTGATAGAGGTTCTACAGCGGCGTGAGCCTAAATTGACCTGCACAAACGACCACCGTGGTACTGCGAGCCCGAGCAGCTGTCGCGGCAATTAGAGATCCAGTGGTAGCAAATATTCCGCCGTTGGCAAGGATGGCACGGGCCGCTAAGATGACCTTGTTGACTCGCGACATCAGTGCGAATACTGAATAATCAGGTACTAGGAACGTCGAGATTCCTGCAGTCTATAGTGATTTCGCCATATCACGTCCGCCATATCTAATGAAAGAGTGCATAAATGATGATAGATAGACGTAAGGGAGAACACGAACAATGGCGCTGTCTCAGCAACGATAACAGTGTATTTACTGTGGTGCCCCGCGGATTTGAGAAAGGCCTCCACCGTCTTTGGCATTCCGAGCGTCAAGATGACCTCACTTCACAAACACCTCAGTGCTGGGTAAGAATTTGAATTGAGACTCACTCCGAAGGGATGTGATCCTTTGCGCTTCCGAAACGTTATCGTAGACGGTTTCCAGCTCATCCAGAGCATCCTGGATTGCTTCCATGAGAACTGGTTTGAAACCTCGTGCAAATGAATCCGGGTCATCTAAATCGTTCTGCTTCAGTGTTCCTTTGCTTTCGGAAGATTTGAGTGTAAGAGTATGCCCCCCGAGGCAGTCCCTGCTGAATAAACTTTGCAATGAAAAATGATTGTGGCGTTCGATGCAGCCGCCGCACCTCACGTCGCGGTATGGTATTCCTCGCATATATGATGTAGGACCTCTCCGACAGTGTTTCCAACAGAGTGCTCTAGTGCATACCATGTGAATTAGATTGGGCAACCGCATCTCATATCGTCATCCAGACCTTTGGGTTGGGCCTCCACTAGTCTTCGTCCCACACTTCGTATGATTTCCACCAGTTGTTCCATATTTGAGGGGCTGCGCTTTTGAGGAACAACCTGGCGCAGCACGAGCAGTGTTTCGAGTGCAGTCGCCCGGGAGCCAACGGGTTCAACAACTTTACAAGGCAGTCAAGCCTTGGGGGTGTCTATAGTACGTAATTTACGAGGTCCAACCTGCCGACTGTGTGGTACGAAACAGAGATCCCAAACTTGTTCACAGCCACAGCAGCGCGTCCATAACTGGTAGCGCCAAACACAGGCTAAGGGGATTGCCGAAGATCGACCAACCGGCAATTCCCTTACCACATTGTTGATACTTGTGACACAGGCACGTGAACAACCCTTCGCATCTTGACTCTTGACTCTCATGTCGACGCTGCGTATAGGGTTAGCGTAGACTGTTGACCGCTTGAGCTGTAGTTAACGTAAAGTAGGATTTAAAACTTGCAAAGGACGAGATCAGTCCGCAGTCAAAGTGCCAGCCCATATTAATGAAGTGCCTGCTTTCGTACTACAGCTATCTTTGAATTTGCTTCAAATCACCACCGGTGGTACGAACTAGGTATCTTGGTCGTCACAATGTTATGCAAAGGTGCGTTGATTCTCCCTATCGCTTGTTATCAAACCTGATGTCAACAACCAGTTAGGCACCATCTTATGAAGGACCTTCATGATCAACACCCGATCTCTCGATCATACATTAAGGAAACGTGAATCGACTATCATTTATAACCATTTACTGACCACAAATCGTACAGAAAAGAAGCATGAAAAGAGGGAAGGCATTCATCTCAGATAGTGAACTCGTCTGGGCGGGACTGCGAGCAAACCGTTTGGTTATCAAGCTAGGGTCCAAGAACAAAGTCAAAATACTGACAAGGATGTGGCGAGGTGGGCGACGGTGGCAGTCAAGATACTCCGTCATCCTCGAAATGAAGCTACGTGTATTACAGTGCCGGTTAGTCACTTGACTCGGCGCGCACAGCGATACTCACATGGACACAACTTCCTCGATAGCGCTGATCACCATGCGAGGTCTAGACAAAAAAGCCTTACGAGTCCCTAGGCAGATCACCATTACCTCTCCGCGCCACACTGTGCTGGGCTTGATCTGGCGCAGATGATGATTTGCGATTCCCCGGTGACTACCCTTTGTCCAACCGTACACCTTGAAACGATGGCTACCGACTTCGACGATAGCGTCATAGACTTTGTTAAGGGTGCTTTGTCGACACTCAAAATAATCATTGCTATGGACTCGCGGGAGCCCCCCGGGCTGGGAACTGTCTTCAGGATCATATTGGACTCTGGCGATGCGCCTTGGTCCCATCAACGGGAATAGGTACGCTCGAGCTACGGCCTGCGGAAGTTCTTTACTGAGAATGTCTTTCCAAACCACAAGGTTGGTTACAGACCTGGGCACCGCGCGGCAGTGGGGGCGTCTGTTCACGGAGTACGCCAGACTGGTGTGCACGGCGAGATGTACGGGAGCTTGCTATGGACGTTGTTCTCGGTGTTCCCCGTCTCGGGAGGAGGTAATCATAAGCCGGAGAGGAACGTTGGGATACCATTGGGTGAGGTGCTTCTTGTTCCGTAGCGAGAGGTCTGATGCATATATACCGCTCGATTGGGCTAGGGTACCTCTGGCCACCTGCTCTGTTTATGGCGGTGGTGGCACATCGAAGCAAGGTCACCTGAGGGGTACAACCTCCCTCCCTGTCGCCTGTTTCAACGTGTTTCCAATCCAGGCCAGAGGTCGCATGGTATGTTGAACCTGTCAGGACCGAAAGCCGGATGTATCTCTACAACGAAGACCCCAGTTTGAAACGGGAGACGAAAGTGTCCGAAGTTTCATCGGAAATTCAGGTTTTCCAGAGTGAGAATACCACGTTTCGGGGTGCCGGTCTGAGCACTAGCTTCCGTTCACCCCAATCTAACACGCAGCTTCCGAAGTGGCCTTGATTGCAACGTGGGAGATGTCCAATGTCGACCAGTACGCTCTTTAAAGTTTGGGTGCTCACGAACCGATTAATATTGGTATTCGCATACAGCTGTGCCTCGAGGAAGAGAACAACAATCGTGGTATCGATTGTGTGACGTTCACTTAAGTTGATCGTGAGCTGTTTTTCCAAGGAGAAAATTTCGGGTCGGATCAACTGACCAGTACTTTTTCCCTCCTAAATTCAAATATAAACAGCTTGAAGGCCACTTTTGAAGAATAGGTGGCCTCCACGTCGCCCAGGATCCAAACGCCCAAGTTATCATCAACCACACCAAACGTCAGCGTTCACACTAGTCGGAAATATGTTTCTTTCACCGATTGGGGCCGTCGAGCCTGCAGTCCACCGATATTGTTCTCATGCGTATGGATCTAATCGTTCGATGTCACCCTTTGGATATATCAAACGGTATGGATAACGCCACCATATGCATGTCGCGTTATCGAGCCATCCCTGAGTGGGCCTTAAGCCTCATGTACGGGAACTTTTCTCACCTAAGGGTTCTCGAAGTTCCCGATCATTACACCGCCGTCAGCGCGTTTCGTGGGTCCACAGGCACGCATTCATCCCAGATCATTCCTTTGGCTCACATTACCTATCTCAGAGTTCGATTCTTGCATCATGACCATATCGTCGGTGGCTAAGTATCTTTGGCAGCTGGAATGTTTCCGAGACCGCCTTCTGTTGACCAACGATAACATTAGTCATGAGATTTCAGGGCTGCTGAAAGTATGACAACCGCACGACAATGACTTAACCAGAGATAGGTTCCGGAAAGCAGGCACCCAAGATCCCAGACTTAGGGCATTCTCCCGAACTTTCCTTATTATTTATTGAGTGTAATATTCATTCGCTGTGACTGTCAGGTCGTTCTTGCGAAATGCAGTCCCTGATGAAATCCAGACCTTTCGTCTTTGGTGACACCGTTAAGCGACTTAGAGTCGTACCCGTCGACGATGTTTCACACATACATGCTGTCCGTACCGTCCGTTTTTCGCCGGATGGACGGTATCTGGCTGCTGGTGATGATAATGGCGTCCTCTCGGTACGTAAATTCTCCACCCCCGGCGGTCCATAGGTAACCCTCTGGTATCACAAAGATTCGTGACACTACCTCCCAATGGTCAATCATCCGGATGTACCAGACTGGAGATGTAATACGCGCCGTGAGATGGCACCCTACAATATCAGGAGCGCTCGTCGTAGGTTCCACCAATGGTGACCTGAACAAGCTTCTGCTTAGGTCCACGCCACATGAGGTATGTACATACAGCAGGTCTCATCTATACTTTCTCCATCTACGACCAAAAGGACTTTAAAGCCGTCTTCAGTCTTCCCGGCTATATTCACGCAATATCGTTCAATATTGACGGAAGTCAGTTGGCGGTCGCTTTCGGAGACACCTGTAAAGTGGCCCTGATGGACCAAGATGAGAACGATTTCGGTAAGTTTATACGTCCATCGTTGCTTCAAACTCAATTGAGCTTGTTCCAGAGTCGCCTTTCGGACAAATTTCCTACTTGCCGCTGCACGGTGGTGGACCACCTATACGCGGCCTGCACTTCCTTCCTGGAGGTCTCATCGCAGTAATGTCCCCGTTTGGGAGAGGTGGATTTGTGTATGATATTCCCCGTTCGACTCGAATCTTGTGTGACTACTCATTATTCCTCAGCACGTACTCCACTCAGCATCCGCATCCGAGGCAGTGGGAGATAGCCTCTCGTAATGGCATTGGCATGTAGGGCACCCACCGAAGTTTTCCATCTTACGATACTAACGACGGTTCTGATAGCGGCGGATCAGCAATCTCCCCATCTGGTCATTTGCTAGCCATTACCAACCTCACTGATGGCCTTGATTGGTATTCTATTCAAGAGAAAAGATACATGTCCACAACCCGTTACGACCTTGGTCGGATTTTTATGATCGACGTCCAGTTCTTGAACGAAACAACAGTGGTCGCGGGGACCAGCCTATCTGCGCTGGTGTTGGCATGCTACGGGATGAGCGACAAACCTTACTTTGTTAACATGTCAATCGAGGGTCGTAAGTATCCACTATCCCTTCTCAGACCGAGCACACACTTGAAGCTGATGCCGACATATAGTATTCCAAGCGGTAGTGGGTCGTCTGTCCGTCCCACTTTCGCCGGTGCATATAACTAAAACTGAGCGCATAGGACGTTGCTGTCGTGCGCAATCGGCTGACCATCGCTACAGCAAGCGGTGAGCTGGAAACAGGGGGAAGATCTGTAGTATGCGTTCTCATTGACCGACACAAGCACCTGCGGGCTGCTCCTGCCCCGGAGGAAACCGATGCCAAGCCCCAAACAATATGTGACATGGTATGTGTGCCACAGGTAATCGGATCATTTATCCAACTCATTCTCGTTCGTCCACGAGATCCTTGGTGGAGCTGCCATCGTTGCCATGATTGCGTTCGTCACAGCGGTCTGGAAGTTTATCCCTTTTGGTCGTTATCTCAACTTCATAGTTGGCCGGTGGTAGGCCTCGGAATTCACTATCAATGCGGTTGTGCTGTTGCTCAGATCAAACGGCTTTTCTTTGACAAACCTGCCAGATCTCGATCGAGACATCAGATTATCGTACAATTTCTCCGGCGAGAACCACGTGCCGCTATCTTCGGCGTTTCCCCTCATGCTGAAAGCGGGGTCTGGTGGCTGCGCTGGTTTCCTCTCTTTTAATGTTGAAAACACTTGATCACGGCAGTGCCGTAGCCTCCATGTATTTTACCGTAAATTGTACTGAACGCTTCAGTGTCAGATAAAATGTGTGTCAAGAATCTGTTATGCTGCCGTAGGGGTTTCAGATGGGGATGGCCACAGTTGATATCTGCATGCGCTTGCGGGAGTACTGGTTATTCTTTCCGCTTGATCGCATTCGGGGTGAGCTTCCGTTGCCTGATCATCATGAGGGTTGACCTTCAATGCCTGCAGGCGTGATTTGTGGCACCGAGGTAAGTTCAGTATGGACCAAATTGACCAGTAACCTGGCTAGTCCAGTTTCCCGTTCGAGCTCCTGCAACTCAGATGTTTCATTTGATTTGGGCCTTCCGCACCCACGAATGATAGCACGAATCCGACAAAGTTGTTGATCATTAGGATGGTAAGATCTAGGTGTCGATAGAACTTGAGTTGTTCGTTCGGTGATCCGAGGTGCCCTTGCGGCGTCTCATGGGCTACTGCTATCTAGCACCCCAACAATGAGGATAGGAAATTCCCAACGAAATCCAGCCAATGTACATTTCGTGCGATACGAAGGAACCTTGGCCATCCAGTATTGGTGCCTGGTTGGACAGAGGATTATCAATTGGCTGTGGGTGTCCATATACATTGGTGATGGGCCTGGTGTCATGCGATATGACTTGGCACTAGTGCCATGTTCGGTTTGGTGTTGCGGGTCGGTTATGGCTGCGCCTCGTGTAGGAATTTAGGGACAGCTCGAAATTGTTGGAACTGGTACCATCCCAGTACACTTTCATTTTCAGTGTTTGTTGTTCTCAAAGTCCACACCTCGGTGTCTACCAAAGAATGTCCTCCGACGAAGCACAATCGCATGATTTCGAAACATGGGAATCTGCGCAATCGGAACCTCTTGCTGAAGAAGTCGCGGTTCAAGTTGATCCAGCTGAAATTCCCCAAAGTGCATCTCAAGTACAAAGACGGCTTCACTCCCCATCAACGACATGTAAGTCTCATTCTGGATGATCCAATCGTCGATTAGCTGTAATCTATCAGCAGCGCAACGACCCCCACCGACAACGACCATCGGTGTATCCAGGAGCCCCTCTCCAACTTCGTCAGGTAGGTCTCACTTGCTTCTGCATCGCCTTGATTAACTGCCTCGATAGGAAATCCTGATACTCTATCCGAGCAAATCCATGTTATATATGGACTCATTACACCAACCACAACACAACCGCCTATGCCAGCGGGGAACGTGAACACCAACATGTGGTCAGAAATGCAAGGGCAGAATGGTAATGATTTGAAGATCTGTTCGTTGAACGAAGGCTCAGCCGTTCATGTACAGTGGATGTCCCTGATCTAGCACTGAGGGATTGTTATAGTCAGTAAGCTGCAATACAGAACACATAACGGAACTAAGAGATTCCTCGTGATCCAGCCGGCGATTTTCCCAACCCTGGCTCTCCCCCACGAGAGGTAGTTGACCCGCCGATCGGGGGGCTCGAATCAACACAGGAGGGTCGCGCTGGCAGGCCTTATACACCACTCTCTGACGATTCCTCGGAGGCGCCTCCTGTGGAGACGCGCCAAAAGGGGAAGGGCAAAGAGAATACCGCGGTACAGCTTTACAAGCTTGGACAAGGTGATCGACCATCTCAACCCAATCAACCCGCCCTGCCATCCATGGCGGAGCTTATGGAGGCACCGCCACAGCCCATCAGTCGTGAATTTATTCCGTGGCAAGGCGTCGCGACGCCGTCTCTTTATCCACGCGTGGACCCTTCTAACCTTGTTCGACGGCAAGGTGGGACTTCGTCTGCAATTTATAGCCCCACCCCGCCTTCCCCCTCAATCTCAGTTTACCACCTTGGACAACTTTCGCCTGCACCGCGGGACCATGGGCTGATACCTTGGAGTCCGGGGAGTCATCAACTTACGCCTGAAGACGGGTTTGGATCTGAGGACGGGCCCAATGAGAGAGACGACAGCGACGAAGCCGACTCTCCTTTTGGTGCCAAGCGTTCCCGGGAACTTTCCCAATTTCCATCTTGGACCGACGAACCAGCAGAGGTAAATCTCCGGTCTCCTATCCCGAACCAAAAATCTGGGGAACGGCAGCTGCTGCTCGGAGAGCAACTGGCTTGCAGCATTGAGTCAGGTTTCAAGAACGTCACACAAGATATTCAGACAGGGTTCGACAGGCTCGCCTCAATGCTGGTCATCAGAAATACCCCGTCCCAGGTCCCCCAAGCCCGCCATCAGCCAACCTGGACACCAAAAACTACCACAAATCCGTCGCGTCGTTCTTTTTCGCAAAAAAAAAAGGCGGTGAGGAAAAATCGGTCTATGATCACTACACGAACTGAGCATAATGCAGAGTGCCGTCCGAGAGCATCTGATCAGGCTGGTCGGGAAAGACAGACTTCTCACTCCATTAGTAATAAGGGCTCAGGCAATTGCGTTTGCTGCTGCTTGGAACATTGATAATGGGGAAAGCTGTGGCCCTTGTTGCACGGCTGATGACTTTCGGTTCGACATTGAAGGCCCCGCCCATAGTCCCTGGAACATGTCTGCTTGCCGGGTCTTCTGCGCTGACTACATTGAACATCACAAGCTTCCGTCCACGGCGAACATCATGAAAGATATTGAACACTCGTTCTATACAAGACTGAAGACTCTACGCAGGAAATACGTTCTTCATCTGTTGCAGCAAGATAGACAAGCAGCAGTTGCTAGGAAGAACCGTCGCTATCAAAGGAAATCTCGAGTGCGTTCATCATTGTCGAGGTCGTCCACTTGTTCATGTTAACCTTTATAATCGAAGTTGTTTTTACGACGGTTGGAAACCGCCCAGTTCAATCCTCTTCTTCAGGTCCACGTCCCAATTTTAGAACGTCTTGGAGTGGTTGGGATGTCCAGCGACGAATCCGACCTCGATGAACTCCCAAGATATCCACGCGCCCGGTTGGAAAACCCTCGGTACTATGTCCTTAGGCCTCAGTGGAGAGCAGAGGCATTGGGCGACTGGCTCCATATCTTTGACTCTGTCCACATGGTTACGCGCAGGTCACAGAGTGGTGGCTCCCGAGGCGCCCTTCCTCATCTTCGCCTCTATAACGCACAGTCACCGAAGTTCAGCGAAAGCAAGTCGTTTGTACGTGCACTGCCCATCAACGCATACAACGATGTTTGGCTATCTAATAAACATGGGAGCGAATATACCGTACGACCCAACAGGGATGAAATTTACAATTTCGTTCACAGCAATGCTCTCTTCGCGTAGGCCATCCATCAGTATTAGTGTTTCCTAGCCAAACTGATTATTCTAAGGGCTTGATATTATCGCCAACATCTGCAACATGCTCGTTGTACCCGTCATGCCCAATTAGGTAGTGTTCAAGCTAAGCATATTATTATATCATGATCGTATTGCTTACACACCTCCTGCTAATGTTGTATTCTACCTGTTCCTGATCGGCGCTCTATCTGTGCGGCATTATGCATCATCGTTACAGTAATCATATGCTTGCGGTTACCTGGCACATCCATGGAGCTCGACCACCTTAGGCTTGTTCCTCTTACCTTTGCGGAATGGCTAGGTACCAAGTATCTGGGGTGTCATTTTACTGTGCAACACATCACATCACGCATTCGCCCCATATACTGATACCGCGCGGTTGTCGGACTGTGGCCCAGCAGGACAACACGTTGAGTCCGTCCCGTAATCGCGAGCTCAGGGGAAAGCAGGAACACATCGCTCAATTGTTCAAGAATATGGAGGTTATAACTAATTGTTCCGTTCACGATCATGATTGGCATGTCAATTGTCAATACATACTTTTCATTGGTCTGATGGAATGTCGACAGAGCCTCATGTAAAAACTAACAGAGTACGAGACCGCGTCACAGGTCACAACCGAGGCGACTCTCGGCAACTCCCCGATCGAGCTTGTTTGGTGATATTATATTTCGAGCACATCACGTGGATAGGAGTTTTCTTTTTCTGTTTGCTACCACCATGTTCGCTGGAGTGGGCATGCAGGCTGTGATGTATATACGATCGAGAATGGTGTGAGAGATGGAGGCCTGCAAGACTAAGTCACCACCGGCTTTGTATTGCTGAGGATGTAATTATGAAGTGTTGAAGTCGCGATCCACCATGGCGTTGAGTCCCATGAATAATCAACCACAGGAGATGAGCATTTATACTTAACGACGCTGATTCGCAAAGGCCATTGCAGGATTAGTGTCGACCTGGGTCCTTGGAAATGAACACGTATTCCAGGACATTGTTCGGTGTGTCACTTGATCTGGTGATGAATGTGATACCTGCTGACTATGATCAACCTCCTTAGTTCGACTGTCATGCTGATGAGGCAAGCATATGGAGCCTTGTCAATGGCCCGTCCCTAACCCCTACGCGATACACCTCCATATCGCGAGCAATCTATGTCCATATGCACATTGTAATCTACTAACTTTCTCATCACCTGAACTCGATCAAATACCCCGGATCTGCATCCGGAATTCTTTCATGAGACACATGCAGTCCGATAAAGGGTTCTCGAAAAGGCCTAACGAAGTTGTCTTTGAAACCCTAAGGTTTTATCTGCCACCCCAATAATCGCCACACTATGCCAAATCGCAAGCATTCTACAGAGCCAGACATTGACGAGGATGAACAAGACTCCATCCTTCATCTTCCCACATCGGGTAACTCTCAGTTTCCATGCTCAATTTGGGGGATAGACGTAAGCACTCCACTCCTCATCGTTCTAACAAATACTAAACTGGATTGTCACAGCTCCTTAGTTGCGAACTAAGCAACCTGAAATTTATACACGAATCCACGAATGCTGAGCTTGGAGTCTCAGCTCCGCATCATCCTGCCAGTCTAGGAATCCCCATAAGCCACGGTGATACAAAACCCTCCGGCGCCGATACTCCAAAAGCTCCCGGCCATTACTCGGTCGAGATCGAAAGGTTGGTAGCTAGGCGCTTAAGTGGGTAATATCGCTAACAGAATATGCAGGACTCCGGACGTTGGGCAGCCTCTGGAAGATAGTGAATCAACCCCCAAGGTTTCGTACGTCATTTTCAAGCTACATATGTATGGTCTGATCGATAACATTTGCAGTGATAATGCGCGCTTACCACAGCATAACCGACCCCTCCCGAAGCAAGATACTCCCATTAATGAGCGACAATCCAGTCGGTCATCAAATGTCTCCATCCTCGAAGTCAGCATCCGCACGTTACTACTCTCCTGCTGCCATGGGGAGCTGGGAGAAGGGGATCATCAAAACTTGGACCACGCGTCCAAGATGTTGGCTTCGGCAGTCCATCATAATGGCATTCCACGGGATACTGTGGACTCAATTATACAGCGGTTGGTCCCGAAGCTGGATCCCCAACTTAAAATGTCCGTGTCCGAAACAGTTTTCAATGAAATCAACCAGCATTGGGCAGCGACATCCAATATTAACGCAGGCTTGTGCGTTAATTCATGCGACTGTCGGTTCTATTTTTAATCTTTCATTTATGAACAGGGCTCCCGCCGGCGCGGTTCCTGCTCAGGAGTCTGCCCCACCTCCTCTCAGCCATTTCCCTCTTGAAAACCCCAGGCCGCCGTCGGCTGGGCCTACTTCTGCAACAGTTCCAGCCCAACATCCTTCATTGCCTCCAAATACTGTTCTGCTGCCGGCCACACCTGCCCCAGTCATGTCCGCTCCAACTTTGTTACCGGCGAGTGCTGTTCAAGGAGTCCCAGCTCCATACATGTGAGATCTATTCACGCACTCAGCCTGGCCTTTTCTAACGACATCACAGGTCCTCGCTCCAGCCGTATATTATGTCGGGATACCAGGTAGCGGATATGCCCTCGTACGTCATCCAACATGTACACAGTGTGCACTCCTATATGTCGATGTGCTGCATGTATAGCGCCTCAAGCCTAGGTATCCCTCCAAACCTCCAAACTTTATATATTCCCTATGGCCCACACACAGGGTAGAATGTATCATAACGTCCGTTACCCAAACTAACCATACCCGTTCTAGTGCTCAATCAGACATTGGACGCGCTGCAGAGACAAATCCGGGCAGCGTATCAACGCCGTAAGTCTCGAGCAATATTAATTGGTGTGACAGGTGTCTTCATGCATTGATCAGTGCGCAAGTAAATGTCGGCCCCTCGGGTGAAGCTTCTCATGTGCTGGTGTCGTCCGTGACATTGTTGATGCTTGAAAACGTACTAATATTCCCCGTCATGCAGGTCCCAGACGCAGGCGAACCAGCCTGATTCAGTGTCGTCAGCAACGAGATCGCCACATCTTGATGTCAAGTTCGAAAGCCGAATCCTAAAATCAGGCGTAGCATCCGGCCAAGAAATTCGGTGGTTTTCATCCACATCGGATTCTAATATCAGTTGCCCGCCATCTTGCCCAGGCGAATTAAGAGTCGCCGATTTGTATTACCACAAAAACCGGTCCAACCCGGGCCGCGATCAAATGTGGATCTTCAACAAGGATCTCAAATGGGAAGATATCACAGAACGCTATCATTCTGGAATCAGCATCCTCCATCCTACTAATCCCACACCAGCCGTATTGAGCCAAACTGAGAGGGGCGGACAGCCTACTTTTGTGTTGGAAGCAACTCATAAATCTAGGCTCTCGATGCGACGTTCGATTGCAGCAGAGGTCGCCCGTAGCCATGTTTGAAGGCTAGCTAGCTCACGTAAATTCCCCAATCGTCAAGCTTCCAACAGAAAGTTCACTTCGTGGAATACGGACTTTTTGAATAGGTAATTGTCAATATCTAGGGACCGGCAAATGTCAGTCCAAGTGTACATGTAGGGCCACTCGAGACATATACCTGCTAATTTGTATATATATGATGGTGATCTCACTATTTGGGCCTCGTGATGGTGAACAGTGGCACATTGCCATTGCAGTGTGGCACGGTCACTATATCTGATCTCGATCATTATTTTTCCATATTATGTGCTTTAAATTTGAGGCATCAAATGTACATGTGTCATTGTAGCCTGCCCCCCTTCCCCCTTCTCCCTCACCCCCGTCCCTAATAACAATCCGTTTTTGTTGTACAGGACGAGCACTTACGGAATCGGATTTCTTAGTGGGCCAGTCAGAACCCCCAAATTTTTTCCACGCTGCACGGTTAGACCTAGAGTGAGTGACAATAATTTTGGAAACTGCAATCATCTAAACCGTCTCTCATAAGTAGACCTAATATTGATATATGCTACCAACCACAACTCGGGGCAGTGCCAACCGTCGACCACCTACATGTCTCTGTAGATGCCGTTCTCATTGCACTTCGTGGAATCCTTCAACAGGGTCACACGAAGGTGATGGGAAGGTCGTATCTCGGAGTACACGGGACAACCATGTCCGAGATGACAAAATGGCTGAAGCAAGAGAACGAATGACAAGCGCAAGCGAGCATTCTCACCCTGCTGTCGTACGAAGTCTGAGGGTTCGATCCACTGCTGGGTATAGGCCACCCCCCCCCGTCACGATAGACACCAATCCAGGCGCAGAGATGCCACAGGATTTTGACCAACTCAAGCTCATGGAGAACGAGCTCCAGTGGTATCGTGATCTCCCTGTTACCAACATCCAGGTACCCCTGGTATTTGTGAACGACCCCGCAGCTTGCGGTCAGTTTTGTTGGCCATCTCAGGCCAAACTCGTGCAGCCGAATGTGGGGCTACATGCTTTGAAAGTCGGTCATCATGCTAATTCGGCTTTCCTTGCGACCGAGAGCCGCTACTGCGAGTTGCTAACTGTCCTACCGACCAAGGAACAGTCTGATAAAATTGTGGCGCTCATAAGGTTAATTCATATCGAACTCTCCCGTCTGAATCATGAGAAGGAACTGCAATGGATTCAGCAACGGGGGGAGTATGTAGCTGGAATGGTTCTGGTCAATACAGGTCAGTATGAGGACTCATTTTTGCTACGGTGTGAATAACGCGTCCGTAGAAATCCACTTTTATTCACATGGCCCTCGAGACCCACTTTCTAAAGCAGCTTCGGTGATCTCACTGGTCTTGGAAAACATCTATTTCACACCACGAAGGGCTCTTCGCACCACTCTCGCAGGCATCCGAGATCTCGTTCGCTTGAGTAACTCGTCGTATGAGGGTACGAGAATGATTCCCAAGGATCCCCGCTCATGTGCTGTTCAATTTCGCCTTGACCCGGTCACCCGCCAATACATATCCTGTCCCACATGCCACTGCCTGTATCCATACAATCCTGGAGATAGCCCAGATTCACTCCTTCATCCTGCCATCACACTTTGTACCCACCGAAAAACCCCAACAAGTACGGAATGTGGTACCAACCTATGGAAAATAATTAATGTGGGTCCACGAAAGAGGTACACCCCATGTAGGAAATATCTACACCAAGTCCTCAAGCATTGGGTGGGCCGCCTTCTATCACGAAAAGGAATAGAAGATCATCTCGATGCCCTGCCGCACAGCCTTCCAATCGATGACGATGCGCCTGTCTATGACATTTGGCTCTCGAAGGTATTTCGAACGTTGCGGGACTCAAATGGCCAGCCTTTCTTGCCACCTCCTCCAGGAGAGGGACGTTTGGTATTTAGTCTTTCGGTGGACGGATTTAATCCTTATTTCAACAAAGCGGCAGGGGTTGTCTCCACAACGACTGGTATCTGGCTTGTGGTCCTCAATTTACCTCCACACCTCCGTCACCTACCCGAGAACGTATGTTTCTTGGGAGCTATTCCGGACAAGCCTTCAATGGACCAGATCAACCATTATGTCAAACTCGTAGTAGACGATCTTCTCGAGTTCTGGAACCCAGGAGTAATTGTCTCTCGCACTTACAAATACAGGTCTGGCAGGATGTTGCGGGGAATGCTTGTTCCGTTCGTCGCAGATATGCTTGCATCCCGTCAAGTTGTAGGACAGCCGATTTCTACGACCTCGCATCATTTTTGCACCTCCTGCGACCTGGATTACGATGACATTGACGTATTAGATTCGGCAGAATGGCCAGCAAAGAATGTTGATCACATGCGCTGGTTTGCGTCTCTCTGGAAAGAAGCACCTGATGAACGGCAACAAAATGACATATTTGAAGCAACGGGAATGCGATGGTCCGCTCTTCTAGAGCTCCCCTACTGGGATCCAGTCAGATACACTGTGATCGATTCCATGCATGCTCTTAGCCTAGGTCTCCTCGAGCGCCACTGCCGCAAGTTCTTCAAGTTGAACCCCGAGGTACCCAGTGGTGACGGATCTCCCATCAAATCAGGTGCTGCCAAGAAGGCTAGGCTCAAGGCCAGGCCAACTCAAAAAGACCTCGATTTGTGCCTCGAACTGATAAAGCAGAATGAGGACACGATGGCAATCCGTTTGCTTGCTTTCCCTCGCGTTGTCCTCTATACGATCTGTACGGACTATGGAATTCTGGGCGAGGGGTTTTCGATCGTTGTCGGGACAAAGTGGGTGTTGGCCCAAAATATATATCATTGGGTATGATGACCCTCCATTCAAGGACCTGAGACTTGGAACTGATTCTAAACAATTTCAGCGGCAGAGTGGTAATGCAAACGTGCATGCCCTCATCGACCTGCCGAGTTATCCCAGCACTGAAGTAGGACACACTGTCGTCGATCCCGATGATGTTCCGCCAGAAGACGGAAATAAGCGTGAACTCCCTGCTGTGGAAGGAATTGATCTAGCGGTGGTCCGGCGCATTATTCGCCATCTGACAACGGCAAGTTCAGACAAGAGCACTCAGAAGGCTTACAATCAGGGTACTACAGCAATTTTCATCTATATTTGCGACGTTCTAGGTATGGATCACAGCACGCTCAGCAACAGGGGAAGAAATTCGAAAAGGTTGTTGTTTGAGGCAATCCGCAATGAGGTGCAGTGTTCCCTTTAGTTGGACACTTTCGCTGACCCGTTTCCTTAGATCGCTACCAACGAATCACAACTTGCGACGCTGTTATCATATATACAAGATAACGCCCAACCTTCAAGCCGGGTCGTTCTGGGAAAAGGGGTTATGGAGGCCGTCTGGGCAGACATGCGACTCACCCAACTCCCATCCTGGATTTCTCCCCCGCCGCATAATTGGGGTCTTCCTAGGAGGGGAAAACTGAGTGCAGATGAATGGGGGGTTATCTGCCTCATCTTTCTACCGATCACTCTTATCAGGCTGTGGTTCGAAAAGACTGGTCGGGAAAAGCACTTACTCAAAAACTTCATGGACCTCGTCACTGCCATCCGGATAGCCACTTCGCTGGTCTCATCGACGCAACGGGTCCAGATCTACAATGAATGTATTTTTCGCTACGTCAAAGGATTGCAAGAATTGTATCCAGATAAGCATCTCCTCCCCGTTCATCATGCCGCTCTTCACCTAGGCCACATCATGGAATTATTTGGTCCTGTCCATTCACACAATGCGGCGTTCTTTGAACGTTACATCAAATTCCTTCACCGCATGAACATCAATCAAAAGCCAGGTTAGCGAGCACGACAGGGACCTGCTGTTTCGACTGATGACATCTTCTATAGGTGAACTGGAGTCCACATTCATGAAAACTGCATCTCACAATGCAAACCTCCGTGCTATCCTCGCCGACGATGACGCTTTACGAGAAACAGTTCATGAGATGGTGTCCATGATGCGATCTATCGGGAACGAAGATGCACACGGTTTCCAGCTTGCAGCCTTGCTGGATCCCAGTCTCCCTGAATCTGTCGTGGCATCAGGCGCAAAACCTTTCAAACTGGCAGATCCAGAATATCAACTTCTGTGCAATCTCATCAACCGCACATCGCCAGGTATTCAACTGGTGTTATCACGCCAAGCCATTTCTGTAGAACGAATATCTATCCACGGACTGCCGTACAGTACAGAGAGGGAGGCGCCGCGGGACAGCAACATCATATTCCAGTCGCCGGAGGACTCGACTGCAACGACAGGCAATCAAAAGGTTGGTGTCATTGAGTCTATTTTCCAGTATGAATACCGCTCTGCCGGTGGACAACCGAACAAGGGACACTACCTCTCCGTTCGCGAGCGCCTGCCCGTCGGTCAAGGCCAAGTCGATCCTTATCTGGAATTTGGTTTCGCGGCGGGTTTTCTTTGCGAGGCGAATACTACACAGCTCCATGTGATCAAGCTATCGCAAGTTTTGTCTCATTGCAGCGTGATGAAGATGGCAGGTATGGGCAATGAGCAGCTCGTTCATGTGATGCCTCTCGATCGGGTATGCAGGTTTGCGTGCGCTCTGTCGTTGACAACAACTAATTCAAATCGCAGCTCATGTTATCATTTCACTTGACAGGAGAATAAGGGATCAGCAGCATTCGGCGATATTTTAGCGATACATACCGATGTAGCTAAATCAACTATATTACAGAGAGAAAGCAACAACTTGAATGCAATGCGGCGTATCTGTGCACGCGAATCGCCAGCTCATGGCACGGAGAGTTTGGAGGATCAGATGTAGAGAAGGAGGTGTCGAACGACACAAAGGGAAGGCAAAGGCCTAGCTGGAGGTTAAGTACTTCTGGGGGGTAGCCAGTACTACGCCGCACTCACGGCTTGCCTAGGCGGATCATCGAGAAAGCGGGAAGAGGTTCTCTGCATGCTTGAGACTACGCGGTGCCGGCGTTGGATGTCAAGGGTGATATCTTGCAAGAGTTCGAGACTGTTGCCCTCTCCCCAACTGTCGAGAGCGTTCCAAGTGTACACCGCGTCGCCTTTATTGTCATCAACGACGAAATCTATCGCATGATGCATAAGCCGACCAGAACGGTAGTTTATGACATCAAGCTGGGAAACGCGCACCATAGTCATCCTC
>Ga0193736_1000044_pt1 | contig 24317 bp, 25 predicted proteins | sample L2m1metaG_FD_160566 | JGI IMG/M metagenome (GOLD analysis project Ga0193736, IMG submission 160566) | Soil microbial communities from a riparian zone of the East river system, Colorado, United States - L2m1 | ecosystem: Environmental > Terrestrial > Soil > Riparian zone | place: USA: East River... | reverse complement strand
AAAAATTTTTGATGGTAATACCGGAAACTTTTCAATCATCTTTAATGTCTTCAACCCAAACAAGGGCACAATTATGCTTGAGTCGATTTCATACAATGTATACTCCAATTCTACAAGAATTGTTTCGGGAGATATTGGCAATCGACCCCAAGGCTTTGTTGACTCTCAAGATAGCATATTTCCAGTTATTGGAAACGGTACTCTTATTCTAAAGGATAAGAGAATAATCGAAAATAACAACAATTTAAATCTGTCCCAATTTGCAGGAAATGATGAACTCTCAGAATTTCTGGTTAATGGAAGTTATTTTTTCAAGCAAATAGGTAGCTTTCAATCCACCGGCGGCGAACAAATATTCAACATAAACTACACACGTCCATCAACTCCGTGAATTCTTTAGAAAAAATTAAATGTTAATGACATAAATCTATGACGGTATGTCGGATTTAATCATGATGTATGGAATTGCAACAGGCGCTTTTGTAATATTCACTGGAATCTTGTTTGGAGCTAGAACAAAAAGGATTAATAAACTTGTTCAAAAATCAAGAGAAGAAAAACAAGTAACTTGACCCTATTTTTTCTTTCCAATTCCCAGTATGTCTAACAAATGTTCTGATTCCTTTTGTTGCCCAAAGCATCTTTGATAGTACTTGCACGAAAAACACAATTCACTTGGCTCTACAACTGGTGTCTTTTTTTCTTTAAGCAAGAGATGTAGTATTCGAGCTCTCCTTACTACTTGTTCGAACATTCTCTTACTTTCGGAAACACCAAATTCAACAAATTTGCCATCAGGAGTAAAGTAAACTATGAAACCGCTTTGGATTTCGAAAATAAACAAGCATGCATTAGCATAAAGAAGATCATTTGGATGAGGATAATCCGGTAATTTTGAAACTGGTATAAGATTAACTATCATATCATTAGAAACTATTAAGTCAGTGGTAGCGTAAATTGTAAGATCATCAATCGTGTACTGTTTGGTTTTTCCTTTTAACATCCTTGTAATCGAACTTCTGAATATATTTTGTAAAGCATTTGAAGATTCATCTACGAAAGGATCCACCCTTTCGAAATAGGATAACCTACTACAACGCGTTATTTCAGATACATGTATCCCGCTCGTGTCATATTCTAATGTCAGTTCCTTTGAAGCCTTAATCAGTTCGTCCTCTATAATTTTATGGAAGTTCCTACCACCGAGCATCGTTCCTCAATACTAAAAAGTCATATTTATACTGCACAGATAATTTTGAGCGTTTTCTAGCTATTTTTGCAGGACACAACTCAGATATTAGCACATCAATGACTTGGCTTATTGCGTTAAAATCCAGATTTTATTGGGTCGATAGGTTTCATTAACTCACGCAACAAAATGGTCGCATATGCACCTATAGGTATTTTGAAATTTACCAAAAGGTTGTCTGAATAAGAAAAATCGTTTACCATTAATGGTAATTGTCTAAATCCGCCCTCTACACTCAATTCCTGCATCTCTTTCAAATAGAAATCTTTTGGTGTTATATTCTCCTCTTTCATTAGGACAGATAATTTTCTTTCAAATCGGCCATCCGTTGATTTGAATGAATAACCAGGTAAATGCATTGCAGGGACTAACTCGGTACTGTCATTGTCGAGATATCGTATTAGCTTTCCCAATGTTAGTTTATTTTCTAATTTGAAACAAAAATCATGCTTGGCACATGAGATAATTGATTCTCCATTTCTCATCATATCACTCAAACATCTGTTAAATACAAATGCCTGATATGCATGAACGAACAATCGCCTTATATTTATTGGAATAGATCTTAATGCGCCAATATAATCTTTGCCGCTAGCAAGTGATCTTAATAAATTTCGCTCAAGATCCATTCCTTTTGGGATTATCTTTATGACATTTCTATAATTTTTTGGGTCCCTGAATTTTTCTCGTATTTCCTTACTAAATCGAGTATCGTATTCTGTGGTATAACACAAAAATATTTCTACTGCCTTCTTGAAATTCCTTCTGACAATTTCTCGCCCGACAAGATGAGTAACTAGTCTTTCACTGCCGAATCTTTGAAGTCCATAATAATTTGGTATATTCCTTATTTCGGTAATAAAGTCTGAAATATCACTTCTAGATGGATTTGTAATACTTATATCAAATTGGTTTCCCATAATATGAGATTTCTTTATAGAATGCTTTGTGTATCCAGCTAGTGACAAGCTAGTATGTCTAGTCCTACCTTCTTTGTACTTGTTGCCCTCGCAAGTGGCGTATTGCGCAGTAACGGCCTTCGCATCCTTAATTCCAAGAACTCTGATTCTTGTTCCGAGTTCATTGAATATCTCCATAATTGCATGGTTAGAATCCAATCCTTTCTTGTTTAGTAGCAATAATGGAAATCTGTAAGACGTGTCCGGAATTTTAGAAATGTCTTGCGATATTGATTCAGATAGCAATTCAATAACCTTAAAATCTTCGTTTTTTGCCTTAATTGATCCCCCTATTCCTACAAAATGTGTAGAGTAAAGTTCAATGCCTGCCATCCTGTCAATTGTCGGAACAGAACAATTCATGATATTTTGAATTGCAAATTGCATTGTTTTTATTTTTTGTTAAATACAATCGAAATTCGTCCGTTTTCCGTTCGCTCCCATATCTAATTTAGTGCCTTGGGATCTCAAAATTAGAATTCTAAAGTAAAACTATAAAACTTAATATATGATTTGAGTCAAGTGAGATTGTGGATAGATTAGATTCGAGTCCATGTAGAAAGTTCGTGATTTGTGAGAACTGTCTCCATTCTGATAGCATATGCATGTTTTACGACGCTCATAGATATTGTATAGAATGTTTATGCGATCATGCCTGTTGTCCAGAGTGTAGTTCTGGATACCACGCAATCATGATAGCTGACTAGCTGTCGCCATAATTTCACATTTTTGAAAGATTCTAAATCATAAGACTCATAGGGTTCTGAATTATTTCATTCTATGGCGGTAGATTCTATTTTGAAAATAAAGAATTTATAGAAAGAAACCCACAGATATGATATGAGTGTAAGTCGGTACGTCGCAAAGGAGATAATGAAGGAAATCGGCAATCGTTCAAGAGAATTTTATGAATTTGTTTTGCCTCCCGTTGACATTTATGAAGAAGGTACGGAACTAGTGATCATAGTGGATCTCCCGGGATTCCAAAAGAAAGATATTCATGTAAATATTTCTAAGGATATTCTTACATTGAGGGCAAAGAGAGTTATTGAAATGGAAGCACATACAATTCATTTTAGTCAGCGCCCAAGCAAGATTGAGAAGAAGATTCCTCTTCCGTATTCTATCCCCGAAGACGACAATTCAAAAAGTAAGGCGGATTATGCAAATGGTGTTCTGAAAATTAGGATACCAATATCCAATATGACAAACGTACCAATAACTTAAGATGGGATTCAACCTAGAGTAAAATCCATTTTAATATTTCTTATAATGATTAGAATTCATTAGACGTTTACAACACTGCCTAGGTACGTGCTATACTGAGATTTATTATGATTTATATTCTACAAAATTAGTAGTCACATCTTGTTTGGAAGCTAATAACATTCTAACCATGTTAATGTGGTTGGGAGTATTGACATTTGCGAGCTGGTTACTTTCATATGGTGCTGAACATCTTGCAACTAGGTTTGGTGCTAGGTTCGTAGGAAGAACTCTGCTTAGTGTGGCAACTACACTTCCTGAAATAGCCATAGTTGCGTATGCAGCATCAGATGGTTCTTTTGGAATTGCTCTCGGAGCAGGTTTGGGAAGTAATGTGCTCATGATGACTCTGGGTTTGGCAATAATGCTGTTAATCGCAACTACACGTCTTTCAAAAAAACCAATCAAAAAAATAGACGTGAGTTCATTTAAACTAGACAAGATTTTTCTCGTACTTACGGCAATAATAAGTGCAATCCTATTTATCGATGGATATCACTTTATTGATGGAATAGTGTTTACAGTTCTGTTCTTGGTATATGTATTTATCGCATTTTATGAAATGAGATTAGAAAAAAAGAAAGACAGAGAGAAAATTATCGAAGAGTACAGTAATCCTCCTGAAAATGTTAATCTTCCCGGTAATCAAAAACAGTTAATTAAATCAGGAATAATCTTCATGATAGGAACAATTGGTATCTTCCTAGCTGCAGAGCCATTTATAGAATCAATGAAACATGTAGCAGTTGAAATAGGAGTTTCAGCAATAATCCTCTCAGTGGTAATAAGCCCAATTGCTGGCGAAATGCCTGAAAAAATATCATTAATGCTACTAGCCAGGAAGGGAGCCCAGGGCACATCTATTGCTATTGCCAACGTACTTGGTTCAAAGATCTTAAACAATACATTGTTGCTTGCATTTGCGGTATTTGGAGCAATGTATCATAGCGGATTCGGAGCAGTCATAGATCGAACGGAGATTTTATCACACCAAATGATTTTGGCCACAGGAGTGACATTACTAGCAGTAGGTTTATTATTCAAAAAAGAAATTGGATTAAGGACAGGATTTATTCTTCTAACAATGTATGCAGTAAGCATTGGACTGCAATTCTTTATGAACTCATAAGACACTCAAAGCAACTTACAGATTATCCCATATTCAATAGACATTCAATGGGTTAGTGATTGTTCAATATGGTTAACTATACGGGTCCTTTTCTTCATCGGTCTTAGTACTATTACTGCGAGTACTATTACTGCGATCTCCTAACTCTACACTAAGATCCGTGTAGGTCTGGTTTCTAAAAACAGTGACGCTCAATTTTTCACCCGGTTGTTTATTTTCATCTATATAAGACACAAGATCTTCCATGTAAGTAACATTATGATTATCAACAGCTGTGATAATATCATTACCATGCTTATCGCCATATTGATCAGTAGTACTACCTTGAAGTCGAGCTTTGTCAGCAGGTCCATCTTTAATTATTGAATCAACGTACACTCCCTTGAAATCTCTACTCAAATTTTCAAAATTTTCTGTCAATTTTGAAGTTAGTGTGCTGGCAGAAATTCCAATCCATGGATGTGTGTAATTTCCTTTGCTAATAAGTACCGGTACTATTTTAGAAATAGTATTTGAAGGAACTGCTAAACCAATACCGGAGAAGCTGCCAGAATCTGAAAGTACTCCTGCAGTATTCATTCCAATTACTTCTTCATTGACATTGATAAGAGGTCCACCAGAGTTACCCGGGTTAATTAACGCATCCGTTTGAATAACACTGGGAATACTGAATGCTGACCCTTCAGTAGAAATTAGACGTCCTTTCTGGCTTACTATACCAACGGTCATTGAGCCAGCAAGTCCATATGGATTTCCAATTGCAATAACCTGATCCCCTACCTCAACTGCAGATGAATTTCCAAGTCTCAATGGGTCAAGCTGCCCGGATATATTTTGTGTTATATCAATTACAGCTATATCATTGAAAGGATCACTACCAATTACAGATGCTACGTATCTATTACCATCAATGAAAGTAACATCCACATTCTTAGAATCCCTTACTACATGATGATTAGTAATAATTCGTCCTTTATTATCAAATACAAATCCAGATCCTAAACTGGTAACATTTTCATCTCCAGGAGTATCATTAGATGTAGGCTGATTTTCACGAGTTATTTGCACCACTGATCCTTGCACATCTTTAAAGATCTCGCTGATTGAAACAAGGTTGGAATCTTTTTCATCTTCTGTTTGTGCGAAAATTTCAAATTTTTGCACATGGAAAATTACACCTGAGAATACCAAGATACTTGCCAGCATAAGAATAAGCACAGGTTTTTTCATATCAAAAATCCGTTGGCGTAATCATATAGACTTTTCTATTCAATCATTTCCAAAAAGGTGCAATGTGTTACACTTGTGCTCCAAAAATACGGAAAGGATCTTGACTGCTTTAATCTTTATATACGATTACCTTACGTTCAACTTCCAGAGTCATATATTGATAATGGGACTATTATCTCATATCGGTCTTTTGGTACTTCTCAGTTAGCTTGATTTTGAGTTCGTCCAATTGATCAGAGGCCCACTTGACAAAACCATCAGTCATTTCCTGGGGTATTTTTCTCTTTTCAGCCAGTGCTAAATACCCTTCAAAGATTTTCGCATAGATAGTATTACATACCATCATGTTTGATAATGCGTCAGAAACAAAGTCATCACTCTTGCTATCGAGAAAATTCTTTCTAAATAGATCTAATAGGTTTCTAGTACGCCTATCTATCTCACTTTGATCCATTCTGTTCGTTATCGTGGATTTACTCATAACCTGACACAGTTATCTTCACAATCCATTATTAAAATATTGATACATTAAATTTCATAATGTAATTAATCAGGACAATTAGGAATGCTTGACGATGACCATTGACAAAAGGTCTTTAATACAATTAATAATATCACAGTTTGTATTGGTTAATCGGATTGTTTCCTTTCTACCAAGTGCAACAGAGATACTATATTTGTTGGGATGCCAGCATTTGCTATACGGTGTTACTCACCAATGTAATTTTCCTTCTGAAGCTAAGACCAAGCCTCAGGTAATAAATTCAGTATTTGATTCAGAATCAATGACAAGTTTACAGATAGAACAAAAAATTCAAGAACTTGCAAAATTACAAAATGAATATTTCATAATAAACTTCGACTTGTTAAAGAAAATACAGCCAGATCTTATCATTTCTCAGGGAATCTGTGACGTATGTTCACCGCACAACAGAGAAATGGAAAAAGTAATTCGGTTCTTAGGTTATACACCAGATACCCTTGTACTAGATCCACATACAGTTGAAGACGTGGTTCAAAATATTGTCGACGTGGCCAAAAGTGTTGGGAAAGTGAAAGAAGGATTAGAGATTAAAACATCGCTGTCGAATAGAGTTGAAAATGTTGCAAATACAAATGAGGATAAAAATCCAAGGGTAATTTGTCTTGAATGGTTTGATCCGTTTTACATATGCGGCCACTGGGTTCCGCAAATGGTTGAAATTGCAGGAGGTATTAATGGAATCAGTAAGACTGGAGATCGATCTCGTAAGATAGAGTTTTCCCAAATTTCTCAGCTCGATCCCGATATATTGATTCTCTTACCATGCGGATTTACCCTTGACAGAGTACTTAGTGAATATGTTTCTCTAAAACGAAACGAAGATTGGAACTCCCTAAGAGCAGTCCAAAATGATATGGTTTTTGCAGTGGATGCTATGTCTTATTTTAGCAGACCTAGTCCAAGATTGATTATAGGTATAGAGATACTTGCAAAAATAATCAATCCAAAATCATTTGCTTATCTGGTTGTCCCGGTAAATTCCTATACTAAATTAAGGAATGATGTATAAGTTATTGAATTAAAATGGGATATGGTTAAGTTAAAGAAACTTCAATGTAAACGTCATCGGGAATTTTTAATCGCATTAATTGTCTTATAGATCTATCATCCGCACCTAAATCTATGACACGCCTGTGAATCCGGAGTTCATATTTATCCCAAGTATTGGTTCCTTGCCCGCAAGGAGATTTTCTTGTAACGACTTTCATTTTTTTAGTTGGAAGTGGGTGTGGTCCTCTAAACTTGATCCCATTTTTTTCGCCAATGCCCTTTATTTCGTGGCATACATTTTCTAGCATTACAAGATTGGTACTAGTTAATTTAATTCGGGCTTCCTGAGTCATTGGTAAGACTCACTTTTTGGCGCTTGGGTCGTATTTTTCGACAATAGACTTGACAACGCCAGCAGCTATTGTTGTACCCATATCTCTTAACGCAAACCTACCAATTTCTGGAAATTCCTTGAATGTTTCTATTGCTAATGGCCTTACAGGTTTTATTCTCACGATTGCTGCGTCACCAGTCTTTAGAAACTTTGGTTTTTCTTCTAGAGCACCACCTGTTTTTGGATCGATTTTTGCTATAAATTCAGACAATGTAGCTGCAACCTGTGCAGTATGTGCATGAAGTACAGGAGTATAGCCTGGAGCCATTGCTGTAGGATGATGGATAATTATTATTTGTGCCTCAAATTCCTTTGCAGCAGTTGGTGGATTATCAACAGGTCCAATCACATCTCCTCGCTTGATCGATTTCTTATCCACACCTCTAAGGTTAAATCCTATATTATCACCAGATTCTGCAGATTCCATCTGAGTATGATGAGTCTCGATTGATTTTACTTCTCCAGTCACGCCCGATGGCATTACGATGACCTTTTGGTTGGCCTTAAGAACTCCTGTTTCAACTCTTCCTACAGGTACTGTACCAACTCCTGTGATGGAATAAACATCCTGAATTGGTATCCTAAGTGGTTTTCCTAATGGTTTTTCTGGAGGTTCGAACATATCGAGTGTTTCAGCTAGAGTAGGACCCTTGTACCAGGACATATTTTCCGATTTTTTGACCAAGTTATCGCCTTTCCATCCTGAAACAGGTATGAAGCTTATTTTTGAAACATTATAGCCTACCAACTTTAACATTTTTTCCACGGTTTCCTTGACCTCGTTATAACGCGCTTCTGAATATCCTGAATCATCCATTTTATTCAAGGCAACTACGATTTGACCAACTCCGAGTGTCCTTGACAAAAATGCATGTTCTCTTGCCTGTCCACCTGGATCAGTAGCAGCCTCAGTCTCACCTGGCTTGACGGATACCACCAGAATAGCGACATCTGCTTCAGATGCTCCAGTAATCATATTTTTAATAAAATCTCTATGTCCAGGAGCATCTATCAAGGTGTAAAAATATTTAGAAGTTTCAAATTTCTGGAATGCCAGATCTATTGTAATTCCTCTTTCGCGCTCATCCTTTATGCTATCTAGTACCCAAGCGTACTTGAAAGTATCACCTTTTCCAGTTTCTTCAGATTCCTTGGCAAATGAATCTATAGTTCTTTGATCGATTATTCCCATATCAACCAACAAATGACCTACAATAGTCGATTTACCGTTATCAACATGTCCCACTACAACAAGATTCATGTGGGGTTTTTTACTTGCGCTCATTAGATTAAAAGCGATATTAGGGCTTTATTTGTATTTCGTTAAATATAGAGCTACAAATCCTACGAATTCTGTGTCATCAGTTACTAGTCGAGATACTAGGAAGCAACTGACTTTGCGATATTCAAATACTAGATCCGGTCATAGTCGTCCTCAATCCTTACGATATCGTCTTCATCAAAGCTTCCATAAGAAATTTCCAAAACGGTACAACCAGAATTGCTAGCCTGAATTCTGTGCTTTGCTCCAGATGGTATTATGATATTATCTCCTTCACCTAGAGTTGATTTCTTGTCTTGAACTTCTACAATTCCAGAACCCTTAATTATTTTCCAAAATTCTTTTCGTTTATTATGATATTGAAGGCTTAATCGCGAGCCAGGTTTTATGTAGAGTAATTTCACGGTGCACCGTTCATTCTCGTTAAACTTTTCAAATGAACCCCATGGCCGTTTTTCAGAGTAAACTTCCACAAAAAAATAATGAAGTAGCATAATTTAATTATTGTCATATTATTTATGGTAAAAAATATACAATAGTTGAAGTGAATTACAATAATTGGCTAAATCGTCAATGTGTATTTGTAATAATCAAGGCGATTGTAAGGGTGTGAAATGGAGGCCTGATGTATTGAAGAATTTCTGTTCCGGTAATTGTCATGATAGCAGCTATCAATTAATCCGAAAATTCCATTGCCTCCAATAATATGGAAAAGCTCGGTAACTTTGGTACAAATCAAAATATTGATTACCAATAAATGGTTCTAAAACCTGACTTAAGAGTAAGAACCGTGTGAGAAATTTAACCAGAGATACACATCCGCCAGAGTATATGGACTAATAAATTATGGGTAAGGACATGAGAAGTTAATAATTTTCTCATATTTCTAATTTTGAGAACATTATTTCCTACTGTACAGAAATGAGAATTTTTCTGCCGTCTATTTCAATTTCCTTGTAATCGACATCCTCTAATTTGTTAGGGCTGATGATTATCTGTTTTACTCTTACGTAATACGCCAATTCGCTTTTCAAATTTTCGAGGGATAATAGGTCATCTGAACCTAGACCCGAAATATATGCAGTGGATAGTATTTCTGTAGGAACAAACCCCCTTTCCTTTCTCAATTGTTGTATATTTCTTGCTATATCTTTCATGAGACCCATTGATATCAACTCAGTACTTCTAGTAGTATCAATAAACACAACTATATTCTCCTGTTCAGATTCCATCATTATGTATGGTGTTTTTCCTGCATATGAAAATTCCACGTCATCTGTTGACAACGTCGTTTCACCAGCCAAGTATTTAAGATCGAAATTCCCTTTAGAAATAAACTGGTTAAATAAATCATTAAAGTCAACTTGATCAAATGATTGTAAGGCATTTTTTAAATCGTTCTTCAATCGGGGAGCTATCTTATTTACTCTGAGCTTTGCGTTCAGGGTAACAAGATCCTCCTTTTTCAGAAAATTAACCCTTTCCAAGTAATTGCTAAAATTTGCTATTTTGACATCTAAAGACATTGAATTGAGTTGCTTTTTTAATATCTCTGATAATTCAGCTGATTCAGAAAGATTTCTATCTTGAGTGCAAATGACAACTCTATTAATGGGCCACCTTCTCTTAAATTTCGCCTTCATTCTAGCTGCATTAACCAGTGAAACTATTTGTTTTGATTTGTCTATTGTATTTTCAACTTCAGTATTCACCAATTCAGGATTAAATTTAGGCCACGATTCAAGAAGTATTTCTTCCTTATGTTTGAAGCATAACAGGTACAAATAATTCGTTATGAAAGGACTATATGAATGAAGGAGTATGTCAATAATGTACAGCGCATACCCAAGTACCGCATATATCACATTCCTTCTCTCTAACGTTTCCATACTGTCATCCCATAAATCATCTCTGCTCATAGGAACATAAGTTTGGCTCAGACTATTAATTATGAATTCTTCTAAATCCTTTGCTCCTTCATTAAACCTACAGGCGTCCAGTGATAACGTTACTTTATTAATTAACGATTCTAATTTTGATAGAATCCAAACTTCTATCATGGTAAAGTATTTACTTTTTACGACAGAATCAAGGTCAATATTTTTGGTGTCAAATCTATCGTATGTACTATTTTGAATCAAGTATACGTGTAGGTAATACAGAGTACTAAGTACCTGATATGGGCGGGAACCCATTTCGCTAAGACTGAAGCTTAAAGATTCAATAGGCGATGACTTCCACATGAAATAAAATCTGATGGCATCAACTGAATTTTCAGTTAATAGTTTACTAGCGTCCAATACATTACCCAAACTCTTACTCATTTTATTTCCCTTCTCGTCCAATATATGTCCCTGAAATAGAAACGATTTAAATGGGGATTGTCCCTTGTTTTGCATTATCACATTTTCCATCAACAGAGTGTATGCCCATCCCCGAGTCTGATCTATCCCTTCGGTGAGAAATTCAGCAGGTATCAGACTCTTGTACTCATCGTCCGAGAATCCTGCATAAGGCGAAGCACCACTGTTGTGCCATGTGTCAAGAACGAAGGGTTCCCGAATCATAGCAATGTTACACCTTGAACAATTAATCACGACGTTATCAATCCAGGGTCGATGCAATTCAAAATGGTCTCCGTCGGGCAACTTTGAAGCTCTCTTGATAATTTCATTTCTGGAAAAGAGAGGTTCTTTCATGCCACACTTGGTGCAATTCCATATTGGAAGAGGAGTTCCCCATACTCTTTCTCGCGATATACACCAGGGTACCTGTTCCTTAATAATTTCTACAAATCTGTTCTTTGGAGATTCAAAAAAGAAGTTCACATTTGAGACGGCGTTCATAGGTTTATTTTCGAGTTTATCAATCATGTAGAAATATTCACGCCTTGCAAGCCACACAACCTTGTGGCCTGAACGCCAACAAGTCGGATACTGATGTTTAATTCGCCCCAACTTCAGGAATGCTCCTGTTTCCTTCATTTTTTCAACAACCGAAGTATCAGCGTCGCGCACAAATTTTCCGCTGAAAATACCTGCCTTGTCTGTAAATTCTACTTTATCATTTATAGGTACAAAAATCGGAACATTTCGCTTGACAGCTATGTCGAAATCCTCCTGACCGTTTGCTGGTGACAAATGAACTATCCCACTACCGGTACTAGCATCAACATAATTTTCAGCGACTACAAAATGTATCTTATTGTCATCACTAAGTTCCTTAAGTCCAGGTATCATTGCTAATAGCGGATGGATGTACTTTTTTCCATCCAACTCTACACCCTTAATGGTCCTTTCAACAGTAAAATCTTGAATTCTGAGTTCTGTCATTAAATCATTTAATCTGTCAGATCCGACGATCCACCTTTCGTTTTTAATTGAAATATATGCATAATCCGCTTCAGGATTAACGCCGATTAATTCATCAGTTACTAGTGTAAATGGCATGGTAGTCCATACCACTAGAAAAGTGTCCTCTTCCTTTAACCTCATTTTGTAATAAAAAGATGGATCCTCCAGAATCTTATAGCCCTGATTAACCTCTGCATTGCTCAAAGATGTTTGACAGGAAGGACAGTACGCAACTACTCTAAACCACTCCCTAAGAATTCCCAATTCCCAAGATTTCTTAAGTACCTGCCATTCCCTTTCGATATAATTGTCCTTAAAAGTCCAATATGCTTTTTCATAATCAAAAGACATCCCAAGCAGGGCGTCTACTTTGATCCATTTTTCTGAATTTGTTTTGATTAGATCTTTGCATGCTTCTACTATCTTTGTGATGCCAACCTTTTTGATATTTTCAGCCTTACTTCCAGTTAATCCTAAATTTTTTTCTGCCTGTAATTCCACGGGTAGACCCTGGGTATCCCAGCCTGCTCTGAAAGTAACTTTATATTTTTGCAAAGTTTTGTATCTGAACCAAAGATCTTTGATAATACGTCCTCTAAGATGACCTACATGCGGCTCCCCATTTAGTGTGGGAGGACCTTCAACAAAGCCAAGCGTTTTTTCATATGCCGATAGCTCTCTATCAAGTAATGATTTCTTATCAATTTTATCTAGATATGAGTTAATTTGAAATTCAATTTCCTTTGGGTCATACTTCGCTACTAATTCCATTAATGCGAACCTCAGTTCTATTTTCTCTTTTATAATTTTAGAGCTCAAATCATTTTATACTACAATTTTTAGTTAGAATTTCGAGGTTACAATGGTTAAATCAGGTTCAATTTCTCAGTTTGTCGGCGGTTTCAAAAATAGTTTTTTGTCATTGATAAAAACTACATTTCAAGATTTTGTAATGTTTTGTGCGCCTGCAGTGGGTAGCTCGAAGAATGGGAATCCACTGCTACCTAGTGCGTATGGCATTTGTCCATTCCATTTTGTGATAGCCTGCCATTGAAGGTATTCTGGGCTTTCTCTTAATTGTTCAGTAATAATCTGTATGGCCTGAGATTCACCACTTGCCCTAGCAGCATTTGCTCTTGCCTGTCCTTCGGCCTGAGCTACGGTTTGATTCGCAACAACCTCAATAGCCCTCAAATTATTTTGTTCAGTGAGAAACTTTTGAAAAGCGACTACTTTCTGTTCTATTTGGTCTGAAAACGATGAAGAGAATTGGAAGTCTGTTATGAATACATTCTGAACAACTAGGTTGTTAGCAGAAAGTGTTGTGCGTATAGCTTGAGCTATCACATCCTTGGCAGTTTCTCTCTTTGTTATCAATTCTTCGGCGTTGAATTTCGCTACACTAGCCTTGACTGATTCTTGTATAGTAGGAGATATGACACGGTCCTGATAATTCGCGCCTAAAAGCTGATATATCTTGTTGGTTTGCTGAGGATCTATTCTATAGTTTAGAGCTATTGTTGTACGAACTTCCTGTAAATCCTTTGATGCCGCTGAAGAATCAGCTTGGAATTTCTGCGTACGTACCTCCATCTGGATGACTTGTTCTGCAAAGGGAGTGATAAAATGAATGCCTTCTCCAAGAACACGGTCTTGGACTGCTCCAAGATGAAGAACTACGCCTCTATAGCCTGCTTGAACAATTACGACCGCTTGTGATATAATAACAATAATAATAATCGCAATAACTACGGCGACAGCGATTTTGACTTTGTTAACTGTCGGAAATCGGGGCATGCGACTGTAAGACATTGTCTAATTTACTAGGTTGAGTCCTGGTATAATAATCCTACCGATAAAGTAATCAGCTGCAGAACACTGCAGTCGGGATCTGGAAAAGAAAAATTTTCAGGCGAGATTAGTGTGCTTGTGGATTGACTGATGATTTGCTTACTACTATTTTCTCTTTTTCTGCCGCTTCTCACTGTTCATATTACTCGATAGGTCAGTCCCATCTTGTAACGCTTTAGTCTTTTTTTCGTCGAATTGTTTCATGGTGTCAGCAAATATTCGGCTCTGCTGTTGAATTATTTGGTTAAAAATTTCCGCTTGCTGTCGTATAGCATTGCTAATCATTCTGGGATTGTTGACTGAATTCTTTAATCGCATCATTTAACATTTGGGATTGACTTCTAAACGCTTCATTGATTATTCTATTCTGCTCATCCATCATTTTCTTCCAGGTGTCAAAACGACAAGGAAATATTTTGATACCAACTATTACATAAAGTTTAACAAGAAGAGTGCAAGGTATTCTTACTCTTTTATAATTTTATCAAATATCTATCCAAATTTGCTCTTTTTTGAAAATCAGTGGTTATTCTAAATGGTAAATCCAATTAACCCATCCAAAACCTTTTCGAATATAAATAGCAGTTAATAAGTAAAATGCATGACAACACTTCAAGGAATTGGTTCTATCAAACAGTCACCTGATCAGTGCACAGCGATGATCGAAATCCCAAAAGGCAGTAATATAAAATACGAGTATGATACCGAAAGTGGTTTTATTTTTGTGGATAGAAAATTGTTTACTGCAATGTATTATCCATGCAATTATGGATTCCTACCAAACACACTTGAAAAGGACGGAGATCCAGTTGATGTTTTGGTATTAGGAGAAACTCCGCTAGCCCCGTTATCCATGATAAAAATAATACCCGTAGGCGTACTACACACTGAGGATGAAGAGGGTCAAGATTCAAAAATTGTTGCCATACCAACATCCAAAATTGATCCTAGTTTCTCAAATGTTCAAGATATAAAAGATGTGCCACAACATTTGAAAGACCAGATAAAACATTTCTTTGAGCACTACAAAGAACTAGAAAAAGGCAAATTTGTGAAGATATCAGGATGGGAAGGAAAAGAGTCCGCGGCAAGAAAAATAACTGACGCAATTAGTAGCTTTGAAAAAGTAAACCAGACTTAGAGGGCCTTGAACTGCTCACTCCATCTCATATAGGCACGAATCATGTCTATGCTTACACTGGGTTTCCTCATTTTTAGAATTTCTTTAAAATCAGTTTCTGTAATGCATCGAGTACTTGAATCACTATCCAATCCTTTTCCACTTTGGAATAACTCATCGACTACCCGCAGTTGAGCAGATTGACAGATGTCCTTGACATCACTCCCGCTGTAACCATCACTTAACTTTGCTAAATCTTCTATTTTTAGCGAAGATTCCATTTGTAACATTTTTGTATACTGATCAAAAAGATGAATCCGAGATTCCCTGTTTGGTAGGGATACATAAATCCTTTTTTGAAATCTTCTCAGAAAACCCGCTTCCAAACTCCATGGCTTGTTGGTTGCACCAATTACATATAGTTTTGACTCTTTTGATTTTCCATTTATGCCATCCATTTCAGTGAGGAACTGATTTTTTACTCTAACTTCACCTCCAACCTCGCTATTTCTGTTACCCAAAAGTGAATCTATCTCATCTACAAATATCAGAACTGGAACGCCCTCACTGTCGTGTAACTTGCGTGCCATGGTAAATAATTTTGATACATTTTTTTCTGCTTCACCCAACCATTTGCTCATCATCGAAGCGGCATCAACATTTATGAAATAACCTTCGATTTCAGCGGCGGCTGCAGCAGCAATTAGCGTCTTTCCGCAACCAGGAGGTCCAAATAATAAAATTCCCCGCGCCCATCCCAGCGGAAGTAGGTCAGGTCTCATAGTTGGATAAACTATGGATTCTCTCATCGCTCTCTTTGCATCTTCCAGACCAATAACTTCATTCCAGGAAACTTTTGGTTTATCCGTCATCAAAAGTTCTTCAAAGTACAAACTACATTCTGTATTGGGTTCATTTCTCTTCTTTACTGATTGCATGTTGTTCAGAATAGAATTCGTCGAATTGGCAGGTTTTTGATCAAATGATCCTAATCTGTTAATATCAGAATCACACAGCGGATTAGACACTTGCAGAGCTTTTATTCTGTTTTGATAGGAGCTTGCCCTCTCCATGTAAATTTTATTCAACTTGTAATCAGGATAGATTTGGACTAACTTGACTAATGCTTCAACGGCCCTCTGATAAGCGTTAACTGCTTGTCCATTGGAACCTTCTGAGTCCAACCTAATTGCCTCAGCAGCATATTTACTAGCACTATTCTCTAGTTCCTGTGGAGCTAAACTCATATACTCATACAAATTCTGAGTCTTTCTTTGAATTACTGCATTGTGAATCTATATTGGTCAAGCGACAAAATAAATTGAACAAAGACTAAAGAAAATTATCATACTTTTATTTAAAAGGCCCAAAAAATGTACTATAGTTACCCTCAAAATAACATTTTGTGTTTATAGGTAAAGCCTTTTAATCAATAAATTCATCTAGAGCAAAAAATGCCAATCAATTCTGAGAAAACTAGATAGCTCGATTAGTTACGCTACCGTAACACAATTTCAGCTTTACATTTTTTTTTATTTTGTCCAATCAAATTGACATCTGGATTTACGTCCATAATATAGAAGAGGTTTACATGATAAAACGCCCTAGCGACATTCCCAATTATCTGGATCTTGTGGCGAACTTGGAAGAGTTTGGTCTATCAAAATATGAATCGATGGCCTACATTACTTTAGTTTCAAGAGGTACTTTAGCCGCTAGTGAGATAGCCTATTATTCTAATCTACCTAGAACAAAAATCTATACAACATTAAAAAAATTAGAACGAAAAAAACTTTCAACACTTTCGAGTCAGAAACCAATGATAGCAACTGCCAACCCGCCTAATGAGGCGTTTGGAGACATAATCACACTCCAAGAAAGGAGATTGGCTTCAATGCATAATATATTGGAAAATCTGGAGAAATTGAGAGAAGAAGGTAAAAAATCTTATGAAGAAAAAAAGTACTTGATATTAGAACCTAATGTAGTAGTGAAAAAAATTGAAGAATTAATTTCATCGAGTAAATCAAACATAGATTTGATCCTAGATTCTTGGGGACAAAATGTAGTTTTCCAGTGCAAACCCTCGATAGCGGCTGCTTCCAAGAAAGGAATTAAAATCAAAATGTTACTTGAAATTGAATCCCTCAATACTGATGGGATTGGTACATTGTCAGACTATGTAGAAACAAGATCGGATACTATTTCTGGAAACATATTGATTTTTGATTACAAGAAAATTATTTTTATTGATAGTACTAATGGAAAAGCTTCATTAGTAATGACAGAAGATCCATTTGGTTCAGCATATGTCAAATTATTCGATGAAAAATGGAGAAAAGCTCTTAGGCTCAACGTTGGTATGCTTGACGATAAAGTTCCAAAAGCTGCACTAATTTTGTCAAAAATAGTAGAAAGTGATCTTTCACAAGTTTTATTGGATATGTCAATGAAGCAGGATATCGATTACGCTTTACTAATAAATGAGATTGAAAAATTTGGTGGTGATACACAATGCCGAAGTATTGAAGAAATCATAAGCATTGTAGATTATGCGTTAAGAATCAGCTACACTGGATATGTAAAATATGAAAACCAAAACAACACCTTAAAATTACATTCTCACTCAAAAGATAGATCAATAGTACCTTGGGCACTAATTATTGTTGGTTATATCAAGAAATTTGGAAATGACGCTCAGATCATCCATGACAGTATGGGACTGAAAACAAATACAGTGTACATAAAGCTACTGCATTCAACCGTTATTCAAGTAGCTGAATGATTTTACATATGAACTCTTAATATTTATTTTTTAACTTGAATTGATTTTGGACCTATTAATTTTTTGAATCGTATTCGCAATTTGTTTCCACATAGAGAACAAACTCTTTGAGTCGGCGGATATCCCCTTCCACAGCTTTTACAAAACTTGATCCATTTTCTTGTATTCTTAATACCTTTTGTTCCTAAATTAAGTAATTCAATTGATAAGGTTTTTGCCAAATTGCATATTGCAAAATCATCAGTCACGAGTATAGCATTGAACTCCTTTGACAGGGCAATTATAGAAACATCAGCGTCAGAAAGTTGGGTTTCGCCTATTTGAGTAATTATAGATTTAACTCTTCTTATTGAGTCTTCACTTGGTTCAAGTATCATTATTCTTTTGTTTGAAATTAAACTCTCCAAAACTGAAAGCTTTTCTTGTATATGAGATATCTCTTCAAAAACCAACCCTGTCGTAATGCACCTACTATCAGAATGCAAATGAAATCCTTGATAAAATGCAGTTGCGTCCAAGGCAAATTTTGATACAGTTTTAGAAACCAAGTTTTTCAAGTTGCCTTATTCCTCTTTTACCAATTCGGAGGAATACTCCATCAAATGGATATTTAGAAATCGTGATATGATTTTCTGGTGTAGCGTCGTACACTTGTTGACCATCAATAATTATTTTGGAATTATCAGTAGAACTTATAGTAAAATCCTTTAATTCGACAATTAATGCAGGCGTCTTGTTAACCGGTGCAATAGGTAATATCATTGCACAATTCATATTTTCATGGACTATAGGTCCACCCAATGAAAGGGCATGTCCAGTAGAACCCGTGGGTGTGGAAATTATTACTCCATCCATTTTTTGTGAAACTGGATAATCAAACACATTAATTGTAATTGTAGGAGTTTTAGTCAAATTTGTTCTAGTAATGACTATATCATTAAGTGCCGGACCAATCACTTTACCATCAATGTTTGCCTGCAGTCTCAACCTTTTATCATAAAAATATTTTCCACTAAAAATATCAAGGAGTTGCTGATCAATGGGTTTCGTGTTTGCTTCTGCGAGGATGCCTCTGGTTCCCCCTATGTTTAAACTGAAAACAGGAGTACTCTGTTTTATCATTCTGAATGCCCGAAGCGTCGTACCATCTCCACCAATGGCAAATACAAGATCAAGATCAATATTGACAAGTTCCGCAGGATCAACGAATTGAACATTTTCGATATCCAGAGATTCAATTGAGAATACCTTAATCTGTTTTTTGTCTAAAAAGTTTGCAATAAATCGCGCAGCATCCCTTGCTAATTCATTCTTGATTTTTGTAATTATTGCAGCATTGTTGATCTGAAGGGCCAATTACCAAGTTAGTTTCTTGCATGACTTAAATGCATTTTTATCAAAGACTTTGATATCCACAAGAATAAATATCCTCTAATTAATTCGATTTATGGGCCGATAGCTCAGCTTGGCGGAGCGTTCGACTGATAATCGAAAGGCCGAGGGTTCAAATCCCTTTCGGCCCACTTAAATGACTACCAGGTGAAATTAAGATGATATATTGCGGTATTCCTGTTTTGCCCAATCCATAAGTGCCTTTAGATCAGTTGTACAATAATCAACATCCATCCCCTGCGATTCTTGCAACAAGTCATTGTTAGTAAATATGGTTATCTTTAGATCGTTTTCAACTTTCTTCCTTAGGACCTTGATGGTATTTGATAGGAATTTCAATGTATTTGTATTAAAAGAAAAAATCATGACTACTGACATCCCGTTCATACTCCTTAACTTTTTAGTCACAAGCCTTTGGATGTCAATATCGAAGAACGGATCTATCTTGTTTTCAATATTCCCCAAATACAATGAATGCCATCCCATCAAATACAAGATAACAGAAGCAATCCTTGCAAAATAATTTGCCTCTTCTGAGCCAGAAACAACTATTGAGGAGGCATTCAGTTTAGGAGTATCAAATGTAGAAACAAATTTTGTCATAAGCACTAGGTCAATCGCGGCAGTAGAAATCAATATTTTTTCGCTTTCGCTAATTTTCCCTCTGTCGTACATATCATTTAATATATTCAAAGTTGGTAAAATAATATCAAATAGAATTCTCTCTTTTGATATCGTTGAAAATAGTAAATTCGAAATAATGATTATTGCCTGTGACTCATTTCCCTGAATCAAGCATTCCAAAAATTTTTGTTGTAAATTGTGAATATTTAGTGGGAACTCAATCTGGGGGGCATCTTTGTCCAAGTACCATACATTAACAGTTCCAATTTTTTTTTTCTAACCAGCCCTTGAGTTAGCATCAGATTCAAGTATTTTGTGAGGGTCATTCGATTTATTTTGGTTTTTGTGGAAAGTTCTACTCCTGATAGACCTGCGTAGTTTTGAGACAAAGCAGAAATTACCTTTTGCTTTACTTCCTCAAAATTATACCCATGATGCATAAGGAGATATTGATCAAGTATGTTTTAATAGTTTTCATTTTTTGAATGACATTTTCAGGATTAATCAAAAAAATATAAGTCTATACTTATATCCGTTGCATTAGCAATGTCCAATAAAAAAGCCGTATTAGCTTTCTCTGGTGGGTTGGATACTTCGGTTTGTGTAAAATATCTCCAAAATAATCACAAAATGGAGGTAATTACAGCTACTGTTGACTGTGGACAAAATGATGATTTTGAAGAAATTAGAAAAAAGTCAAAGATCCTTGGTGCCATAAAGCACTTTAATATTGATGCCAAGAAAGAATTTGTAGAAAATTATGTTGGTAGATCTATAAAGGCAAATGGACTTTACCAAGGAAAATATCCACTTGCTACAGCTCTTGCACGTCCCCTAATTGCAGAAAAAATAATGGAGGTTGCTGCGCAGGAAGACGCAATTGCGGTTGCCCATGGATGCACGGGTAAGGGAAACGATCAGGTAAGGTTCGATATTGCAATGTCGTCGATTGATCCAACTATAAAAATTATAGCACCAATAAGGGAGATGAATCTTACAAGGGATCTTGAAATAAGATATGCAAAAAAAAATAATGTTCCACTTAATGAGGAAGTCAAGAAATATAGTACTGACATGAATATATGGGGACGAGCAATAGAAGCAGGAAAATTAGAAGATCCTTGGATAGAGCCACCAGAGGAGATTTTCAGCTTGGTTAAGAATAAGAACATTCCTGCGGAGTATTTGGAGATAGAATTTGATAGAGGAGTCCCTGTGGCTGTCGACAATCGAAAGATGTCTCTAATGAACATGATAACATATCTTAACACCAAAGCAGGTAGTCATGGAATAGGAGTGATAGATCATATAGAAGACAGAGTCGTCGGAATAAAGACCAGGGAAATATACGAAGCGCCAGCTGCTCTAACAATTCTAGCTGCACACAAAGATTTGGAACAACTCGTACTAACAAAGCATGAGTTGAGATTTAAGCAAATTGTTGATGATCAGTGGAGTTGGTTGATCTATTCTGGATTATGGTTCGATCCTCTTAGAGAAGACTTGGATAAGTTTATAGAGGCAACTCAAAATAGAGTTACAGGAAAAGTTAGGATGAAATTGCAAAATGGATCCGCTAAGGTAGTTGGAAGAAAGTCAAAGAATTCACTTTACAGGCAAACCCTTGCCACATATGCCTCAGATTCCATTTTCGATCAAAATCTAGCAAAAGGTTTTATAGAGTTATGGGGGATGGAAACAGTTATTGCCAATAAGTTATCAAAGGACGTACCTGCTAAGAGGAAAGGAGTAAAATGGAAATGAAAAAAGAGTGTAAAGACTGTGGCGCTGAGCTGACAATTCCACAGGATTCGATGGTTGGAGAAATAATAACATGTCCGGATTGTGGCACTGATTTTGAAATTGTATCAAAGACTGAGGACACAGTTGAGATGAAGGAAGCTGAGTCAGTCGGAGAAGACTGGGGACAATAGTTGGTTAGAATATGTATAATATACGACAAACTAAGATTTGAAGAAAAAAAAATATACAACGATATCCAGCAAAAAGGGTTAGACGCCAATTTAGTAGATGGAAAATCATTAATATTCGATACTGAATCTAGTAAAAGCGATTCAAGACTTGGTGATATAATATTACAGCGCGTGATTAGTTATAACAGGGGTTTGCATCTAACTTATTGTTTAGAACAGATAGGTCTACCGGTTGTAAATTCATTTAGTGTAAGCGAAATATGTGGAAATAAGCTAATTGCATCTTTGATTCTAAAGAAGAATAATGTGCCAACACCAAAGACAACTTTTGCTTTTAGTACTGAATCAGCAAGAGAATGTATGAAAAAACTAGGATATCCACTAGTAGTTAAGCCAATTATTGGTTCCTGGGGGAGAGGTGTTTACCAAATAAAAGACCAATTTATGGCTGAAATGATGCTGGATTCAAGGCAGGAAAATGACAATTCATTTTCAAGGATTTACTATTTCCAAGAATTAATAGATCGTCCTTCACGTGACATTAGATGCATTGTAATAGGAGATCAAATAGTTGCTTCAGTCTTTAGATATTCATCAGAAAACGAGTGGAGAACTAATGTGGCTGTAGGCGGCCGGACAGAGGTGGCTCCATTGACTTCAGAATTAAAAGAAATCGTACTTAAAGCGTCAAATGCAGTCGGCGGGGGAATTTTGGGTGTTGATCTTATGGAAGATAAAGAGAGGGGCTATCTTGTACATGAAGTAAACAATACTGTAGAATTTAGAGGGGCCTCGGCCGTCTGTAAATCCGACATTGCGGGTGCAATGACAGATTATTTGGTAAAGATGTCATCAAAATAGGTTTACAATCTAAATACGTGTCATTAATCTGATTAGAGCTCAAATCTTTTGTCAAGGATAACAAAATTCATAAGATGTCATAGTAGAAATTTTGGTGAGGGAAGAAATTGATTAAAGTGGGAGTAATTGGTGCGTCAGGATATGTAGGCGGGGAGCTCTTGCGATTGTTGGTAGTACACCCGGATGTAGAATTAAGTGTTCTAACTTCTAGACAGAACGCGGGAGAATATGTTCACAGAATACATCCTAGTCTTAAGGGTTTCATTGATCTAACTTTTTCACCTATGGAAATGGACAAAATAGTAAATCAATGTGATTTGGTATTCGTATCAGTTCCGCATGGTAACGCGTTGAACATCGTCAAGGACTTGTACAGCACGGGGATTAAAATAATTGATTTATCAGCAGACTTTCGTTTGAAGAACGCAGACGACTATGTCAAATGGTATGGATGGGAACATCCATTTCCTGATTTACTTTCTAAATCGGTGTATGGAATACCAGAAATTCATAGAAATGAAATCAAGGACGCAAAATTAGTTTCCTGTCCTGGATGTATGGCGGTAACGTCAATATTGGCTCTGAAACCTTTAATGGAGAACAAGTTTATCGATACGAGTCATATTATTGTGGATAGTAAAATTGGATCTTCTGGAGCAGGCGCAAATGATAGTTCAGGTACTCATCATGCCATGAGATATGGAGTAATAAGACCTTACAAGCCATCCAAACACAGACATACTGGTGAAATAGAGCAGGAACTGAGCCTCCTCTCAGACGAAAAAATTAAGGTAAGTATGAGTCCTCATGCTGTAAATTTAGTAAGAGGAATATTGACTACTAATCATGTATTTCTCAATTCACCAAGGTCAGAAATAGAGATATGGAAAGCCTACAGAAACTCGTACAAAGAAGAACCTTTTATTAGATTGATAAGGGATAAGAAGGGTCTATATAAATTCCCAGATCCTAAATTTGTAGTAGGGTCCAATTTCTGTGATGTAGGTTTTGACATCGATGAAAATACGAATCGCATAGTGGCACTTTCTGCCTCCGATAATTTAATGAAAGGGGCGGCTGGTTCTGCCATCCAGAATATGAACCTCATGTGTGGATTTAACGAGACTAGTGGACTAAGATATACCCCATTGACACCGGTATGATAGTCATAAAGTTTGGTGGAAGTGTGCTTTATGAACTACATCCATCAATAATTGAAGACATACACAAAATTTCGCTAAATGAAAAAATGGTTCTAGTACATGGTGGTGGTAACGAAGTAACCAATGTTGCCACAAAACTTGGGAAAGAGCAGAAATTCATCGTTTCTCCCAGCGGTATCAGAAGTAGGTTC
>Ga0193736_1000042_pt1 | contig 25549 bp, 30 predicted proteins | sample L2m1metaG_FD_160566 | JGI IMG/M metagenome (GOLD analysis project Ga0193736, IMG submission 160566) | Soil microbial communities from a riparian zone of the East river system, Colorado, United States - L2m1 | ecosystem: Environmental > Terrestrial > Soil > Riparian zone | place: USA: East River... | reverse complement strand
GCCCACTGGCCGAGCCGGATCTCCGGGCTGTTGCCGATGTTGGCGATCGCGACGAGGTCCGCCTTGATGCCGCCGTTCGCACCGAGAGAGAACAGCCCTCCGTGTCCGATGATGGCGAAGCTATCGCCAGTCGTCGGAGCGATGGTCAGCGCCGGCTCCACGGTGATCGTCGGTGTCGCACCGGCGGTGTTGGCGGTGATGCGACGCGCCTGGCCCCTGAGATCTGGCCTGCCCAGCGTGTCGGCCGCGAAGACGAGCCATCGCCCTTTCCACTGGTCGACAACAGTCGGCGCCGGGGATGGGGCGTCTACCACGACGGCAGTGGTCGTGCTCCCGGTGCCGATGATCAGACCTGTGACCGTCGTTAGGGATGCCATCGACAGCCTCGCTGCGGCATCGGTGAAGGTGTTCACCGCAGCGATGTCGGCCTTGATGCCGACGGTGCCGAACATCGAGTCGAATAGGGCTGGCGACAGCACCTCGCACTCGACGCGGATCGGTCGCGCACCGGCGAGGCCGGCAGTGACGACCATCGGGCCGATCGTGTTGGTGTCCGTGGCATCCAGCACTGCCGAGTATACACCCTTGGCCATGTGCGTCGCACCGCCGCTGTTCTTGTCGACGAGGTTGGTAGCTCCCGTCTTCCAGATCTTGATGTCCGTGTTGGCGATGGTGAGCGCCGTCTCCTCCGTGAACCCGTCGTTCGCGTCGACGAACGGGCCGAGCGGGATCTCCTGCGAGGCGGTTGACTGTCGGAAGGTCAGCATGATCGTTCTCCTACTTGGTAGTAAAGGTCAGTATGGTGGTGGCAGTCTTCACGGTGAGGCTGCTGCCATTAGGCACGGACACGACCGCATCAGCGGAGTCCAGCAGGCAGTAGCACAGCACGAGACCACCGACCTCGTAGATGGCCACCCACTTCGCATCCACGTTCCCGTCGACGACCTGCCACACCGTGTCGGTCGCACCAGCCACCAGTACCGTCGTGGACCCACTGAGTATAAGGTGGAGGTCCTTGCCCCCGTACGTGTAACCGTAGCCTGTCGGCAGCTCCCCGGTCACGCTGGACCAGTTCGAGGACGCCGACCCCACGTTGCTGGACTGGGCTAGCAGCGCAACCCTCAGCTGGCCGGTGTTCAGGTGGAATGCTCCGTCCAGCAGAGAGGACAGCGCACCTGTCGGCATCAACCATGGTCCGGCGGTCACTTCTTGCTCCTCTCGAGCCTAGCCACCCGCTCATCCGGCGTCGCCACCGGCCCGCGGATCTTCATCACGCGGCGAGTCGTGACCACAGCGGCGATCGGCGTGCCGAGCAGCACTGCCATGAGCACGTTGACGCCTGACTGCATGATCAGGCCCCAGTCGATCCCCGTGGAGCTGTTGGCGTCTTCGAGCATCTCGATCGCAGCGTCGCGCTGCTTTCTGGTGATCCGCTTCGCACGGTACTCCGCCTCAACCGACCGGACTGCGGCATCTTGTTGCTCGTCAGTCATCCGCATGGCTTGACCGCCAGGCAGCACCGCGATGCAGAGACAGAGCACGTAGACAGAGAGTCGTTTCATGGCTGCCTTCCTTTGGCGAGGTCGTCGCCGAGTTCTTCTGACCGCATGGTCCTGGCTCGTTCAGTCGCCCGATCTCCCGCAGGGCGTAGGTCATGTTGGAGTTCACGTCTTTCTGGATGACGCCCTGCCCACGCTCGACTCGCTTGATTCCAGAATAGACCGTCACGAACGCAGCGGCGATCGCGGCGACCAGTAGCGAGACGGCGGTGATGATTGCAGCGATGTCCATGTTTAGGGGCGGGTCAGTGTGGGTCGGGTCAGTGTGGGTCGGTTCTTCGGCTCGGCCTGACAATCAGGTGGTCCTTGAGGATCTGGTGAACCGTCTCCTCACACTTCTCGTGCGAGGCTCGCGCCTCCCGCACCAGAGTCGCATTCACTTCCGAGAGATCGGCGGCGGTCTTGGAGAATGCCTCGACGTTCTGCTGGTTCTTCGCCGTCGCATCCTGGACCGTGGCGCTGAAAGATGCAGTCACGGCCTTCAGCGTTTCGCTGTGGGCGCGCTGCATGATGGCCACTGCGGCGATCACCGCGATCGCTGCGCCGCCGCCGCCGATCAGTTCCCATGGGAAGCTCGCAGGTTCGGCGAGCGCAGCGAGAGTGATGGTTGTGGTCATGGGTGGCATGGGTCGGTAAAAACGTATCAGTCAAGGAGCCAGGACGGCGTGGTGCCGTCGTGCCTGAGAGTCGCCGCTCCTGCTGGCGACTCCAGCAGGACCCAGGCCGAGCCGTTGCAGTAGAGCATGGCGCCGGTCGACAACCCGGCACCCGACAGCTTCGCTATCTCGACGCTGCCGTCTTCGATCTGCGATCCAGGAACCGAGCCGATGAAGTTGACCAGGCCTGCCCACGCCTGGGACGTCACGTCGATCGTGATCGGTGAGTTGGTGAAGCAGACGAAGAACTTGTCGGCATTGACGGTGCCCTGCTCGACGCCGACCACCGCGTGCACGAGGTAGGATCCCACGTTCGCGTCGGTAGCCCTCGTCGGAGCGCCTGACGCGTTCACCGTGTAGATCCCGTTCTGCGAGGCCGTCGACTGGTTCTTCAGCAGGATCCGGTCGCCTGTCGCCAGAGTCACACCATCGAGCGTGTCGCCGTTCTCGAACGCGGTGGCCAGCGTGCCGTTCGCCGTACTAGCAGCCCTCACGGACTGCTTCCACTTGAGCGAGGCGCCTGAGGCGTAGAACCGCATCCTCCCGTCGGCGTCGCGCGTGACCTCGATCTCCCCACCGGATGGGCTAGCGACGATGTTCGGGAAGTCGGTCTGGACGACGACGTGCGGAGTCGTGCTCTGGCTCAGCGGGCCGGAGGCAGCCACGCCGATCGGCGCCAGAGTGCGCCTCCTCCGGCGGATGAGCAGTATCGCCGCCCTGCGCTGCTGCCGTAGCTTGGCGACGACTGGCGACGCGGGCCGCCCGCCGGTCGAGCTGCCCTCTGCTCCTAGTGCCAAAGGACTGACCACGCTGCTACACGACCTCCAGGGTCACGCCGACGTGCCAGCCAGTCGTCGGCGACCATGCAGCGGGCGCCCGCATGCAGAACGCGTCCGCAGAACCCGCCTTGAAGATCAGTTCCTCGAAGACCGGCGCCCACAGGAAGCCGGTCAGGTTGTTGAACGCGTCAGCGATCTTCGCCGTGAACGTACCAGCGCCCTCGCTCGTGGCCATGCCGCCGACCTTCCCGGCCGACACGTCCGTGCCCGACGAGAACGGGAGCGTGCCCGCCATCGCGGTGATGCGCTCGTCCAGGATCTGCGGTGTCGCACCAGTCACGGTCGGGAACGCCGACGCCTTGGAGCCGAGCTGGATCCTGCATTGCGCGCTGGTCGCGCTGCCGTGCTGGCCTGCCCACGCGCGCAGAACCCGGAACCCGGCTGCCGCGCCGGGCCGGACGATGATCAGTGTCGTCGCGGCGCTGATTGTCTGGTCCTCGAAGATGACGTTGAACTGAACACCCATAGTTACACCTCTTTCTTGAAGCTGTCAGAGAGGCCAGCGGTCTGGCCAAGGAACCCGATCTGCTGGACCTCGACCCAGAACGTCTCGCTCGGTCCGGGCGTGTAGCCGTCGGCCGTCTGCTCGGCGGCCGTGTAGTCGACCCACTTGTCGCGGATAGTCGTGGAGCCCGTCCCAGGCTGTGCTTGCAGGAACTTGACGCGCCGCACCGACGTGCCGGTCGGGTCGTAGATGGAGAACTTGTAGCCCTCGAACGGCTCGTCCATCGCGTAGGGGCCGAGCTGGCCCACAGGCAGGTGCTCCTTGGTCCAGTGCTCCGTCTCGAAGCGCGCGTCGAATGGCGACGGCCCGATCGTCTTGACCAGCTTGCGGACCGGCAGCGGACGGCAGTTGCGCCATGTCGCCACGACCTGGACGGTGTCGACCTCCTCGATGGTGCGCCCAGCAGGCACGAACCTGAACGACAGGGAGGCTATCTGACTGAGCCCAGGGTATGTGCGCGTGAGCGTCGGGTACTCCCACGTCGGGCCCAGCATCACCAGCCGGCTGAGAGCTGGCCTGACTGCAACCCTGGTCCCACGCAATCCGCGCAGCCAGCCGTCGAGGGTGTAGGTCCCTGGAGACACTAGCGTCGCGATGGTGAACGCCGCGATCTCGACCTCGCCCGTGACGGCGTCAACGATGGCGCACCAGTTGCGCTGGACGTACTGCGCCTCGACCTGGGAGGTCGACTGCACTCCAAACACTCCCTCGTGCTCGAAGGTCACGTCCACTGGAGCAGTGAAGAACGTGACGACAGGACTGCCGTAGGTCTCGGACGACCCGGCGACCGACGGCGTGTCTCCGACCAGCAGGCCCATCACGCTCTCGTCGGCGACGAAGCCAACGGGCGTGTAGTTTGACCCGTCGGTGCTCTCGAAGAGACGACCGCCTGACCAGTGGCCTCCTGGCGTCGCGCAGCAGGCGAACCTCAGCATCGGGGCCTGGTTCTCCTCGTTGGCCAGACTGGAGACGTCGAGCACGACAGAGATGAACACTGCTGGCATGGCGACAGTCGGTGGCGACTGTCCAGCTGCCGACTGCACCGGCGAGCCGCTGACTGCGAGACTCAGGTCCTCCCTGAGTGCGGTGCACTTGACGATGTAGTTCGCGCCGAAGTCGCGCTGAACGACGCGTGCGGTGACGACGTTGCCGTTATCGTCGGTCAGCGTCTCCACGTCGTTCTCAGCCTGGTCGATGTAGCACGCTGTGAGTGCCCACCCATGCTTGCGGTTGTTCACCCACGCGCGCCGCACCGTTGTCGTGGCGAGGTTCTTCGCGTCCTTGCGCGACAGCACGAGCGTGCTGACGTCGATCTCCTGCCGGTTCTCGTAGGTCGGCCCGGTCGGGTTGCGGATGCCGAACGGCTGGTAGCCGGGCGAGAGGATGTTGTCTGGATCCTGGTGCCTGACACCAACGCTGGTGGGCAGGTCCTCCTCCGCACCGTCCTCCGTGAGGATCTTGTCGTCGGCCCGCTGCTCTCCGTAGATGTGTGCCCCGAGGTCGCTGAACGCGGGACCGTTCTGGATCTGCGTGACGTCGGCATTCTCGATCTGGAACAGACACAGCTTGCCGTCGCGCTCCTGAGCCACGATCTGCTTGGCGATGAGCAGCGGCTGGATCGACGTGATAGTCGGCACGAAGCCACGGATGTAGTAGCCGAGGAACGGCGCGAGGTTGACACCAGTAACGTCGATGGCAGCGCTCGGGATGCCAGCTCGTCGCAGCACCTCGTACATCGCCTGCGCCCAGGTCATCGCCAGGTCCGGACGGATTATGGCCTCTAGCGAGTACGGCAGCTGCCCGCCGAACGTCGTGACCCTGAACTGCTCGATGGACTGGTAGGCGACACCACGGTATGCCGGAGCGTTGCCGACGCCGATGCCGGCAGCGATGATCGAGTCCTCGAGTTGCGTGTCGCTGCCCTCGTGGTAGTGGTCCTTCGGCACGAAGCCTGGTGGAAAGAACGGCGTCGCCAGGAACTGCGGGTTCGCGTAGACGATGCGAGGCCAGTTGGTCGGGCCCGAGTTGAACGAGATATTGTTGCCGACGCCGACCTGGGCCGGCCACTGCGACTGACTCAGCGCGCTAGGATTGACAGGGTAGATCCCGACCTCGTTGCCGACCAGATACGTGACCCTGCACAAGATCGCGCTGGAGATCAGGTGCGGTCCACCTACGAACCCTGACGTGAACCACGTGTTGTGGACGTAGACCTCGTCTCCTGTGTTGAAGATGTCCGCGGCGAACTTCCCGACTGGCAGCCGCAGCACCAGCGTGCCAGCGTTCGACGATCCTGGTGCGCCGGTCGCCGTCGTCGCTCGGCCGGTCGTCGTGTCAGGGTCCCCGACAAACGCGTCGTCGACTCGCTCGATCCACGCCGGGGTAAACGCGTTGCCCGCGTTCGCCGCGACGCCGGTGACGCTCTGGCCCTGCGCCGACTCCAGCGTCATGGTGCCTGGTGTCGAGGTGTGCCCGACGATCGCCTTGACTCCCCAGTAGACACCGTTGATGTTCGGCCCTGCCGTGCTCACCCACCCGTAGAGCTTTACCGCATCGCCGACCTTGAAGACGTCGGTAGGGCTCGGACCCAGCGTGTTGGCCATCGTGATGACGACGTCCGAGCCGCTGACTGCAGCCGTCATCTCGTGCGTCGTGATACGCTGCAGGTTGCGCGACTCCCACATCAGCAGCTTGCCGTTGCCGATCAGCTGCGTCATCTCGACCGTCAACCGGTCGTTCAACGAGATCAGACAGTCGACCATCACCTGGCGCTGGGTGACTGTAGTGCCTGTCTTCGTGTGCGTGGTCGTCTGCGGCTCGAGGATCTTCTCCTTCTGCCACAGAACGTGCGTCGGCACCCGAACCCGCGCGCCGATAGCCCAAATGCGGGGCGCTCCAGGTACGTTGCTGCCGATCGGGTTGTCCCCAAGGTTCGGCGACACCGCATCCTGGCGACCCTTCCCGGCGAGCCACGGCATTATCACCGTCGCGTCGATGACAGCCGCGCCAATGCCGATGATGAACCCGGCCACGCCGGTTCCGGCACCAGTGAGCTCGAGCAAGCCTACTGCGGCGACGGCCATCAGTCGTCCATCCCATTGACGACCCAGCACGCCACGACACGCTCGTCAAGGATCGCGCGCTGCACGATAGAGTTCTTGCCCCAGGCGTGCACGATCAGGTGCTGTCTGGACTTGTTCACTCCGGTGAAGACCACGACGTGCCGCGCCTGCTTGCCCACGAAGACCTGCAAGAGGTCTCCAGGAACTCTCATCTCCGGCAGCATCTCACGACAGTAGAGCCCAAGGCCGTAGCGGAGCGTGTCGGCATCCGGCAGCTTGCCGTACATCGGTGGCTCGAGGACCTCCATCCCGAGTGCGCGGCACGCTGCGATCGGCAGGCCAACGCAGTCGAGACCAACGTGCGGAACGCGACCGTGGTGGACGACCGGCGTGCCGATGTAGCTCTCGACGAGAGAGACGAACTGCGATCGCAGTAGGGCTGGTGTCGTGGTCACTGGTCCTCCAGTGGCTCTATGATGGCGTTCGCGCTTGGGGCAAACGGGTCGCCTCCCATGTTCACGCGGTTGTCGAACTTATCCTCGCACGTCCCGTTTAGACCGTCGCAACCTACCCGGATGATGCCCGACTCCCCGACCACGATCGGGAACGTCGTCGGGAACATGAACGTGACGCGCCTCGGCGTATGCACGTAGTAGACGATCGGCGAGATGAGGCCGACGTTGACCGACGGTCCACAGACGTCGTAGTTCGTGCCAGCGCTGAGCCCAGACATGTTTGCCTGCGTCGCGAACGTGAGAACGGTCGCGGTGTTGCTGACGATCTTGGCCCACTTCGTGCCCGACACGCTGCCACCCGCTGCGCTGAGGATGCGCACGTCCCGCCCTGCGTGCTCGTTCGTCGCCCACGCCTGCGTCGAGTCTGTGAGCGTCGTCGAGGTCGTCGTCGATGTGTTGGTCCCAGTCTCGATGGCCAGCGCCCACTTCCACTCGAACTCGCCGTCGCGGTAGAAGTCGTCGACCACGGTGCCTGAGAGCGTGGCGACGTAGAACTCGACCTGCATCCGGTCGTCAATGACCGTCTGCACCTTGACGCCAGCGCCAGAGAAACCCGTGCCGATGCTGATGTCCTTCTTGCAGGTCAGCGGGTCGCCGAGCTTGTATAGGCACTGGGTCGAGAAGACACCGCCGAACCTCCCACCAGCAGGACGCTGCAACATCTGCGACCGCGCCTCCATGACACCGACCCACTGCGAGCCAGTCCAGTGCACGTTGCGAATCCACTTCCTGTTGCGCACTGGAACGTGCCACGGTCGCGTCCAGTCCAGGATCACGTCGAACACCTCGGCGCCGCGATAGAGGTTGCCGAGCAGGTCAGGTATGGTCACCACCACACCGTCGACGACGCCTCGCGCCTCCTGGTCGCCACTACGGAGCACTGCCTCCCTGCGCTCGGCGCTCAGCGCACCCATGATGATCGGCCTGTATGTCTCACCCTCGAACGTGAACTCACGGTCGTGGTCTGTCGCACGCAGCGTGAACTTGTCCTTGCGCACGATCTTGATGGCGTGGGCGAAGTGCTTGCTGCGAGTCTTGCGCAGCACGTCGACGTTGGAAGCTCCAGGTCGCGAGGTCATGTCAGAACGTGACCTCTGGTCCGTTGATGGTGCCGACGACGATCTTGTTCACGGTGACGGCCGTCAGCCGCTTGATCGCGTTGCCAGCAGCTCCGCCGGCACCACCTGCAGCGCTGCCGTTGGCTCCTGGACCGCCGCCAGACCCACCAGCCTGGCCACTACCACCACCGCTGCCGCCTGGGGACTGCGTACCGATCGCGCCACCTGACCCTGGCTGGCCACCTGGAGTCCCACCGAGACCGCTGACGCTTGGCTGGTAGCCTGCTCCACCTCCACCACCCCCACCGCCACCACCTCCGGTTCCGGAGACAGCTGTCCCTCCGCCTCCACCACCTCCACCACCAGAGATAGTCCCGTGGTTGACCAGTGCTGTGTTGATCCGGCAGACCAGCGCGTCGCCGCCAGCAGACCCAGACTGGGACAGCAGCCCAGGTGGCACGTCACCACCATTGCCACCCTTCCCACCGATGCCTACGATCTGGCATCCAGAGCCGATCACGATGCTGCTGTGCAGCTGACAGTAGATGGACGCAGGCTTCAGTCCGTCGTAGCCGAACACACCCTCACAGTAGCTGCGCAGGTTGATGCCGGTTCCGGCCCACGTCCCGAAGATGACTCGCAGTGACACGCGGTCGTGCACGAGCGTCGCTCCGACCGTGGATGTCGACACGTCCTTCGCCCACGTGCCCCACGGCGTCGAGTCGTCGACTAGCGTCAGCGAAACCCGCTCGCCAACCGCCAATGCGTAGACCGCAGTCCCGATCAGGTCGCGGATGGTGAGCGAGTGGGACCCATGGTTGGCTACCGTGATACTCGCCCACTTTCGCGCCGCACCAGCGATTGGCAGCCGCACGCTAAGACTGGCGACGCTAGGGCGCAGCAGCCAGTACCGTGCCCCACTCTCGGCGTAGGGCAGGCGCAGGACGTAGTCTGCCGAGATCGCCGTGTCGACACCGACGCCGTAGTACTCGTCGTAGATAGTCCTGGTCATCCGAGCACCCACGTCGCCCCACCAGACGCGTTGATGGCGAGGTCGAGATCTCTCACCGTCCCAGCAGACAGGGTAGAGCCGATGGCAGTCCCAGCGTCGTCTCTGACCTGCACACTACCTGCCGCACCGATGTAGGTCGACACCCTGAAGATGCTAGCACCTCCGGGGATGCCGGCCGACGGTGGCAAGAACAGGCTGATGGCCACTGACGGGTTCAGGTGGTGAAACTTCCCGTCGTTGTAGGCGATCCTGAAGCTAGCGGACACGACACCGTAGTCGCGACCGCCGTTCGAGTCCAGTCTCTCCGGGTTCTGCACCTCGTCGAGAACCTCGACGACCTGCATGTCCCCCAGGCTCCAGGTGTCAAAAGCGTCGGCCTGCAACCCAGCCCACTGGTCGAACGCGAGACTGAACCGCACAGGCACGTAGAACTGGCACCCAGCCGTGATCAGGACCCCGTTGGCCGGCGCAGTGTCGAAGGTGATCTGACCCTGACCGTTGACGGTGAACGCGGTCGTCGGCGCAGCGTCGAGCCTAGCGAGCACCGTACCTGGTACCGGCAGCGTGATCGTCCTGACATACGGGTTGACGGTGCCGTAGGTCTTGAGCAGCTGGAACGGTCCCGTCTTCACGCCGTCGCCAGACCCGATGACCACATCCCCACCGTCGTGCGCGCTCTCGCCGTCCGCGTGAGTCGTGAAGTCGCTCACGTCTGTAGCCTTGAACGAGTGCAGCGCACCACGTCGCTCCAGCGCGAAGGTCTTGAGCGCCTTCGCCTCGGCCCTGGTCTGCAGCGCCTTCACGAGCCGGAGCGTGTGTCGACCCTGCGACTGGCGCGAGATTCGCACCTCGTGCCCGCTCGCCGTCTCCTGCACGATGGTGGAGAAGCCAGCACCAGAACCGCTGCCATACTGGATCCCTGGTGGGAGGACGACGTCGTGAAAGCTCATGACAGCACTGTCGCGTTCGGGTTGACAGACGTCGGTGCGGTGTTCCCCTGGAGCTGCCTCGTCGTGCTCTCGAAGAGACTCGATCCGAGGCTGCTGAGTCCCTGCCTGGCGAAGCTGCTCACGATGCTCAGCAGCGCCTGCCGCCAGTTCTGGATCCCAGCCGCCACGTCGAACACGGCAGCGCCGAGCGACGATCCTATCTGGCCGGCATATGCTGCCGCCTTCTCCATGGCGTCGATTACTTGCTGATTGTAGGCTGCCCGCCTCTCAGCGTCGACCTCGCCCTGCTGCGTCGGCGAGATTGACACGTAGTCACCGCGACCGGTCGCTCCTGGCGGTCGAAGACCATACGGGTCTGGCGTGCCGAAGGTGTAAGAGCCGGGAGGCACGACAGAGAACGGATCCTGACGGACCCCAGTCGCTTGCGCCTGACGCTGAAACCTCAAGTACGAATCGCGAGCGTAGTCCGTCAATGCGCTGTAAGGGATCTGAACGTCGCCCAGGCTGCCACCGCTCTCACGCACGCCTTGACCTAAGTTCGGCACGTACTGTTGCAGCTCTGTCGCGAAGCCACCACGGCTCTGCTTCCCAAATATGTCCTGCGCTTGTGCGAGGCTATACGTCGTCGGCTGCGTCGTTGTTCCTGGCCCTGTTTTCAAGAGCAGTGTAAGGGCGTCGTACACCAGCTTGGCCTCTGATCCCGTTGACGGAGCGGATGGCAACCCGAGAAACCGCTGGGTCTTCTCGTCAATCCGGATCTTGCTCATTGACTCGCTGAGCTTGTCAAACTCTGTAGCTGCCTCCTTCGTGTTGCTCCCAAAGAGTGCCATGAGACTAGCGACCGTCCCGAGCACAGTGGCTATCGCGAGCAGTGGGTGAGTTCGCACTGCCGCCCCAAGGAGTGACCACCCAGACGCTGCCTTCGTCGTCGCCGTCGTCATCCCGTAGATGTCAGTCGTTACTACCTTCGTCACTCCGGCCATCTGCTGGAAGTCCTGCGCCGTCTTGCCGATCTCGAGCAGCGTGCGGGACGCGGCGAACGCGCCCATCGACAGGTTGAGGCTCGCGAACGCCGTCGCCGTCGAGTTGATCCCCTGCCCGACCTGCGAGACACCCTGGACCGCCTGGAACGTGTTGCGGAGCCCACCACCAACCGTCGTCAGGCTAGACTGCGTCGCGGTGGCCTGCGTCTGCACGCCCTTGAGCGCTGCCTCAGCCTGCTGCCGGCCTCTTTCCAGGCCTGTGCTGTCCATCACCAGCTCTAGGACTGGCATCTGGCACCTCCGGTTTCGGTGGCGAAGGTTTCCTGGTGTTCCAGTGCGACAGAGCCACGCTGTCCATCGCGCGGAAGAGCCTGATGCACCTCAGCCGCTCCTCCGAGTAGACGCCGTGATCCTCGCACCACGTGGACATGTCCGTCCACGACAGTCCCGACATCGCCATGCCGATGCTTCGCCCGTCGCCAAGATCTGACCACCACGCGTCCCATATGTGTCTCAGGTCCTCGAACACGTCTGCTGGCTCGTCCACCGAGTTCTTGACCGGTGGCGCGCCTCTCGCTCTTCGCAGCTGCGCCTCTTTCTCCATCCTCTTGCGCTCGTCTGGCGGGTAGCGCAGCACCCACGCCAGACGCGCAGTCAGTTTCCCTTTGCCTGCTCCTCCTCTTGCGCGGCCGACGCTGCGCGGTTACCAGCCGCCCAGACCACAAACTCGCGCAGCCGGATCCACCGCTCCTCCGTCATCAGTTCGACGGCCTTCGCCTCGCTCCACGTGACAGTCTCGCCCTTGACTGCGAGGTTCCCGCACCCACGGAACGTCGTGCGCCCGAGAGCCTGCCCCTGGATCTTGCGCAAGTCCTCGTCGGTCACGCTTCTGGTCCTGAGCCGTTCGGAGAACGGTCTGCGAGCCTCGTCGAGCGCGCGCTCGTACGCGATGCCGAACGGCACCACCAGCACCCACGGCTTGTCAGCAGGTGGCTCGGAGACCGGCTTGCCACTGATCGAAGCGTCCGGCTCGCGCCAGATCTCGAAGTACGAGCCACCGCTCAGCTTCTTCGGGTCAGCCTCTACTGTCGACAGGTCGAACATCACGCCACCCACCGCTGCACCCGCATGGTGCAGAGCTCGACCGGATCGAGGATCGCCTGCCCGCTACCGTCGAGGTAGTCGTCCTGGTTGAGACCTCGCGTGTCGGCCGCGAGGTCCGACCACTTGTGCTGCGGGAAGGAGAACGACAGCGCCTGTGACAGCGGGTTCTGCATTACGAACCACATGTCCGTCGGCACGTTGCCGGTGTAGTTGCTGATCTCCGTGAAGTTGGCCATGTAGGACGAGCTGCGGGTCGTCACGGTGAACGCGCCCCACGCGAACGCCGTCGCGCCAAGCGTGCCGACCTGCGTCCTCGCGCGGATGTTGTTCGCGATGCTAAAGCCGATGCTCTTCGCCGAGTACGGCAAACCGCCGACGTTGAACACAGGCACGCCGAGCGCGTCGAGGATCGAACCGACCGTCGGGTCAGCGTGACCCAGACACAAGCTAGCCGAAGCACTCCGCTCGCTGCCGATGCCCTGGAAACTAAAGCCTGCCGTCGTGATCGCGTTGTCGCTGATGGTGAGCGACATGCTGTCGACTACCAGGTTCCGGAACAGCTCGAACAGAGCCACGTCGAGACGCCCGATCTCGCCGTCGAAGAAGAAACGCTCCGTCCCGTTCTTCATGCGAGCGCCACGAACCACGGTCACGTTGCCGACCGAGCCGGTGAAGTTGGCCGTGGCCTCCACCGTCAACGTCAGCGCTGCGACCACGGTCAGCTTGAAGAACCCGTTGTCGCCAGGTGATGTCGCCAAGCTGTTCTTGACGATGTCTCCGACCTCGTAGCCGTCGGAGACGAACGACCCAGCGGCTCGCGTGATCGTCTTCGTCGCGGCCACCGTCGTGCACGACGTGGTCGACGCCTGCGCGGTCTCCGTCGAACGCAGCACCGCACGGAGCAGGAACCACAGCGCCTCGTTTACCACCGGGAACTGCATCTCCACCGGATAGCCACCGCCAGTAGAGAGCGACAGCCGTACTAGGTCCTGGATGTTGGCGTCGGTCCGCAACGTCTGCGACTGCGCGTAGCCGACGTTGTTCCGCAGCGTCTGGCCGGTCCCAGGGAGGACCAGCATGTTCAGGTCCGCAGGCATAGCGAAGCTCGTCCGCTGCACCAGGCTGAATCTCACACTGTTGGACTCGCTCATAGTTTGTGCCCTCTCAGCCGAGCTCGTCGGCCCTGAACGGAATGACCACGCGCCGACGACACCAAGCCGCGTCTTGATCGGCCGTCCCGACCACGCCCACGCCCATGAACGTGATCTGCGGCGCGATGCTGACGTTTCGGAACGCCGCGACGATCGTGTTGGCGATCGCGAGCGCTGCCGCGTCGCCACGGGCCAGCGGCACCATGACCTGCACCATGCACGTCCCCGTCGACCTGAAACGCCTACCACCCACGTTGCCGGTGCTGACCTGCTGGTTGCTGTCGATCGACACGGAGAACCTGACCCACGACGCCGTCGGAGTCGCAGGCTCTGGTGCGTTGTCGTGGATGGTGAGCAGCGCGAGCGGATCGCTGACAGTCGTCTTGAACCTCGCCCTGATCGCCTCGAAGACGGCAGCCTGTGTCACTTGACCCTCGCGTACTTCTGGGTCACCCTCGCGACGACAGCCTCGATCCAGCCGGCAGGCGCCTGCTTGCTCCAGCCGTTGGCCAGCCGCTCCATGTACTCGACCGGATTGCTGATGGTGACGAAGTCGACTGGCTTCGCACCGATGCGCCCGACGACAACGTCGATCTCGGACTTGACAAGCTGCCCCGTCGGATCCACACCGTTGCGCTCGCCACCCTCGTAGGAGCGGTGCAGGTAGACGCGCCAGTTGCGCTTCGAGTGCCCACCAACGTAGCCTGGCTTCGGACGCTGACTGACCCAGAAGCGCGGGTCGCCCACAGGATTCCCGTCGACGAAACCATACGCAGTGTCGCGAAGGACGTCGCGCTGCATCTGGGCAGCAGCTGGCATCACGACGCGCTCCATCCACGCTGCCAGCTCCGCGTTGAACTGCTGGACGTTGGCCATCAAGCCACCTCGCCCAGGTCGAGCCGCCAGCTGATGATGGTGTCGACGTACGAGTACGGGAAGGCAGCAACGACGACGAACGTGCGGCCACCGTGTCTCAGTCGCCAGCCAGGCTGTGGACGCACCGGGAGGTTGTAGGCGGACAGGTAGGCGGTCGCGGTGATGCTGGAGTCGAGCCACCTCTTCGACTCGTCGACGAGCGGACTGCTCCACACCGCGTACTCCACAGGTCCCTCCACCACCATCCCGCTGGTCGCGTACGTCGCCTGCGGGTCCACAAGTGTCGCGACAACACCGACCTTCTGGATGGCACTCAGTGCCTTCAGCGACACCTGCTGTGCACTAGCCACGGCCTATCCTCACTGCGACGGTCGGGGCGACGAAGATGGACAGCAGCTGGTCGACCAGTGGCAGCTTGACCTCCGTGCTTGTCTGCTTTGGGCCAGCGAACGACTCGCTGATGCTGATCGGGCCGACGCTGGTGCTCGACGAGGTCGTCCCGACGTTCGGCTCCTCGTCAGGGAACGGAGCCCAGTCGCCCTTGAGGATACGGCAGGCACCATACGCTGTCGCCTGCTGCACGCGCAGCGGCACGCTCAAACTGTCGACTGCGTACCCGTCCTCGTCGACGAGGTTGAACCTGGGAAACGCCATGCTCTGGTCTGGCTCGACCTTCTCCCCCAGGTAGTACTTCTTGAAGCTGACCCAGCGCGACATCCGGCGGATGGCATCTCGCTTCTCCTTGGTCGTCGCGCTGCGCCACTCGGCCGGATCCTCCAGCGACAGAAGGTACGCGTCGGCGAACTCGACGGTGCACAGCGCGTTCGCGTCGACCTTGGCGGTGCCGTCCTCGACGACGAACGACGTAGCGTCTGGCAGCTCGCCGTCGCGCTGGACGATGTCGTCCCACGTGTCGAAGATGGCCTTCGGCAGCACGTTGACCTGAGTCGCCGTGTCTAAGTGGACGGGCGGGCTCTCGCCTGTCACGTAGACGACAGGCAGCGTCGGCGGTCGCGTGTCCGTCACCCCGGACCAGGCGTCCTTGGCCTCTATGGTCTCCAGCTGCGTGTAGACCTCGTCTCGTCGCGGGAGCCACTCCAGAGAGCTCGGCCCGACGAGCACGAACGGCATCGTAGGCTTCGCGAGTAGCGTCCGCATGGCACCCATGAAGACGGTGAAGTGGTCGCCGATGTCGTCGATCTTGGGGTAGAGCTGCACCTGCGCGTCGTTCTCGGCCAGGAGCAGGACGAACGCGACCACGTCCATCGTGTTACCCTCTAGCGCCATCAGCACCTGCATCGACAACAGCGCCGACGCCATGGCCACGAAACAACTGTTCGGCGAGCTAGGGTTGAAGTCCAACTGCGTCGTGCTGCGCTGCCACCCGCCGAACAGCCTGCCGTGCAGGATCGTGTACGGCGAGATGGTGGCCGAGTCGCGGCCCATGCACAACCCGTAGATAGAGCCAGAGTACCTCCTCCTGAAGAGTCTCATCAGCTCTGGCATCGCGTTGAACGTCAAGTCGTTCGCGCGGTGCCCAGGCTGGTTGTGGATGTTGTTGCTGCTGTCGGTGCCAGTGCGGAGGAACGGCGAGGTGTCCAGCTCGACCTTCAGCGGACTGAGCGACGCTCCAGAGTGGGCGGCCAGCTCTGCGATCGTGTGAGCAGCGCCAGCGCCAAGCATCAGGTGGAGGCTGTCACCGGCGACGAACCCCGACCCGACCTCCAGGTCCACAGTCACGGTGTTCGTCGTGTTCGACACCACGAGCCTGTCATCTGACACGCCAACCGTGTTCACGACGACCAGTGTCTTGCCCTGGAACTGGTTCGTCGTCCAGTCGGGCGTCTCTGCGGTCTTGGTCAGCGTGAGCTGTTCGGCGGACACCGCCAGTATCGTGTAGCTGTCGGCGAAGAACTCCATCTCGCCGTCGCCGTGCACTGCCGGATCCCACGCAGGGGACACAGTCAGCGTGTGTGGCCCGTTGCCCCCGCCGCTCACGTCGCTCACCACCTTGCGGAAGTTGCCCTGGCCACCAGGGTCTCCGCCGCCTGCGTTCGAGTTCTTCGAGACGAAGACGTAGCTGTCCCTCTTCGCGTCGACGTGGGTCCCAGTGTACTCGATCGTCGTCCCAGAGAACGAAGCCCCAACCCTGATCGAGCGGGTCTGCTTGACCGCGTAGGGCAGCTTCGCAGTCCACATGCGAGCCGCTGGCATGGTCCCACGAATCGGGAAGCCAGGCCCAGGAGTGGTGATCGGCGATCCCTGCCCACTCAGGCTGAACGGAATCCCGAAGATACGCTCCCACTCGGCGCCAGCAGCCTGGAGCACGGAGGTGTTCAGCCCACGAACATTCGAGCTGCCCACGTATACGACTGTTGGGACCGCTACCACGACCTTCGACTCCGGTAAAGCCCTGCCCAGTGCCACATCTCACCAGGCAGGACGAGCTCTCATCCAGACTGCCTCTCGTCGCTACTAGCCGAGCAGCCGAGCTCCCAGTTCGCGTCGCGGCACGGCGCAGCCCCACAAGAAGTCGTAGGACCACCGCGTGCGCTTGAACTCTCGCGTGACCTCGATGCGCAGCGCGAGCCCACTGACCGGGTCGACCTGCGACAGGCTCAGCGAGCCGAGTCCCTCGGGGACGGTGAGCAGCGGTCGGTTGGCGAACGCGATCGCGTCGCGGTGAAACGCCAGGTTCACGGTGTGCGTGTCGATCGACGTGACAGCCTCGGCGCCGACTGTCGCGACGACCAGCCCAGGGTAGATCGTGACGTTGGTGTTCGTGCCCTGCACGACTGTGACGTCGGCGTTGACGACGTACTGCTTCGTCCCGGTCGCGCCACCGTGTGCGATGGTGATCAGGTCACCCTTCTTGGCGGACCAGTTCGCGCCCGCACCCTTGGCGATCGACACCGTCGTCGCGGCAGCCGCGTTGACACCGTTGACCGTCAGCGCTCCCGCACCGAGTGCGTTGCGCACGTGCACTGGGACGTTCTGGTTCATCCACCAGTCCATCCCGAGCTTGCGGTTCAGCTGGCCGTCGCGCATGGCGGCGACCGAGCCACTGAACGTCATGTCGGCGAACTGCTTCATCGACAGCGCGTTCGCCTCGGCGTCTGGGTTCAAGATCACGTTCCTCGGGTCCATCGGCGCCAGGTTGTTGTTCAGCACCTTGCGGATGCCGACGGCGTCCGAGACGCCGGTGTCCACGTTGGCGAACGGCGTGGTGCCAGCCGTCCCGTGGAAGCCGAAGAACTGGACGTACAGAGCGAGGATCGACGTGTCCACTGCGTTGCAGATCGCCTTGATCGCCTCCTCCGCCTGCATCGGGATCGTCCCGTCCATCACCTGCTCGAACTCCGAGTCTGAGAGGTCGAACGCTGCCTCCTTCCACTTGTCCAGCACCACCGGCACGGAGTCCGGGTTGAGCGCGCCAGCGACCGGTGCTGTGGCAGCTGGGGTGACGTCGGTCGCGGTGATCGCCGACGGCACTGGCACGTCGATGGTGCTGCCTCTCTTGCCGGCGATGGAGCTCGTCATGTTAGCGACGAGTCGCGGGGCGACGCAGTTTTGCCGCAGGACCATCATGCCCTGGGCGAGAATCTTGGGGATGACCTTCGTGATCGTGTTGCTTGCCACAGACGTGTCTCCTTGACAGGAAGTTGAAAGCTGACCAGGTCGCTCTCAGTTCCCCCGGAACTGGTCTGCGCTCCCCCGGAGCACGACGGCCACCGTGAACTCGCCTCTTACCCTGGAACCCTGCCAGGGCTAAGAGAATTCCGCGATTCGCCTAACTGACCTCGGGTCACGTGCTTAGCGGCCGCACGTCGACCTTGCCGGTGGCGATCGCCTCGACGTTCTTGCCGAACGACTTCGGGTCGCTCGGGTCGATCTCGACCACGCCGCTGTTGCCACGCGACTTCTTGCTGCCGCCTCGGATGTCGGTCCCACTCGCCTCCTCCAGGAGGTGTGGCGCCCTCTCGACGACGTCCATGATGAAGTCCTTCTCGCTGAACCGCTTGCCGTCGTCGTTGAGGCGAAGCTCCTCGCCATCGAGAGAGACCAGCTCACCGTCGTCGTCGAGGTCGGTGAAGACGCGCTCGGCGCGAGCGTAGAAGTCCTCGGCCGCCGTCGAGCGCAGCTTCAGCTTCATCTCGTCGGCAACCGCACGGACTTTCGCCTTGACACGGTCCTTGTGCAGCATCTGCCTGTAGCTGCCAGCAGCAGTCTCCGCGGTGCTCGCGCGATCTCGCTCCTTCGTGATCTGCTTCTCGTAGAGCTCCTTCAGGCGGGCGTGCCGGATGTTGAGCACCTCGTCGAACTTGCCGGCCCTCATCAGCGCCTTCTCCTCCTCGTTGCGCGCAGCCTCCACCACCTTCATGGCGTTGGCGTACTCTGCCGGGTCGACACCCTCGTATCGCTTGTCGATCTCCTCGCGCTCCCTCCGCAGGCGGATGTTCTCCTTGCGGAACTCCTTGAGCTTGCGGTCGGCAGCTGTCTCCTTCTTGCCATCCGGCTCTGGATCTGCGTCGTCCTCGTCCTCCGGGTCGGCCTCCACCTTGAGGTGGAAGAATCCGTCGGACTGCTTCTCGTACTCGGTGCGGAACTGCGCGTCGACCTCGTCGAGCGCCTTGACTCTCTTCTTCAGCATGTGGTCCTCTTGTCTGTCTTGTCTGTGGGAACTGGGAAACTGGCTAGTGCGGATCGACGTGCTCTACGTGAACGACACCACCATCGATCTTGTAGATGCGGAATCTGGACTTCCGAGGCAGCAGGACCTCGTCCTCTTCAAAGTGGATCGAAATACCTTTCATGTCGATGCCGTGCGACTTCGGTCCAGTCCTGATGTGCAGCAGGGTCGCGTTGCCGCTCTTGTATTTATGTATGAAGCTCTTCGCCACCGACTCCTTGCGAGACGTGCTGACGTAGGCGTGGTTCGCGAGCTCCATCCCGACCTTCAAGTCTGCGAAACTCTTGACGCCGAACTGAGAGACCTTGGCACCACGGTACAGTGTCGGGCCAATCTCCATCGCACCGTGGAGATTGGTCTTGCCGACGACACTGCGGGCCATCACCGCGTCGATGTGCGCGATACGAGCTACGACCGCCTCCTTACTGCTCAGCGTCGACCAGCTATTAGAAGCTGAGCTGCTGGTCCCTACCTCCGTCCGGAGGTGGCGGTTGATGTTCTGGTACCCAGTAGAACTGTAGTACCTAAGTGCCTTTTTCTCCGAGTTGGTGATCTTGACGTCGTTGGCGATGAAGTGGATCTGCTTCTCACCAGTGTCGGTAGCAACCTGGTCGGTCAGCGAGTCGACGGCACCATGCAGTGTCTCGTGCGACTTTCCAAGCGCATCAGAGCCAGCCTTCTTCGTCCAGTACTTGACCTTCTTCTCTGTCTTGTGCTCTGCCGACCAGACCTCCCCCTTCTTGTCACCGTCACCATCGTAGACTTCGACACCCTCTATCGCGTTCGACATCTTCGGTGGCGCTTTCGAGACGTGAAGTGGGTATGTGTGGACTCCCTGAGCTTTCAGGCCGGCGAGACCGGAGGCTTCTGCTACAAGACTGCCCACAACCTCCGACGACGCCACTGTCATCTTAGTGGCAGCCATCTTGTCCTTCGCTGCTGCGGACAGCGCGGCCACAGCGTGGACCTTCTTCTCGAACCCACCGGCTGACGTGCCGTCGGGGTGGAACGCCGAGTAGGTATGCTCCGAGCCAGTCGGGTTCCTCCAGACCTCGCCGACGTGGACTCCCTCGGAGTTCATGACCTTGTAGCCAGTGAACCCACCCGCCACCTTCTTCTGCGTCCCTTTCGGCAGCGGCTCGACCCAGCCGTGCTTCGTCTCGAGCATCTTCTTCGGACCGTCTGTGAACTTGCCCTTGTCGCTCGCCACGAGCTGGGCGAGCGTGGCGACGCCACCGCCGCCGGTGCTTGGGCCGGAGCAGAACTGGCCCTTGTCGTCGTGGCAGGGATTCCCCTCGCTGCTCACCTGAGAGCCTCCAGACCCTTGTCGAGCAGCGCAGCAATCGCAGCCACTTCTGGCTGGACTATCAGCGCCCTGACGACCGACTGGCATCGCTCCTGTTCTGGGGGCACGTCGCCGGCGAGCGCGATGATGATCTCTGGCGCGCACGAGAACGCTACTGCGAGGTCCTCTAATCGTGCTACCGTAGCGCCTCGCTGGCCAGACTCCAGCCTGGAGACCAGCGCCGGAGAGCAGCCGAGCAGCTTGGCCAGCGCGTCCTGGCTGATCCCGCGCGCGGCGCCGACCACCGTGACCTGGTTACAACCTGACTCGAGCTGCCGCTTCGTCCAGAAGCGACCAGTGCACGCTCCCCGCGGAGGATCGTACGGCTCGAAGCACTCATAGTCCTCGCCGGCGTAGGCCCTCTCCTCGATGGACGTCAGCTTCCGCGTCGGGCCAGACGGCCTGATGCCGACGTGACGGTAGCGATTACGCAGCGGACGAACGAGCTGCGAGTCGTCGGCAGGCGGCAGCACCGGGTGGCGCTCGTTCTGGCCGTCGGGTAGCTTCTTGCCGTAGTCGAATGGCGTTTCTTTGCTCACGGGTACTCCACCTCGCCACCGTCGTCCCGGTGGAACTTGGCTGGTGGTCGCCCCTCCTTCTTCCGTCTGGCGTTCGTCATCCGCGCAGCCATCTCCTTGAGCCTCGACTCCGGCCAGTCCGGGTGCATACGGCGAAGCTCCTCCAGCAAGATCTCGTAGTCCTTAGGCATCGTCCCCACCTCCTGTTATCAGCTGCGTCCTCGTGATGCGGCCCTCGCGCCACGCCTGTACTCGGTCCTCGCCCAGCGACTCTTCAGCGTCTTCGCTGTCCAGCCACTCGTCCTGCGACTCTTCCTGTATGGTCGGCACATCCTCGCCCACGAACACCGGCACCAGCGTCGTGCGGCAGTTGTGGTGCCACGGTGGCCGACCAGGAAACAACTCGTCGGCCAGGCTGTACGGCAGCGGCTCGCCGGTGGCGAGATCCCACACGCCACCGTGGCGCTCGCGACACAGCTCACTTGTCCTGTTGTCGAGCGTCGCCAGCGCCATGACTCCTTCGACCGCATCGCGGTTCGCCCGCGCTATCGCCAGCACTGCCGCGTTGTGCGCTGCGTTCGCGCCCGACCGCGCCACTGTTCTCGCGTGCGTGCGCGTGAGCGCGATCGACTCGTGCGTGGCGCTCTGCACCATGAACTGCTCGGCGTCGCCACGCATGAACTTGAGGCTCGGGTCGCGAGTCGGCTCCCGTAGGTCGCGGCCGAGTCGCGTCATCAGGGTCTGGACCCGCTGGTCGTAGAACGTCTCGAGCTGCGAGTCCAGCTGCCTGCCCACCTTGCGGGCAGAGCGCCTGAGCTGCTCCTCGTCGAGCAGGTCCGCGACGCCACTGTACAGCTTGCTGCCGTGGCGGATCGCGCCGACCTTCGCGGCGAGGATGCTGCTGGCCGTCTTGTCGCTGGTATTGATTGGCATCGTTGTCAGTGCGGGTCGATGTGGGTGACGTGGACGACTGTTTGTCCTTTTCGGAACCCACTCGTAATGTGTTGTACACGCTTCACCTTGAACTTTGACCTGCGCGCAAGGATGACCTCGCTCTCACGTCGTGGTTCGGATTACCTCTGCTCGGCATCGCTCTTCTCCTGCTCCAGCGCTCGCTCGTAGTCTCGCTGGGCGCTGGCCACCGCCGCGTGGTGCAGCTCGGCCAGTCGCTTCGGGTCGACCGGGTTGGCCGTCGTCACGTAGTCGGCGTACTCGCGCAGCAGGCGATCGGTCTCGGCTGATCGTTCGGCCCTCACCTCTGCACCTCCATCTCCGCCACGATCTCCTGGACCTGCTGCCTGACACTGAGCCACAGTGCCGTGCACCGCCTCGACTCCTCCCACGCACGCTCGTCGTGCAGCGAGAACCGACCGCAGTGGAGCATGATCTGCAGCGCGTCGTGCTCGGCGTACTCCGGCAGCGAGTAGGTGCGCGCGAGCACGCCAGCGTACTCGTTGATCGTCGCCAAGAACGGCACGCTGAAGACCAGCCGCTCCTCTCTGGCCTCGTCGTAGGTCACTGGGGCACCGACTTCTTAGCCTTCCTGGTGCGACGACCTCTGCGCTTCTTCCGGCGACGGCGCTTCTTGCCAGACACGTCGCTGCCAGACACCCAGGACTCCAGCGTCTCTAGGACGACGGAGCGGACAAACTCTGCTAGTGACTTCGTCTTCTTCATGGTTCTCCTCTCGCCAGCCTCGTAGCCTCCAGCCAGATCTCCAGGTCGCCGCCACACAGCACCACGTCGCTGAGCAGACGCCGCTTCCACTCGGGCAGCTCGAACCACAGACGCAGCTCCTCCTGCACCAGGAGCCTGGAGCAGCGTGCAGACACCATGGCGCGCTCGACGCACTCGGCGCGCTGGCGGGCAATCGCGGTGTGTGGGACGTCGGTCATCTTCCAGGGCCCCTCACGGAGTTGGCGGTGGAGCCTGCGGTGTGTTCTCGAGCAGCACCTCGGTGAGCTCGTCACCCTGAGCGCTGACCCTGGCAAACAGAGCGTCGATCTTCTCCTGCGTGGCAGGAGGTACCGCCGCACCCGAGAGGATCTCCTGCACTTGGACGCGCAGACCGTCGAGTAGCGTGTTCAGTGACCCGAGGATCGTGGTGTTAGCCTCGACCTTCGCCAGTACTTCTTCCAGTGTCGCCATGAGTTGTTGCCTGATTGCTGCGAGGTCCTGCTTCGTCGCCCTGTCGTCCCACCACTCGGTCAGGACGCGCAGCACGTCGACTGTCAGTGGTGGCAGGTGAAAGTTGATCAGCATCGTAGGTCAGGGTGAAAGCCCGTCGTTCATCGAGGGTCCACCATCAGACGTGTCGCGGACCTCTCTCAGAATTGAGGTCCACCGAATTTTCTAGAACTACCAGACGGGAAACCCTTCTTCGACGGACGAACCGTCAGGCAGCTTGATTGTCCTCGTGGTAACGTTGCTGCCAGCGCGGCCCATTACCCCGCCACCGCTAGGCCCGTCTGTAAACCCGCCCTTCTCGTCGTGGTTCGGATTGCCGCCGCTCATCTGTCATCGTCCTCTGGCTCGTCGCCATCCTCTGGTTTCTCGTCCTTGTCGTCCGGCTCTTCCGGCTTGCCCTTCCCGGCGAACGGGTCGGCACTCGCCGCACCTGGGTTCCCGCCGTCGATGAGCTCGGTCTCCTCCTCCTCGGTCCTGCCCTCGGGGATGATCTCCGCACCCTGCAGCAGCGAGAAGTAGGTCGAGTAGCTGATGCCACCGGCCTGGAGCGTCGCCGTGTACGCCTGCAGCTCGGCTGGCGTGATCTTGCGGTCGAGGAAGTCGGTGTTCAGGTCGATGGTGTCCTCGCCCTCCTCGACCACGTAGCCTGGCTGGGCGAACAGCAGCATCTCGCGCAGCGACCACGTCAGCGCCTCGCTGCACGCCCTGACGACACGAGACAGCACGCTGCGCTCGCCGGCGTGTCTCGTCTTCAGAGTCTCGGCGGACTCGACGGCGTTGCGCTGCTCCTCTAGCAGCCGAGCCCCAAGGACCGCAGCCATCGCCTGCTTGTCCTTCATGCCCTCGGAGAGGTGCCCGAGACCAGAGCCACTGAACTCCAGGTAGTGCGCCGAGGCTCCTGGCTGCTCCGTGATCCACGCCGACTCGCCACCGACATTCAAGACAACCGGCTTGCCGCTCTGGTCGGTGGTCGGGAACCCGCTGGCCACCGCTGTCGGCAGCGCAGTCCAGTGCCGCCCGTGCTCTAGGTCGGCCGAGTTCTGGTAGTGCGAGATGTTGACGTCGACGAGGTCCAGCAGTATCGGATCCTCGACGTCCGGCTCGTTCGTCGAGGTCGCCCCGACCGTCATCGCTGGGATGTGGTCGAGTGGCTCGCCGCCGAACCTCGTCACCACCACGTCGCCCTCCGCGCGCTCTAGCCACTGGTCGCTGGTCTCCGGCTTCGCCCACCTCGTGTAGTGGCAGGCACCGTCGCGCATCACGTAGCTGTGCCGCACCAGCTGGGTCTTCGTCTCGTACGGGTTCTCCGGCGTGCCGACCTCCTCGTCGTCCTCGATCACCAGCATCTTGAGCTGGTACCTGCCACCGACGTACTCGAACGCCCAGTTGACGACGCTCTCGGCCCAGAAGAAACTCGGGAACGGGTCGCCACTGCCGACCTGGTTCACCAGCATCACACCACGGCCAACCTCGACCTGCTCCTCCAGCAGCTGGTAGCGGAAGTGCACCACGACCTTGGCGAGCTCGGCTGCCTTGTCGCTGCTGGTCGCCACCTTCGGTGGGCGCATCGTCGCCACGCCACTGAGCCCGACCTTCGTGCGGCGCGACATGTTGTACCACAGCGCGCGCTTGAGGTACGCCTCGTACCTGTCGCGCCCACTGCCAAGACGGCCACCGTCGTCGGTCCTGTGGGCGCTGAGCGACGGCAGGTACTCGACGCCAGCCTCCTTGATCCGGTCCGACCCAGCGCACGCGTCGCGACACCGACGCCACTTCCGCCACGAAGCGTCGTACGCCTTGTGGTTCTGGGCGATCGGCTGCCTCGAAGTTGGCTTGGGTGTCACGCTCCTACCATCTGGGCCACCAGGCTCGTCGGTCTGTGGACAGGGAACAGGTACGTCACTGGATACCGCATCGCGTCGAGCAGGTGGCTCATCGACTCCTGCCTGCTCATCGTCTCGTGCGCGTAGTTCTGCACGTAGTGCAGAAGCTTGCGGCACGACGGCTCGAATGTCAGCTTGCCCTCGCTCAGCTTCTTGTTGACCGAGTTGAACGAGTCGCGCCTGGGCCACGGCTCGATCGGCGCCATCACCACGAGACCCGAACGCTGAATCCACCGGAAGTCGGACACCCCACCAGGGGCGTTCGTCTGCCGTCGCCTACCAGTGGGGTCCGGGAAGCACAGTCTCACGTTCGGGTGCTTCTCCCTGATCAGGCTGCACGCGTACTCGGTGTCGCTGTTCGGCAGCTCGTACTCGTGCGTGACGTGCACCTCGTCGCCAGAGCGCCAGCCGACGACGAACGCCATCGGGTTGACGTTGAAGTCCATCCCGACGAACTCGTCGATCCCGCGCTGCTCCTCCTTGGGTCTGACTCTCACGTTCTTGGCGCGGTCGAACGCGTAGTAGACCCGACCCGCTGTCAAGTTGACGAACTTGCCGCGCACGTAGGCGTCCGCGGTCTTCTCGTCGTAGCTCTTCAGCAGCCGCTCGACGTACTCTGGTGGCAGCGACTTGTTCTCCTTGGTCGTGGCGCTGAC
>Ga0193736_1000041_pt1 | contig 26121 bp, 23 predicted proteins | sample L2m1metaG_FD_160566 | JGI IMG/M metagenome (GOLD analysis project Ga0193736, IMG submission 160566) | Soil microbial communities from a riparian zone of the East river system, Colorado, United States - L2m1 | ecosystem: Environmental > Terrestrial > Soil > Riparian zone | place: USA: East River... | reverse complement strand
GAAAAGGGCGTTATTAAACCTCCATACGAAGAAACCATAGCCAAAAATATTCTAAGTGATAGATAAAGTATTTAATCTCTAAGGATATTTTTAATACTGGATGCCGAAGAGTATTAGTCAAGAACAAGTATATTCTGTATTACGGAAATGTATGGATCCGGAGATTCCTGTTAATATTGTCGATTTGGGTTTGATATACGGTGTAAACGTAAATGAATCTAATGATGTAGATATCGAAATGACAATGACAACAAGGGGATGTCCTTTGCATGATACGTTGGTTAGTGATGTTAAACGATATATAGGAAAAATTGACGGAGTAGGGAACATTAATGTGTCTATTGTATGGGATCCCCCATGGAATATAGAAAAAATGGAACCTTCTGTGAGAGAGAAGCTTGGTTTTGGAAAACCAAAGTTAAGATTTCAAGTAGATTATGAAAAGTACCAACCTATGATGAAAGGTAGAAAAGTTACACAGGAGGATGGTTCGCTAATTCTCGAGAATGAGAAAGAGCAGAAATTTATGGTAAACCAAGCAATAGTTGATTTTTGGAATAGCTGTGATGGAACAAAAACAATTACTCAATTAGCAGATCATTTTTCATCCAAACTAGGATTGCCTAGACAACAAGTTGAGCAAGAAGTAGTTCAACTAGTCCAGCAATTACTTGAATCTGAATTGCTAAGACCTCAACAATAAAGATACAAATATTGTGTTCCAAAGATAGTATCATTTCTACAACATCTACATGTCACAAGGTAGTAGTAGAATTAGGAATAGGGGATGGGCAATTACTAGAAAAGGTGGTCAGGGATCGAAAAAGTACCCAAACATGCTACGTGGGTATAGAGATTGATGCAAAGCAAATTCAACTTGCCCGTGATAAGTTGAGAGAAAAAAACGTCTATCTTGTAAATGAATCTTTTGAAAAGGTCATTTCGTGTTTTCCTGACAATTATGTCGATGAGTTTATCTTTGTCCTCCCTCCACCAGAATATATCGACAAATCGATGGAGAGCCAGTGGTCTTCATTCTATCTAGACATCATCAAGAAATTGAAAGAAAATTGCTCCCTCACAATGGTAACAGAAATAATTAATAATCTACTTGAGCCTGTAACTGATTGTGAATTTGAAATATGGAAGAATTGGTTAATGAACAAATTCACGAGTTTAGGATTTATTATAAAGGAAGCCCATGATGATAGTCCTAGATATTTTAGCTCCCACTATTTGGAACAATTTAGAGGAGATACTTCGAGGATAAAGATGGTTACTCTTATTTTACTAAAACCTCACTCTATCTCAAGCTAACCCACCCATAGTTTTTATATATTACTGTTATGTAGTAACACAATGTGATCGTTCATACAATTTCTTGAACAAAACATTGAATTGCAATTATTGTGGAGACATAAGACTGGATCCTGATGATTAAACTTCCTATTACAATACGTACAAAAGGATTCTAGTTTGGTAATTTCATATTTAGAAAAGGTATTTCCACAATTTCGTTTCTCCTTAAACCACCTTATATCCAAATTTTGTTTCTCAGCATAAGTCATAACAATATCATAGGCCTCATAGAAGCCCTGGGCAAAAAATTCTCGATAAGATATCTTAATTTTGCTTTTTCTGCAATCTGCGAATGATACAATCCATTTTTCGTAAGGAATGGCATTTTTTTCATCTATGCTTGAAACGATTTCCCTTTCTCTTTTCTCATGTTTTTTCAATTAATATCAGAATATTCTATCCATCAAAATATATTTTTAATCCAACCTAACTATTCACTTTTGTTGGAACATACGAATCAATATTGTGATCCTATATCAACATTTGAGAAGTTTATATGAACCCATATTAAATAATAAAGATTGGACAAGACATGTGCATACTGCGGCAAGAATTTTAGTGGAGAAAGCTGGCCCCACGTAGAAGGAAACTCTAATCTAGGTGTTTTGAAGATAGAGAATTTTTGCTGTGAAGAGCATAGAATTTTATTTTTGGAATCCATTTAGAATATTATTGGTTTACTTTCCAAATACTTGACCAAGGTTGTTTCGCATACTACCCAAGAGTCCCTTTCTACTTTCCTTTTTCTTAACGTGTTCAAAACACTTATCACATAGAGATCTCAGGTTAGAAGGTCTGTTGTCCTTTAAAGAACCATTAATGTGTTCAAAAAAGGGACCATTACTTCCTCTAAATTTAACAGAACATTTTTGACATCTATGATGTGATCTTTCCAGGACGGTTTGTCGTATACTAAGGGTTAAATTTTCATACTTCTTTTTATCAATATTTCCAGTGCCTCCACCGCCAAAAAATGCCAATAATGAGTCTACCATAGAGCCAAAAATAACTTTTGCTATCAAACTTTCTAATTATATATAAAGAGGATAACAAAATAGGCCAAAATATCCACTTGAGATATGAAGGCAATTCTGTACTGAAGTCATGTGCGTCTATAGGTAATCTTCGATTGTCACACCAAACAGGTATGAACAGAATAATATTCTAGAGTAGACTTACCCTATGATAGAATTTCGATAGTTGAAGAAAAAATTATGAACCCTTTAGAAGGGTGTGACCAATTCAAAGGGTACTTCAAAGTGATCTAGTACACATTGAGCACCGGGCATACAGACCACTCCATATACAACAATATTATTACACTCTAAGTCACTTTCTCCATTTTGTGAATTGTTTTCACATTTGTTGATTTGTTGATTTTCAGTATTCACTTGATCATTCTTATCCTCATTTTCGTCATCTTCCGCTCTTACTTGCTGAATTCCACTGAAAATTGCAGTTGACACCAATGTTAGAGTAAGTGCCGATATCAGAATAACGGTCATACTAACGTTTTTCATTACATTGATTTTTTATCTATGATATATTAGAAGTGCGTTACAACAATTAGTAAAAAAAGATGAGGATCTTGTTGCTAAATTTGAATGTGTTAATTTCTTCTATAACAAGATTTCAAAAATAGTTAATGCTACAATTTGATCAGAATTGAATTATCGGATTTAAAGTGGACCGAGTGGGATTTGAACCCACGGCCACCTACGTTTCCCCTGTAAATGACTAGGTCAATTACATGCAAGGCAGGTATTCTACCAGACTAAACTATCGGCCCTATAAACACTGTATTTTTTTACTTGATAATTTAAGTGCTTTTAATTATTTTCTGCAATTGAGTCTATATTGCAATACTAGTATTCACAAATTCGTAAGCACATGTAAATATGCAGTAGACAGTGGGGAACACCATGTTACTTCGCACAAGAACATTTATGAAAGGATTCATGTTGACGTAGATTTATTTGATTAACAAGCTAATTCAACATGCAAGAAAAATTGACCTAATCAATTAGTTATGAAGTTGTTTAAAGAGCCAACATGTTCTAATGTCCCAACTTAATAGATTTCAATCAATGGTCCTGCATAGTTAATGGAAAAGGACTCACTTTATCAACCACTCTATTAGTGGGATAACCGTCCAATTTTTAAGGCGTGGATGCTGAAAATCAGATAAATTGCTAGCACTAGGACTTGATTTCCCAAATGTAAATTCTGGTTTGTACTAATCCAATTCCCAGTGATCGAAATACTTTTAGCACATGTCCAAATTATTTGGGATATGTCCGCTCTGTTGAAAGATCGTGTTTGGGTTATGTTATCAGAAGTGGCCAAAAGAGGGGTTTATCCCTTGCATGGATCCAGATTAGGAATATTCAGAATACCTGTAGAAATAACAGAGCATTCTGATACAAGTGCCATTATTAACAGTCTAAAAAGTTCTGGCTTTAAGGTGGATTCGTATGCAGATCGAATCTATGTTACAGACAGATGGATTGAAACTGGTGTTGACGCGATAACCCAAAAAGATGTCGAAGCTAATTTAGAAATTACAGTTGAAATTGTCACAGGTGATGTTATTGATATTATATATCAAATCAAACCCGTAGAATACTTTGGCGATCACTACTGGATTAAGAATTATAGACAAAAAACAGATAACAGAGCAAAAATAATTATTGACACCATCATTTGGAATTCTAAGATTGGAGATAAATTACTAGATCATTACAAAAAATCGCAAAAATTATCTACTGAAGATTCAATAAAAAAATTGGATGAACTGACCCCACTGAAAAAGAAACCAGTGTCCAGAGATCCTGCTCTTGCTCAAGATGCAAAGTCCCAAGAAAACCTATCTCAACCAAAGGTCCAGACAGACACTCCATCCATTGCGCCTCCCCCACAAGCTCCTCCAGCAATGACTGGTGGGGACACAACAATTTCACTTACTGGAACTGGAGATTCATATTCAAAAGTAGAAGGTCCAATCGATCCTGAATTCAAATCAAAACGCCAGGTGACAGGAGCCTTTCAAGGAATTAAGGTTTGGGGTCCTGTTGACCCGCCAGGGCAGCTTGGTATCTGGGGAACCGAAGTTACAGTGGATTTCGATATTTGTGTTGCTGACGGTGCATGTATTGAAGCCTGTCCCGTAAATGTTTATGAGTGGCTAGATACGCCAGGACATCCCGCATCAGAGAAAAAGCCATTCATGATAAGAGAAAAAGATTGCATTTTCTGTATGGCATGTGAAAATGTATGTCCTCCGCAATGCGTAAAAATATTCCAAAAGGGCCAGTAGTGTCAGCAGGATTTACAGTGAACCTATAAATATTTACTTGTACATTTTTACAATAGGTAGTGATAGAAGATAATATCAGAATTCAGTGGATTTTTATACTATGTTTTGATGGCAATTGCTTGGATAATGACTATTTACACTTTGAATTTTAATTATTTGAGTTATAAGTCTACTAGGAACTCACTTATTCCTAAGATCACAAGAAAAATAAACCTGTCTGATGAAACTTGCCCGCTAGTAACAATTCAGCTGCCAATATATAATGAAAAATACGTGGCTACGCGCCTCATCAATGCTGTTTGCAGTATGGATTATCCTAAGGAGAGAATGGAAATACAGGTGCTTGATGATTCAGACGATGAAACCTCTGATATCATTGAGGCCATAGTTGACAAATATGAAAAAGATGGATTTACCATATCAGCTTTTCACAGAGTAAACAGATCAGGGTATAAAGCTGGAGCCCTTAAAGAAGGATTGAAACTTGCGAAAGGAGAATTCATCGCCATATTTGATGCTGATTTTATTCCCCAAAGTGATTTCTTGAAAAAAGCCCTATGTTATTTTGAGGATTCGAAAATTGGTCTAGTTCAGGGAAGATGGGGTCACATTAATGAAAAATATTCAATTTTGACGAAGGCCCAAGCTGTATCCTTGGACCTACATTTCTTTATTGAGCAAAAGGCAAAGAGTCTTACACATCTCTTTATGAATTTTAATGGAACTGCTGGAGTATGGAGAACCCTATGCATAAAGGATGCAGGTGGCTGGCATACAAGCACTTTAGTGGAGGATTTAGATTTGAGCTTCCGTGCTCAGATGAAAGGTTGGAAGTGCATCTTTGATGAGGACTTGGTTGTAAATGCTGAACTTCCCGTTCAAATGAATGCTGCAAAGCGTCAGCAATTCAGATGGGCGAAAGGTTCGATACAGGTTGCAAAGAAACTCTTGATAATGTTACTTTCACATAGAACACTTCCTATAGATACTAAAATCCAAATATTCATTCAATTAACCAAGCATATCATTAATCCTCTTTTTCTAATACAGTTCCTGATATTCCCTATTTTGCTATTGATGAATTATCAGATTTATGATACTGCTATGGCTCCCGCCTTTGGAATTGTAGCGTATCTTATATTAGGACCGGTAACATATTTGATAATGATTAGAAAAATATGGCATGAGAATTGGAGAACAAAGGCACTACAGTACTTGTTCATGATATTTTACGCGAGCGGAATTTCAATTAACAATTCTGTAGCTATATTTGACGCCTTGGTAGGAAAAAGAAATGAATTCCTAAGAACCCCAAAATTTGGAATAATGGAAAAAAATCAAGATTGGCGCGATAATAAGTATGCTTTACCATTTACAAAGACAACGTTATTGGAAATCTTTTTTAGCGCTTATGGTTGCATTACAATTGCCATATCATTGTTATCGGGAAATCCAATATTTATTCCTCTTATAGCAATACAAACAATAGGATTCTTTTATGTAGCTTACCTCAGCATAATCCAATCCAAAAATAATAAGAACACGGCCAATATGTATTTGAGTTCACCAACTGAAATTAAGTTACAAGATGTAAGAGCCAAGGATACGATGACTTGACAATATTTATTCCCTGACTTAAATTCCAAGTCAGAACGTAGAACTAGATGACTCCAGCTTCTCTTAATTTGTTGGGTAAATATGTATCAGCCAAATATTTGAATCCATATTTGAAAAATGCATCCAATTCACATTTCTCTTTTCTTCCAAGAAATAGGTCCAATTCTTTCTTCCATCGTTTATCCTGAAGCCATGGTTTTTTCTTCATGTCGTTTGCCCTGTTCATATCCTCCGGAGTAGCGGCAAGTCTGGCTACCTTCGGTATATTATATTCATAAATATCAGAAAACATCATTCCCAGCACCTTTGCATTTGGTGTTACCAATCTATCGCTATCATAACTTAATGATTCACTTCCGATTTTGTAACGTAATGCAATTCCTAGTCCCCATGGATCAGCATCAGCGAAAATAACAACTGGCTTTTTCCACTTTTCGTTTAACATCTTTACCATCATCCTCGTTGCTCTATCTGGTTCACCTGATCCTGTTAATAAGATCGCGTTATATTTTTGAATAAATCCTGATTTTCTTATATTGTTAAGTACTGTATCTTTCTCCACTACCATCACAAAATCTGCCTTTACCTTTACTATTTCGAGATCTCGGATGTTGGTTGGTATTAGTTGCGATGTAGCCTTGCTCCCTAGGTTGCAATCTATCAGATCTCCACCAACACTTAGTGTTATTGGCCCCGAAATCATCCCTTTTGGTTTGGAAGTTACAGAAAACTCCTCACGTGGAACATTTGTCAAAAGTTCAATTGCCTTGATTGCATCATCAGAATCATCTTGACCGCTCCAAAATTTTTGTTGATTTTTTTCATCGCCAACAGTGCTCAGAGTGGCATAATACATCCCCCTTATGGTACTTTCCATTTCCTCGTCCAGCAATTTTCTTATGGCATTTGCCATGACTAAATATTGCGCAAAAGTTGGTATCTTCTTCGAGCTGTTAGGACCAATTTGGATTGTCTTCTCTCCAATAGTAAGCATTCTCTTCTCGTCCGACCAAACGGTATTGTCATATCCCACCTTTGGAATTTCAAGACTTGGCATTATACCCTTAACAAGAATATCATTTCCAACATTCTTCATTATATTCCTGATTTTGTTGGTTATTTCTTGATGTCTTTTATCTTTTAATGTCATTTCCTTCTATACCTCACTTTTTCGTATTCTTACGAGAAATATTAATTTTAGGTGCATTAGTTTTGTTACTCTGTTTTGATACATTAGATCGGGTATCAAATTTACTCAGCTTATCTTCGTTACCGTTACTGTTACTAGGGTTGATCTTTTTATTGACTGGTTCAATTCTCTTTTTTTGGTCTAAATTTGGAAGGATTTGTTTAGTAATATTTGATAATTCCCCACTAACATACTTTCCCGCCATGATTTGAAATGCATTGGTAAGTTTTTTTGTATCAATCTTGATTGATTCTGATATTGCGCTTACAATGAATGGGATATAGTGTTTATAGAGCCTTAATTTATTCTCGTCTTCCTTTATCTTTAGCTCCCGTCTTATCTGGGCACTGACTTTTCTGTAAAGATCCGAGAGACATGATTTCATATATTTTTTGAGATCACCTTCTGAGGCAATACTCTCCTTTCCTGCAGTCTTATATGGTATTTTTGTGGAACATATGTGAAAGAAAATGTGAATTGGTAAATATTCTACGGTCCTATCTGATCTTGTTTCCACATTAGAAAATTGTTCCTTTACTTCTTTCTTTGAAATCCCCATTTTATTTATTCCTACTTCAGAAATCACTTCGCGTGCAACATCAGAACCTTCGTCGTATAGTAGCGGGATTTTATTGGCAAATCTATAGAGTTTGAATGAGGGAATATCCCCTCCATAAGCAATTCCACATTCTACTATCGTTGGCCTATTATTAACAACGCAAATTCTTGAAGAATATGCGGTCAGGGCAGGTTTTAATATCTTGGCTGTTAAATGTGTCTGACTTCCTGAATTAGTTGTAACCTTATTTTGAATAATTGAATATTCAGATGTCATTCCGACGGTTAGAATTTTTTCCCCTATAGGACTCAAATGGTCTGTATTTGGAGACTGAAATTTTGTATGTTTGCAGATATTTACAACTTTAATCAACTCGTGCTCATCATATTGATCCGCAGGTTTTGCTGCCAATCCTGCCCTATTTACAATATCTTTGGCCTTATCATTTGACATTTTTTGGAATGAGTTTGAAAGTATACCCTGCAGAGTTGTTTTTTGATTCATGAAATTAAGGATGGCCTTCTTTAGAGTTTTAAGATCCATATCAGAGGGATGAGGTAGCACTTCCAATGAGGGACTTGGCATTGTATCTGTTCTTCTCTTAAACGTTACCTTACCTTCATCTGTTTCAAAAACAATGATCGCGTATGGATTAACAATACTTGTTTGACTAATATAGTCATAGATCTTATTCTTAGTTACAGGAGATAATTTTGCACGCAAAATTGCTTGAACTTTGAAACCAGAATTACCTTCTATTTGTGATTCATTATTTTTGACATTCTTTTTAAAGAGAGTGATTGGTTTATTTGTCCCAATATCCGTTCTGAGATCAAAGTAGAATTCTGACTCTTCTTCAGACTTGGACCATACTTTCAGAGGATGATCAGTATCTTTTGTTGAAAATGCCGCTATCATCTTCAATCCAACTCCGAAAAGACCCCTTTGTTGTTTTTCAACGTACTTTCCAGAAGTTAAGAACGAGCAAACAGCAACTGGCACTTTCTCCGATGGTATCCCAATGCCATTATCCTTACACGATATTGTCCATAAATCATTGAGCGGGTCTAGTGGTTTAAGACTTAAATGAATAACCGGTAGTATATGATTTATTTCACAGGAATCTAACGAATTTTCTATCAACTCTCTTACTGACATATAGAGAATCCGTTCTCCAGTAAAGCCTGCCAAGGCAGAATTATCGACAAAAAATTCAGATTCTGCTTTTCTATTGTAGTTTATTTTTGATTTATGTTTTTGAGGTATTTCTAAGATCGTTTTGGTCTGACGTGTTCCTTTCTCTAAGACTTCAGTTGTAACTTTTGATGTCAATTGACCAACTTTGTACGTTACTAAATTTAACTTTTTGTCAAAATCAGACTGTTTAGTGTGAAAATGGATAAACCTTCACTAAAATGAAGAACCGTAAGGAGTTGCCTCATTTTTCAGTCTTGTTATCTTGTGAGAGCTGAATTGTAACAATATCCTGTTTTTACCTTTATGAATCACTATAAAATCAGACCCCGTGCCAACTATTTCGCCACCAAAAAGATCCTTGATGTTCATTTTTCTAAATTAACTCCTATCACATATTAATATTGAGACACTTTTCTAAGTGAGAGCTGTATTGTTTAGGTAAAAATAATAATTCCCGCCTTTATTTTAACCTAGTTCATGGATGTCGAAAGCAAAATTGGTCTTGTGCTACGAGAACCTACTGAAGAGGTTGTTGAGGTACAAGAATTAAGAGAAATATTTCAAACTAATGCCAAGCCTCGCCATTACATAGGTTTAGAAATCTCTGGAAAACTTCATTTGGGGAGCCTAATTTTGACAGGTTACAAGATAAATGACTTCATTGATGCTGGAGTTCAAAGTAATGTATTTCTTGCGGATTGGCATACGTACATAAATAATAAGCTAGACAATGATTGGCAAAAAATAATTCAAGTTTCCAAATACTATGCGGAGGCGTTCAAATTTTTCTGTCCGGGGGTAAATGTCATTTTAGGCTCAACTTTGTACGATAATTACGATGATTATTGGAAGAATTTTATGATCTTTAGTAAACATATGACATTATCACGAACATTAAGAGCTCTCACCATTATGGGTAGATCAGAAAAGGAGAAGCTAGATTTCTCCCAATTGATGTACCCTTCAATGCAATCAGCAGATATCAGGGCACTTGATTTGGATATCGTTCACGCCGGAATGGATCAAAGGAAAATCCATATGCTTGTAAGAGAAATTTTCCCAAAGCTGAAATGGAAAGTACCTGTGTCTGTTCATCATCACTTACTCCCTGGGCTCTACGAACCTACAAAATTCCCCGATGATGGGGGCAATGATGAAGATAAAAGATTATCAAGTAAAATGAGCAAAACCAATCCATTAGGTGGGATACTTATTCATGATGATGAGAGTACAATCAGCAATAAAATATCAAAGGCTTATTGTCCTATCGGAATATCAGAAAATAATCCCATATTAGAGATCATCAGGTACATAATTTTCCACAATTTTTCAGAATTTCAAATTGAAAGGCCAAGTAAGTATGGTGGAAACATGACGTATGATAACTATACTAACCTTGAAAATGACTATAATCAGAAAAAGCTCCACCCCAAAGATCTCAAGGATTCTGTTTCCATTTATCTGAATAAAGTAATTGAACCAATTCGAAGTCACTTTAGTAAATGGAGTATTTTGGATGAGCTTTAGGATCATGCTCTAGCTTACAAAGGATTAAATTAATATTAATAACCATATTCAGGATATTTTGAATAATACCTGCGACATTATTATCAAAAATGTAAATGCAGTTATTCCCTTTAATGGTATTGTTAATACCAATATTTTAATTGAAAATGGAAAAATAAAAGCACTCGAAAAGACTATCGAAAATGTTAGTGCTGACAGAATTATTAACGCGGACAACAAGTATGTTCTACCAGGTGTAATTGACCCCCATGTCCATTATGGTGTATATACCCCAATAGATAATGCTGCGATTACTGAATCTAGTTCTGCCGCTACTGGTGGAATTACGACAATAATTCGCATGATTAGATTGGAAGGGAGTTATAGAAAAATTGTCAAACATCTTGAGGCAAGTAAGAATACCCACATTACCGATTATGCGGTGCATGCCTCAATTTTGGAACCTCAACAAACTAGTGACATGAGTTACCTCAAAAGTATCGGTATTAATTCTTTTAAAATTTATATGAATCTAGGATCCCATCTTAATAGAATTCTCGCAGATCTAGATCCAGGTTCAACTTCACCAAAAGAAATGGAGGTAAACATGACAGACTATCTGCTCACCGAGATTATCAAGAATGGCGCATCTTTGAACTCAGTTGTGCTGGTCCACGCAGAAGATCATGAAGTATGTTCTAAAAATATACAAGAAATCCGCAAAAAGAACGAGCATGTCAATTCAAAAATCCTTGAATTATGGTCATCATTAAGACCAGAAGTATCTGAAGTAAAATCAATAAGAAAAATAATGAATATTGCCTTAAATTACAAGCCAAACTTATATTTTGTTCATATTGGTTCGTCAGAAGCTCTGGATGAAATTCTCAAATATAAAAGATTGCACCAGGACCTCAGAATTTGGATTGAAACATGTCCTCATTATTTAACACACAGTACAGATTTTGATGATATAAAGGGTAAGGTAGTCCCACCTTTGAGACCAAAAGATAACATAGAAAAGTTGTGGCATTCACTAAGAAGTGGATTTATTGATACTATTGGAACAGATCACGTTGCCAATGATTTGAAATTGAAAAAAGCTGAAGGGAATTTCTGGAACGCACCATCGGGGTTTTCAGGTCTGGCAACAATGCTTCCCGTAATGTTGAGTGAAGGAGTAAATAAGGAAAAGGTCGATCTTCTCAAATTATCCGAAATATGCAGTGCCAATGCTTCGAGGATCTTTGGATTATTTCCCAAGAAAGGTACTATTATGAAAGGGTCGGATGCCGATTTAACGATAGTTGATATGGTAAAAGAACAAACGGTAACTCCAGATATATTAAATTCTCATTCGGACTATACTATTTACGATGGATGGAAACTCAAGGGATGGCCAGTTATGACAATTGTGAGAGGAAAGGTAGTAATGGAGGATGGGAAAGTGGATCAAACAAATATTGGTCATGGTAACTTTGTCCAAATTTCTCCAAATTATCAACTAAAGTCGGAATAGATTTGAACTTGTATCTACAAATCGTTTAAATTACATTTTGTTTTCATTACCACTAATTCTTGAAGAACATTTTAGAAGTACAAGACGTTAAAAAATATTTCCCAGTTAATAAGAGTATTCTCTCATTTGTAAGTCCAAGAAAAAAGTATTACAAAAAGGCTTTAGACGGTGTCAGCTTAAATATTCCAGAAGGGCGAGTTTCTGTTTTGGTGGGCGAATCAGGTTCTGGGAAATCTACATTGGCCAGAATAATTCTACGAGCAATTGATCCGGATTCAGGTTCAATCATATTTAACGGGAGTAATATCACCAATAAGAATGGTAAAGATCTTTGGAATTATCGCAAACAGGCTCAGATGATTCACCAAGATCCGTATAGTTCACTGAATCCATTGATGAAAGTCTTTGATATCATAAAGGAACCGATTGATATATTTTATAAAGATTACTCAAACGAAGAACGTACGAATAAAATACTTGCTGTATTAGATGATGTGAATCTTAAACCATCAGTAGAATTTGCTGAAAAGTATCCTCATATGCTATCTGGTGGTGAAAGACAAAGAGTTGCAATTGCTAGATCACTTGTCATTGAACCTAGATTAATCATAGCTGATGAACCTGTTTCTATGCTTGATGTTTCAATTAGGGCCCAAATACTCCAAATAGTAAAACAATTAAGTGTTAGTCGTAACATAACGGTATTCTACATTACCCATGATTTGGCAACATCAAGATACATTGGAGATGATATCTATGTCATGTATGCGGGCAAGATAGTTGAAAGTGGTCCTATAGATACAGTATTATCCAATCCTTTACATCCCTATACCCAGGCATTATTAGATGCCATATCTGAACCAAAGTTTGAAAATATAGACAAGCAGAAAGTAATTAGAATCAAGAATTTTGATTCGACTCCTGCAGAAAGTGGTTGTAAATTTTTCAATAGATGTCCTTACAGCATGGAAATCTGCAAAAAGGAACCAGAATTAGAAAGAAAGGAAACAAATCATGATGTCTCATGTTTTCTCTATGAGAAAAACTAAAAGTCTAACATACAGAGTAAATAAAATGACTTTCTCATTGAAAATAATATCTGGCAACTAAAACATTTTCAGGCAATATCAAGTAGGTATGTTATAACAGTAACAGAAAAAATAAAAATTTGTGGATGTTTAATTTTTAGAAATGGATCTAATCCTAATTTATTAAGGACATCCTTCCATCTTTTGTATAAAGTATCCGGATTTTTGTATGCTGTCTTCAACTGGCTTTGGAGCTTCTTGGACGTGACAGAATTGACATTCCTCCTGAGTCATCGACTGACCTTCTTGACCAGCATCTTTGAGATACTCCTTTCCGTATCCTATTGCCTTTTCATGTGGAGTTGAAGATTCCACGATAACGTCAAAGTGCATAATCTTTCCATCTTTTTTTGTTACATATGTATCATATACTGCACATTCCATGCAAGTATGGTACTAACAGTCTCTATTTATTCTATTCAATACCTGCAAAAAATGATCAACTTCATATGCAGTCATAATTATTATAGGTCAGCAATTTCATAATCTTTGTGGATTTAACTAGAGAAGAAGAGGACGCCCTGGATGGAAAGAATGGCAATCCTATCTCAACGGCATACAAGATATTGCTATCAATAGGCAAAGCGACCAATGCAGAAAAACTAATTCCAGTAGAATGGGTTCATCTTTCAGGTGTTAACTACAACACAATTGGTGACGCCGGAGTAGAGTTTTTGACAAAGTATAGTGAAGAAGCGGAATTTGTAGTTCCTACCACAATAAATCCAATGGGATATGATAGTCATAAGCAGAATAATCTATCTAGCAATTTCCAGAAACAGCAAAGCAAAATAGCCAAAGCATATGAGAAGATGGGCTCTATACCTTCGTTCTCATGTATACCGTATGAACTATTTCAATTACCAAAAAGTGGACATAGTGTCAGTTTTGCAGAAAGTAATGCGGCTGTAATGGCAAATTCAGTATTTGGTCTGCGAACAAACAAAGAAAGTTCCCTCAGCGCATTGGCTAGTGCGATAACTGGTAAGGCACCCTATTCTGATCTCAGAATGGATAGTACAAGAGATCCTAAAATAAGAATTAAGATCGACAAGGAGCTAAAAACGGAATTGGATTATGGAGTATTGGGATATTTTTCTGGTAAATCTGTAAAAGAAAGCTGCGTTTCGTTTGGTCCTGACATTAGTAATATAGACATGTATAAAACCAAATCTTTATCCGCTGCTTTGGGCACATCAGGTGCCTGTGGAATGTTCTCCAGTAGGGATACACACGATGAAACTATATCATTTGGAAAAGAAGAAGAAAAATCAGTAATCGATGAACTCAATACTACAGATTCTGGAGATGTAATTGCTTTAGGGAGTCCTCAACTAGGTATGTACGAACTCGAGCAATTGTCCAAAATGATTGCAGGTAAGAAATTTTCCAAAAAATGTATGATCTTTTGTGCCCGATCAGTATATGAAAAATCCTGCAAATCTGGTATGGCCAAGATACTTGAGAATGCCGGTGCAAACATAATTTGTGATGCATGTACTTGTTTATCACCTCTGTTATCCCGTGAAGAATATGATGGTGTAATTACAAATAGTGTAAAAGCGGCACATTATCTCAACAAATCTAACGGCGTTTCAGTATGCTTAAAGGATCTAAAATCCATAGTAATGGAATACGCAAAGTAAGTGATATATTTTGGAGTATTCACTAAAAGGTAAAATAATTGTAGGAGGGACGGCAAAAGGAATGATTCTGTCAACCACACAACCTATCAATTTCTTATCTTCAGTGGATCATAGGACTGGTAAGATAACCGACAAGAACCACGAATTGTGTGGAAAATTTCTGAAAGACAGTATTTTGATTTTTCCATACGCCGTCGGCAGTAGTGTGGGGGCATACTCAATCTTTGCGCTCAAATCCAACGGTGCATCACCATCGGGAATAATATGCACTTTAAAGACAGATATTACAACTGCATCCGGTTGTGCAATCGCGAATATACCATTACTAGAACTTTGCAAAGATCAAGTTATCCCAGAAATTGAAAATTCTAGTGAAGGAATAATTGATGGTGTATCTGGATATCTGCAAATCAAAAAGGTTTAATTTAATTTGATTAATTAGTTCAAAAGGTGCATGGCATTTGACGGGCGACCAGATCCAAATAAAGGGTATGAAGAGAAAAGTCCATGCACCGTCTACGTTATGCAATTCAAGCTTGCATTGACTTTGCCAGTAATCAAATTTTATGAATATATTTGATAGAATTGTTATTTAACTGAACCTTTCAAGTATAGGCTCAAGTTTTAATAATTCAAAGATTGCATGATTGTTTCATGTCTTTGCGCGGGATTACAGTGGCTGTTACATCCAGCCGGAGAGCTTCTGAACTTGCGGATATAGTTCGAAAATTCGGAGGCATTCCATATATTGCTCCAACTATAGGAATTAAAAATAACAGTCAGCTAAATTCCGAGTGTAATCACTTTATAGAAACCATTAGCAATGAGAGAATGCATTTTTTTATTTTCATGACGGGTGTTGGTGTATTCAACTTGTTTCAAAATCTTCAAAAATTACACAAGCTGAACACAGTTATCGAAAAATTGCGAGATACGATAGTTATAGCAAGAAGTAATAAACCTAAAATGGAACTTAGAAAATTTGGAATTAAAACCAATTTTGTTCCCACCATCAACACGATAGATGGTATATTGAATCTATTGAAACGATTTGATATTAAAAACAAGTACATTGGAATACTATGGCATGGAGATTCCTCAAGTTCATTCAAGAAAAAGCTTGCCTCATTAGGAGCAAATGTTTTTGATTTTACTTCATATTCCTATTCTGCTGGTCTTGAACAAACAAATGCTACAATGTTAAAGGAAATGGGATATGACTACGTTGCACCTAACGAAGAAAAAATCAAAATCCTCATCGAGGACATAATGAAAGGCACAGTAGATTCTATCACGTTCACCAGTCCGCCTGCAGTCAAAGAATTCTTTGAATTCGCAAAAAGAAACAACAAGATTAACTCGCTAAAAGAGATGTTGAACAGCAATGTACTTGTAGTGTCCGTGGGGCCTTCTACTTCAAAGATGCTTGCAAGGTTTCACGTTCTAGCAGATATTATTCCAACTACTTATCGCATGGGACCTATGATAAAGGAATTGGCAGATTATATTTCGTCATATTGACAACCAATTTCCCGCTAAATTGCCAAATTATTTTGAAATCCACGTAACATTTTTTATGAAGTCTGATTAATAATAAATAAATTGTCTAATTTTTGCCCTGAGTGTGGTGGGGAATTAAAGTTGGATACTGCTACCAAAAATTTCATATGCAAAAGCTGTGGTCTTTTTGCATCCAGGGAAAAAATGGATGAGTTAAGAGATAAGACTTTTAGAGATGAAGGCAATGATAGGAAAAAATATCATGACGACTATCTTGATTGGTGGACTTCATCAAAGAAAGATAAGCAAAGAATGTAGATATCAAAATAGGGATGTTGTGTTTACATAGCAGGATCCATTACTGGTACCATGTGATCTTCTTTCCTAGTCTTTAGTGCGGTCATCAATTCCGTCTCAATAATTCTCGGAAGTTTTCTTATCTTGTTTACTACTATATCACGCATTTCTTCCAAGTTTTTTGCCCTTATTTTTAAGAGAAGATCAAATCTTCCATGCATTTCATGTATTTCCAGGACTTCTTCAATAGATGAGAGGCTATTTGTTACTTCATCGGCAGTTCCGGGTTCTATATTGACACCCATGAATGCCAGGTGATCATAACCAAGTTTATTATTGTCCAAGGCTATGGTAAATTTCTTAATAATACCAGCAGCAATTAGCCGCCTCACTCGTATATGTACAGTAGCGTCAGATATTCCGATTTGTTTTGCAATTTCAACAAAGGGCAGAGAAGAGTCTTTATTCAATATATTTATGATTTTAAGATTAATTTCATCAATAACATCATGACTAGTCGTCAACTCAAAAAGTAGTTTGTAGTTATATACTTAAATGCTTTTAGAAATTACCTCCAGAGACAAAGATAGTTTGCCAAAATCTAATCAACAATAAAGGTATTAATGTTCTAAGTCTGCAAGACAACAATAATCTGATGTCCAAAGAGTGTAGTAAGTGCAAGAAAAATCCTTCCATTTATTTAAGGCAGTATTCTGGAGAATTTTTGTGTAAAAAATGCTTTATTAAGTCGGTTGAATATAAGGCAAAGAGGACAATATCAAAATATTCTATGATAAAACATGGAGATACCGTGGCAGTTGCAGTCTCGGGAGGTAAAGACAGCCTTGTTCTCCTAAATGTACTAAAAAACACGCTTTTTAGTCAGAACTCTGAACTAGTGGCAATAACGGTTGACGAGGGAATTAAGGGTTATCGTGACGAATCATTAGACATTGTAAGGAATTTCTGTTCCAGTATAGGCGTTGAAAATAGGGTAATGAGTTTTAGTGAACTTTTCGGGCTATCAATGGACAAAGCAATGGAGGTTCGTCCTTCAGAAAAAATTTCATCGTGCTCCATGTGCGGGACTTTTCGGAGAAGGGCCCTAGATCTCCTTGCAGAATCTTGTGGAGCAAATGTAATTGCTACGGGCCACAATCTGGATGATTACATCCAGACATTTCTCATTAACTTGTTCGCTGGGGATGTGGAAAGAATTGGTTGGACGTATCCAGAACCAGTTGAATATGGAGTGACCAATCTAAGGAAAATCAAACCATTAATGGAAATATACGAAAGAGAGATTGTATTGTACGCCATTCATACTAATATTCCATTTCAATCGGAAGAATGCCCATATAAAGATGAAAGCATAAGAAGTGCGTTTAGGGGTCACTTAAATAATCTTGAGAAAATACATCCGGGCATAAAATATAATGCATATAGCTCAATCTTGAAGATTGCAAAGAAGGTAAAATCCGCAAATGTTCCTAGTACTTCAAAGGTGAATGATGGAGTTCAACAGGAACGTAGACGGTGTACTATCTGCAATAGAGATTCATCAAATAGAATATGCTCAGTTTGTCGCACGTTGGATTTGTTAGTAAAAGAAACTTAGACAGACATGAGAGTTCAATAGTTGTAATCACAGTTTCTGAAATTTGTTAATTCAAAGTAGTTAGACTAGCGTTAAGAAATGAAGAACATGATTAGTTATTTGTATGAAAAGTCTTAAATAAAATTCTGGTAGCTAATCGTATTGTCTATCTTGAATTCATTGTTAGGATAGTCAATTGATTGGTGCTTCCCTCACCGGAGAGGCACCAATCAATTTCCCTAAGCATAGTTAATGCAAAAAAAACGGAAATAGTTTAGTTAATGCAAGAATTTGGAGTAAATGACCAGCTTGATTTTGTTATTGTGCAGGATACACAAATATATCTAAATTGTATTACATTTTTCGCGGTAGTAGGTAGGATCGGGGTGTTAGCCGTACCCCATACCGGAAATCGGCTTTATGCTGGGATCAGTAACTACTGGGTAAATCTTTAGAAGTGAAGTACCTGCTTGCTAGGCTGATATGAAACCACGCCGTGTCGGATGGGTATGAACAACAACATATGCGAAGGCATGTGCTTGATTGTGAATCGTCGAAATGGATGAGGTCCGGGAGGGTGCAATCCTAAGGCAGCGTATCCATGCTAGCACGTCTACGTGATTGATCTTGCAGAGCTTGAGATTGGGCTTTACTTCTATAGTGGTACCGGTAGGCTACTACCGCATTTGAATGTTACATAATAGATGAATATCTACAGCCAGTGCTTAATCTGAAGAAAACCTTCCTGTGGTTCACCTTTTAAAATCTTAATCAGCGAAATTGCCTGAGGAACCGATAGTACTGGCTTATGGAAATGATTATCCGTTCCAATTCGAGGACAAGCAACCTGAACAAAAGCATCTACATCTTGGAAGGATAAAAGCCGTTCATCCGTAATTTCGGTCATAGCTATCAGCATGATTCTTTTGCCTTGGTCTTCTAACATCTTCTTTATTTCAAGTGCCTTAATTTTGGCAAATTGCCCTTCCTTTAATCCAATAATTATCCCAATTGTATTAGCGTCTTGAGCCTTAAGCACTGACAATATTGCTTTTTTTTCGAGTTTCTGTGCAATATCATTAATTTCTGAATATTCGCTAAAGTAAGGATCCATCATAAAGGTGGGTCTCTGTGTAACAATGGCAATACTTGCAGAATGGAAAATACTCTGCCCCAAGAAAATATACGCATCAACATCATTTTTAGAGTCGTAGGCAGGATAGAACTCACAGCCAAATACCTGTGCATCATTAAGATGACCCTTGCCCCTTCCGATAACTACTTCGTATCCATGACTCTCAAAAATCCCTTTTACCTTTTGAACAGATGGTAGATATTGACTATTGGTCACAAGTGAAATCTTGTTAAAATTCTTCATCTTCAACTCAATAGCACATCTACTTGCGATTTCACTAAAATCTACGTCATCAAAAGCATCAATCATTACAACCTTATCTCCAAACTTTTCCATGGCTATGGTATGTCCAATATTGAACAAAATATCAACTCCCAAAGTCTCAGCAGCATGAAGATTCAGATCACATGAACCCCAAGATGTATCTCCAATTACGTACACAGGGATTTGATATTTTTCTGATAACTTTTGGGCACAGGTCTGTATTTTCTTGGAAAGTCCATCTGGACCATCTAACGCTACTGAGCGTGGTTTTCTTTCATTAATTGTGGAGTGTATCATCTCTTCGTCGATTTGGATCAACTATATACTCATCAAAGAATTCAATTCGTCTAATTTTAAGATATAATTCTTTTCCTTTGTACAAGGTTAGTAAGATTACTTGTTTCTGTGGATGTCAATAGAGTAGGTGGAACTAGAGAATTCAGGTAATTTCACATCATTTCGTTCTGGTATGATGGTTATTCTGTCTCTGTCAGGTCTCACCGAAATGCTGATCTTATTCATGCCCTCGTTGGTGCTAATGAAATGGTCAAAATTAAGGTTGCCAAGATCTGACCTTATAGAGTCAGGGAGATTAGGTTCCAAACAGATATTGTTTTTAATCATATTTGGTTTAATACCCAGCATCAATTCACGTAATGCATAAACGTACAATCCAACTGACCATGCCTGGAGGATACAAGAATTAAATGGCTCTGGTCTATCTCCACGGTATGTTTCTGCATACATGCCATTTTCTGAAATGATTCGATCAGCCATTACCGAGAGATACTCAAGAGCCTGTTGAGTTCTTTGGTTTTTTATCTCACTTATTGCTGCCCAGCCTGTGACAAGTGGCCAAACAGCTCCGTCATGATAGAGTGATGGGTGATATTTGGAATCCAAACTACTCAATGAACGCATGCCCCACGGGGTGGTCATATCGTCCTTTTCCACTCTATCAAGTACTAACCTTGCCTTGTCTTGATCTTTTACTACTTCGGTAAGCAACATGACTAATGCATTTGGACGAATGCTGTCGTCTTTTGTCAAATCCTTACGAATAGTATCATAGTAAAATCCAAGTTTTGGTTCCCAGTATTCCTTGTCAATCTTGTCTCTTAATTTTTGAGCCGACGAAAGCCAGGATCTTTCATGTTCTTTATCATCAAGTATCTTTGCTAACTCGCTTCCTATTAGAAGACTCTCATAGAATAAAGCTTGTACGTCATTTGCACTCTTTCTTCTATCTATATGGTCCATCCAAGTTGAATCTTGAATAGGTAATTTTTCAGCCGTTCCTGAAAAACCATGCTCAATAAACTCATCACCGTCGATGTCTTTAAGAAAGCCTGAATTAACAAGATTAACTATGGATTCCCATCTTTTTGAGAGATATTGAGTATCTCCGGTACCGTGAACATACTCACGTATAGCCCAGGGAAACAAGAAAGTTGAATCTGCAGATCCATATGTCGTATTATGAAGGAATGTCCTCCCGCTTATTACCATGGGCAACTCTCCCTTTACCGCGCCATTTTGGCTGTGCTTTGCCTGTCGTTTCAGAAAATTGTCTATTACTCTTAAGGAGAAATCGTATTGGCCCATGGATAGATATCCTCTTAGTGACCAACCCGTATCACGGGCCCAATAGTTGGGAAACCTTGGAAGTCCTGCACAGATTCCTTCACCAAGATTGTCATAATTTGCCTTTAGATATTCAAGAGCAGTCTTTGCCTTTTTGAGCGCCTTTGCTAATTTAGAGATTGTCGAATTTGAAATTGAACTTGAAGTAGTATGATGGATAGTAAAAGTCGATGTAGAAATATTATTATGATAATTCTTTGTTTCCTCATACAGTTTTTGATAATTATCTCTGATGGTTTTGTATTCATTAAGACATTCCTGGGCACTTGTGAAATCACCAGCACCTATCAACGCAATTTCTTTAGTTAACCCTTCTTCAAGTTCGATATCATAAGATAATTCCAAATCATTATCAAAAGAATCGGTTAGTATCTTTGATGGTTTCAAACTTTTTGGTGAAATCCCAATACTTCCAAAATAATGTGCCACTCCTTTTTTTGCTATGGTTCTAATCTGTAAACAGTTCTCTGATTTATAATATCTTGAAAAATTGCTTTGAGAAATAGCCGCCAATCCATAACTCGTGATGTTACCGTCAATTAGGAAATGCACTCTAATTTTTTTAGTGGATTGTTTTCTTGTATTGGTGCCAAATAATTCATTAATTTTCTCGGTATCAAAGTTAAGTATTTGAATAAAACCCTTATTTTCAATTGGAACGAATAAAGTTCTTTTAACGTGTATTCCAGCAACCTCGTGATGGGTACACAAATTTCCATTTTCATGTCTCGAGGAAATTACGAAATTTGGAAGTCTTTTTCTAACCCCATCATCTAATGAAAGCTCTACAATTATTCGTCCAAATGCTCTGGCAGGAGGAACGTATAATCCTCCATTATCGTATCTTGCACCCATCCATGTCCAATTCGCCGAAAGTGCTCCATTAGAAGAACAAACTATGTAGGCTTTTCTTCCCGATAGTACCAATGGCGATGCAAAATTCATAAACATTGTCTCGCCATAAGCTTGGGTATCAGATTCCTCTGGTAAATTTGATGAAATGATTACTTTTTCTTTCTTATTGCTTGTAATATCGACAAAGGTGAATGGAATAATTATTTGTTCAAATCCCTCAAGCTTACTCATAATCGTAATCTTGTGTTTCTTTTGACTTTCAAGTTCCATCCCTATCACTAGAAATCTGGCACTTTGAAATGGTTTGAATTGAATTGGTCTTGACTCAGATAATGCCGATGCATTTACTATTGTGTCAGACGTGGCTATTTGAATGGATTTTTTAGATATTGGTAATTCATCGACATAGATATCAAGAGATACAATATTACCACCTAATGGAACAGGGGGATTAATGAGAGAAAATATGAAACCATTTTCCTGGACATTTTCATTCATAACAATTGCGTTTTTAAGGCTTCCTTCAATATAGGAAAGGACGGTGTGAATCTTGTCAAGTGTTCTTGTCATTATGCTTCTCCAAAGCGTCTAAATAGAAAATAATCAATATAATTAATAATAATTGGCATTTTAACCTATATTAAAATTATTGATCGAAAAATTTGTTTGTGTAAATAAATTTATAGTTTATCTAATAAAGTTTAACAAGGATTTTATCAAAAATTGCTTATAAGCGGTGATAATTTGATTGAAGAAGGTAAAGATAAGAAATCTTGAAATTGGAAACGGGAAACCGGTAATAATGGGAATTATCAATGCTAGTCCGGAGTCCTTTTATAAAGAATCAATTACAATCGGCAGGAAAATTATCTCAGAAATGGCCATCAAGATGGAAAAAGATGGTGCGGATATTATTGATATTGGCGGAATGTCTACTGCGCCATATGGTACTACCTTAGTTTCGGCAAGTAAGGAGCTTGAAAGAATGCGAAATTCCATCATGGCGATAAAAGATGTATCTAATATTCCACTGTCGGTTGACACACCACGAGCAGAAGTCGCTAAAGCTTCCATTGACATGGGTGTTGACGTAATCAATGACGTTACAGGACTAAAATATGATAAAATGATGAGGTCCGTAATCTCTACTTCGGGTCTGCCCGTCATTATTGGAGCATATGGCGATAGATCGATTACTTATCAAACAGGGGATATTGCAGAAACAATCGACATCTTAAAAGTAAGTTTAGACATGGCTAATCAAAGCGGCATAAAGGAGGATAAACTCATTGTGGATCCTCTAATTGGTTTCTTTAGAGCAAGTGGTAATAACCCATTTTTTACAAAAGTTTCCAATCAAAATTGGTACGACCGGGATATCCGGATCATCTCGAATCTTGAACGTTTGTCAACCCTATCAAAACCAATTTGCATCTCAGTTTCGAGAAAATCATTCATCGGTCAGCTATTCAATTTGGCGGAGTCAGACCGACTTGTACCGTCAATCATTGCTCAAGTTGTTTGTGCCATAAACGGAACTGATATTATTAGAACACATGATGTCAAAGAAACACGGATTGCCCTAGAATTACTGGCACGAATGTCAAAGTGAATGTCTGCGCCCTTTTCTTTGAAATCCGATAGGTCTTGAATACTCAAATGACGAAAGAAACCGTTCAGAAGAAAACGCTTATAATCCCAACACCAATATAAAAATCAAGGAAATATTGGAAGTAAAAGAAGGTTTAACTTTTGATGATGTTCTCCTCATTCCAAAACGATCTCCTATAATTTCTAGATCTCAAACAGATTTGAAAACAAAACTATCGAGAAACATTTCCTTGAATATTCCACTTATTAGCGCAAACATGGACACAGTCACTGAATCTAACATGGCAATTGCAATTGCACAAGAAGGAGGAATAGGAATTATCCACAGATTTATGACAATTTCAGATCAGGTCGACGAAATTTTGAGGGTAAAAAGATCAGAGTCAGTGATAATAGAACAACCCTATACTATTTCACCCTCTAAAACTGCAACTGAAGCATCCAATTTGATGCAAGAACTTGGCGTATCAGGTTTGTTGGTGATGGATGATGTCACAAAAAAGTTAGTGGGAATAATTACCAACAGAGATATCATGTTTCAATATGACATAGTTACCAAGGTAAAGGATCTTATGACTTCGGACCTTGTGACGGCAAAACAAGGGATTTCTATCGAAGAGGCAAAAGAAATTCTGCACAAAAATAGAATCGAAAAACTACCCGTAATCGATAAATCAAATAACGTTGTGGGGCTTATTACGAGTAAAGATATAATGAAAATGGAGCGGTATCCTCTGGCATCCAAGGATAAGAAAGGCAGATTATTGGTTGGAGGGGCTGTCGGGGTAAAAGGAGACTATTTAGACCGAACAGAAGAGTTGCTTAACGCAGGAACTGACATCATTGTAGTTGATATTGCACATGGCCATAGCGACAATGCAATTAATGCAGTTCATATGATAAAGAAGGCTTTTCCAGATTGCGAGCTAATTGCAGGTAATGTCGCTACTGGAGAGGGAGTAAAGGACTTGATTAAAGCTGGAGTAGATGCGGTAAAAATCGGAGTGGGTTCCGGATCAATTTGCATAACCAGGGTTATAACTGGCTCTGGGGTTCCACAACTCACTGCAGTTGTGGACGGTGTAAAGATTGCAAGAGATTATGACGTACCCTTGATTTCAGATGGCGGAATAAGGACCTCTGGCGATGCCATTAAAGCGTTGGCGGCCGGCGCATCCACAGTTATGATTGGAAGTCTTTTTGGGGGAACTGATGAGAGCCCCGGTAAAACAATAGTCAGACACGGGAAAAAATTCAAGATGTATCGCGGCATGGCGTCCTTTTATGCTTCTCTTGGCAGAAAGTATAGAGAGGAGGGATCACAGGTAATAGATGTAGAAGATCCTAATGACTACGTACCTGAAGGAGTGGAAGCAATGGTACCATATAAGGGAAGTGTTACTGATCTGATAAAACAGTTTGTTGGCGGAATTAGATCAGGTTTAAGTTATTGTGGTGCAAAAAATATTGCAGAAATGCAGCAGAATGCGCAGTTTGTAAAGATTACTCATGCGGGATATACTGAGAGTCAACCACATGATGTGGATGTCATGTAGGGATACATACTTCTATATTAGTTGCTACTTTACAACAGGATTAGAATTGACACGCAGTATTCAAGCTATTGAGATAGATGGTACTAGTCCTAGAGAAGAGACTTTATTTCACAATCTTGATTAGTTTGGTATTTTTCTGCGCAATTAATTACTTAATGATGGCATCATAGTTTCCAAGATAATTTTGTTTCTTACCCTGTGAAAGTAACGATGTTGTTCGGTGTAATACTCTAGATTACGAACATACGAAATTTATTGAACTTGAAAAGTCAAAGACTTAGTACTTTCCACACCCGCCTGTAATGCAGTTCCCAAAACTGTAAAAGTTCCAACCTCACCCTCGTTAATTAAAAAAGTAGGAGAGAGTTGTCCATCATTGTCAGTATAATCTTTTACTATATTTCCGGCAGGATCCTTTATTGTTAGATGTACAAAAATGCGATCAAGTGGTGCGCCTGTAATTGGGTCAGAAGCAATTAACGTTACTGTTTGTTCATCCCCGGAGGAAATTGGATCTTGTTTTACACTAAGCTCGAGACTAACTAGACCCGTATTATTTTCTAGAGGAACGATTGTAGTTACGTTAGCTTCAGGAACTTCAGGGACTTCAGGAACGGTTGTAGTTACGTTAGCTTCAGGAACTTCAGGAACTTCAGGAACGGTTGT